>Ga0172373_10004862_pt1 | contig 18704 bp, 14 predicted proteins | sample Lak10m_2_FD_114546 | JGI IMG/M metagenome (GOLD analysis project Ga0172373, IMG submission 114546) | Freshwater microbial communities from Kabuno Bay, South-Kivu, Congo - kab_092012_10m | ecosystem: Environmental > Aquatic > Freshwater > Lake | place: Democratic Republic of the Congo...
AACTGAATTCCTTCGTACAACACCTTATCATTTGTTGTCAGGCCGGATTCAATAACGTAAAGATTGCTGATACGGAATTTTGGTGCAACAGCTTTCATGTGTACGGTATTACTGTTATCAACTATAAACACATAAGTGTTTTCCTGAATTTCGAAAGTTGATTTTTGAGGAATAATCATAGCTTGTTTTAATTCCGTTTTTAAAAGAATTTTTCCGCTTGCACCGTGTTTTAATACATCATTAGGATTTTCAAATTTCGCTCTAAAGGCAATGTTTCCGGTAGTTTTATCAAACTCTCCTTCTACCGTTTCAATTGTTCCTTTTATTGAATATAAAGTGCTATTAGCCAAAACAAGATTTACTTCTTTTTTTTCTCCTATGTTTTTATCAGACACATATTCTAAATACTCACTTTCTGAAACATTGAAGTAGGCGTATATTTCTTTGTTATTAGAAATTGTTGTAAGCAACGTGCCTTCTTCAATCAAGCTTCCAACTTTGTTAGGTATGCGATTAATGATTCCGCCAAATGGAGCTTTAATTTGCGTGTAGGAAAGGTTTAAAGCTGCTTGTGCTTCATTTGATTTGGCCTCTTCAACCTTGGCATTGGCTGCTTCCAATTTAGATTGTGACATTTCCAATTCGGTTTTTGAGACCACGTTTTTATCAAGCATTAACTGAACATTTTTAACGTCCAATTCAGCTTGCTTGGCTTCTGCAACTGCACTTTTCAAAGCAGATTTTGCTTTTATCAACTCTTGTTGATACTCACTACTTGATATAGAGAAGATAACTTGTCCCGCTTTAACAGCTTTGCCCTCATCAACATGAATAGCTTCGATATAGCCCTTTACTCTCGCTCTTATTTCTACGTTTTGTAGTGAGTGTATGTCTGCAACGTATTCTTTTGTTAAAACGGTATCAACAACCAGTGGGTTGGTTACCGGGTATTTTGTTTCTTCTGTTTTGCTTTCTTTTTCTGATGAGCATGCCGTAATCGCAACGGCACACACGCTAAATAGCATGAATGCTTTGTACATAATTTAAAATGATTTTTGTGTGGTTGACCAAAAATATTTTACAACTCAACTGAGTTGTAATCAATAAATACTAATAGAAGGTACTTATGCTTTTGGCGGAGGGGGTGAAATCTCGTTTATGAATGACGAGCAATAAAAATCGTCATAGGGAATCAACGCTTTTGGAACAATTGTAGCAGGGTTTAAGAAGTTAATGGCTGTAGAGCATGAATACAATTTGAAATCTTTCATCATTTCAAAATTCCCTGCATCGTTCTCATCAGGTTCATCATGCTCAGAAATTGCGTTATCAATTCCAAAACCTTTTTCCAAAACTATCTCAACGATACTTTCCATATCGTTAATGGTCAAGTCTTCAGGAACACTCTCCGGTTGAGCATCCGGTGTATCCACACAAATATTAAGAATGTGCAGAGCCATCAGAAGACAAAAAACCCGGCTAATGATATGGTTTCTAAAGAATTTCATTTGCTGATTGCAAAAGTAATAGATTTATATTTAGTAATTGTTAAGAATTTTTAATTTCTTGGAATAGTTCTAATTAAGTCTGCTTATTGAAAGAATACTTCATTTTGTTTTCCTTGATGAAAGGTCAAAAAATCCTTCCTTCTCTTCAGTACCCGAAACCAGCCTCGAACCCCATTTATTACTATTAGTCGCACTCATTAATTGAAAAAATGTATAGCCCTCCGCTTTTTCTGAATCCAAATTTGCGGTACACCGACGAGTTTTAGCATTTGGCCATTTTGTCTCTCCGTTTTTCTGTCCTAATCAACCTTAGTGAATTCATGTTTAATTTTGTTCTAAATTCCGGTGGAGTTTGACCAATTTTTCAAGATCCTCTAAAAAAGAGTTCGAAAAAATGTTGGTGGAGACAACACTAAGGGAAATTGTTTGATTTTTCGAACTCTTTCCCTTTTTTCGTTTTAATGAGTTCGACTTTATGACGGCAGACTTCACTCCAATAGAAAGTGTTCAATTTTCGAACTCTTTCCCTTTTTTTCATAATGAGTTCAAAAATAATAGTGCAATTATCTTTAATTTGCTAAATATCTAAACTCAACTTGAAGTTCTTTAATCAATAATTTAAATATTCCTGGTTCAACAGTTAATTTGTTATTTGAATCAAAAAATTTAAGTTGCTCTTTTTTTATTAAGAAATTAATTTCTTTCTTCTCACCAACTTTCAATTCAATTTTTTCAAAATATTTTAATTTTTTCATGGCAGGGGCAATGGTAGCATATTCATCTTGAATATACCATTGTATTACTTCTTTCCCTTCTCTATTGCCTATATTTTCAACAGTAACACTTGCAATTATTGAGTCATTTTCGTTCTCAAACTCTTTTTTTGACAAACTTAAATTACTGTACTTATATTCCGTATAAGATAATCCATGACCAAACTCCCATTGTGGGTCGAATGCCGAAGTGTTGGTTTTACCTGATTTATCATCAAAAAAAGTTCTATCGTATGCTTCAATTACTCCATCGTATTTTGGATAAGTGTAAGGAAGTTTACCACTTGGATTAACATCTCCAAAAACTATATTGCTCAATGCCATTCCTCCCCAGTCACCTGGTAAATAAGCTTGTAATATTGATTTTGCTACAGGTTCAATTTCTCTAATAATTCTCGGACGTCCAAATAAATAAATTAAAATAATTGGTTTGTTTGTTTTTGATAAATGCATTACAAGCTGTTGTTGTTCACTGCACAGATTCAAGCTTTTAATATCTCCTGGTTTTTCTGTGGAAGGAAGCTCTCCTAAGCATATTATAATTTTATCATGTTTTAATGCCTCTTGATATATGCCATTAGTATCAATTAGTGAACAATTCTCCCAATTATTTTTTAAATTGATTTCGTATCCTTTTTTGTAAATTAGGTTATTGTGTTTTTTTGCTAAAGCATCTTTGATACTTAATGCTTTGGAGTTCTTGTAGCTACTATCAACACCTTGCCAAGTATGAGACCATGCGCCATTTAAATAAATAGTATTGTCGGCTGCTCCACCAATTAATAATATATGATCGGTCTTTTTTGTGGGCAGCGTGTTATTTTCATTTTTTAAAAGTGTTATAGATTCTTCTGCTAATTGAAGTGCAGTAGATTGAAATTTTTGAGATCCAAAATCAGTATATAGTTTTTCATCAAAGTAAGGATGTTCAAATAATCCCAATTCATTTTTAACCCATAAAATTCTAAATACTGCATCATCTAATCGTTTCAAAGAAATTTTATTTTCTTTAATATTTGATTGATACAATTGCAAGTATTCTTTGTAATTTTCATAATAAGGCACCATGCTCATGTCTAATCCTGCATTTACAGCCATTTCAATAGCTTCTTTATGCGTTGTCGCCACTCGATAAAGTGAATGCAGCAAACGAATATCTTCCCAATCAGATACGGTAAATCCTTTAAATTTCCATTCGTCTTTTAATTTGTGTTGAATTAATTTTTTATTAACGTGCCCAGGAATACCATTAATACTTCCACTGTTTATCATAGCTGATACTGCTCCAATTTTTACAGCTTCATGAAAAGTAGGTAAATACAATTCAGATAATATTCTGTCAGAAATCCAAGCATCTGTTCTGTCTCTTCCTGATTTTGAGCCGCTGTATCCTACAAAATGTTTCATGCACGCCGCAACAGAATACGGAGAGTTTAAATTTTTTCCTTGATATCCTTTTACCATTGAAGTGCCTATTTCTGAAGCGAGAAAAACATCTTCTCCAAATGTTTCGAAAAAACGCGACCAAAGTGGTTGTCTTCCTAAATCTAATACTGGTGAAAAATTCCAGGGAACACCGGAAGCTCTAGTTTCATAAGCTGTAACTTTACCTACATCCTCTGCTAAAGTTTTATTCCAGCTTGCTGCTATTCCAATTTCTTGGGGAAATAATGTTGCTTCACGAATATAGTTTGCTCCATGAATAGCATCAATCCCATATAAAACAGGGATTTTAGTTTTACCCGATAAATAAAATTGATGTATTTGTGTAATGATTGTTCGCCATGTTTTTAAATCTAATGAATGAGAACTTACATTTAAAATAGAGCCAATTTGTTGATCTTTTATTAATTCCTTTAGTTTAATTGAATCTAAAATTGGTGGATCGAATAGTTTTCCGTTTGAACTATCTTTTAGAAGTATAGCATCTAAGGTCAATTGACAAGTTTGAGCAATTTTTTGTTCAATACTCATTTTTTTTATCAATGCATGTAATTGAGTTTCATTCATTTTTTTTTGCCCAACAGAAATAATACTTACTGAAATAAATAAAAACAGAATAAAATTTATTTTCATTGATTTAATTTTTAAGAGTTAAACAAATATAATCCTATACAAAAAATAATTTCCAATTTGAAACTACTATATTAGTTGTAAAGTTATATTGTTTTTTATATTATTGTAAAAAATACAATAAGTTAAATTTATTTGTGAAAAAAATACTTCTTTTCATATCATTTCTTTTAACCACAAATTTGCTACTGGCTCAAAAAGTGAAATTGGTAAAAGACAGTGTGCAATGGAATTTAATTGTAGATAATAAAGTATTTTATATAAAAGGTGCTGGTGGTACTGTACACTTAAAAGAAGTAAAAGAAGCTGGAGGAAATACAATAAGAACCTGGGGATTGGAGCAAGCGGAATCAATTTTAAATGAAGCTGACCAATTGGGCTTAAAGGTAATGCTTGGTTTATGGGTAAATCACGAACGCCATGGTTTTGATTACAACGATACGTTTAAAATTAAGCAACAGTTAGAAAATTTTAGAGAAGCAGTAATTAAGTATAGAAATCATCCTGCATTATTGATGTGGGGTGTAGGTAATGAATATGAGTTGGAATACAGCAATACAAAAGTATGGTCGTGTGTTAACGATATTGCAAAAATGATACATGAACTCGATAAGGAACATCCAACAGTTACAGTTACTGCAGGAACAACATTAGAAAAAGTAAAATTTATAAAGGAAGTGATGACTGATATTGATATTTATGGAATCAATACCTATGGTGACATTGAGCATGTTCAATCAATTTTAAACGAAGGAAAATATACAGGTCCATACATGATTACAGAATGGGGTCCAAATGGTCATTGGGAATCACCAAAAACAAGTTGGGGTAAATCAATTGAACAAAGTAGTTCAGAAAAAAAAGAAGTTTATGATTCTAGGTACAAAAGGTGCATCAAAGCAAACAGAAATCAATGCATTGGTTCTTTTGCGTTTTTATGGGGACAAAAACAAGAATATACTTCAACATGGTATGGCCTATTTGGAGAATCGGGTAAACCAACTGAGGCATTAGATGCATTAGCAAAAAATTGGGCTGAAACAAAACTTAGCAATTGTTCACCTTCAATAGATTCTATCTTGGTTAATGGAGATAAATACATAAATGAGCTTAAACTCGAGCAAGACCGCGTATATAAATTTAGTGTTTATGCAAAAGATCTAGATGGTGATCAATTAAATATTAAGTGGCGATTTTATCCTGAAAGTACAGATTTAAAAACTGGTGGAGATAGAGAAAATAAACCTGTCGAAATTTTGGGTAAACTAAAAAAATCAAAAAAACAAGAAGTTTATCTTTCAACAAATTTAGAAGAAGGCGCTTATCGTTTGTTTGTTTTTGTTGATGATAATAAAAAAGAAGCTTATCTAAATATACCTGTTTATGTAAATTATTCGAAAAACAGAAAATCAAAAATTTCTTTTGAAGCTCAAACATTAACTAAAGAAAATGAATAAATTGTTTTTAAAATATTCATTATTTACACTGCAAATTGTTTTAATAGTTTTTTCTATTTCTGCCCAAAATAATTCTGTTACCGAAGAAAATTCATCTATTTTAAAAACCTTAACAGTATCTGGATACTATCGTTTTTTAGGTTGTTACACCAGTATGAATAAGCAATACGCAGAGTTTGGAGAAGTAAAAAATAAATTATTTCTTGGCGATGATAGTAACATCCCTCAATTACTTTTGAATATTGGAGGAATGGCAGGCAAAAACACATCCTTTTCAACAGATTTATATTTATGGACACCTTTATCAGGAAGTGCAACTGATTATGCAAAAGGATTAAATTTAGGAATAAATTTAAGTGGTACTCATTCTACCGAGTTCGGTTTGTTTAGCGTTAAAACAGGCGGAATACATTGGCATTCACTCAGTCCATTAACTTTTGCTGCTAATACAGGTTACAACCGTTATAGTTTATTTGAACGAAATCCATGGGATCCCAATACCAAAAAAATCATGGATCGTTATGATATGTATTTTCAAAATGGAGCCATGAATCAAGATGTAAGATGGGGGCAACAAGCTTTTCAAGGTTTTATTTTTGATGGAACAAAACTACCTCATGATTTTTCATTTTCTATAATGTATGGTAAATCTCAATTTAATGGAGGTGCATTGCCTTTACCAAACCTTATGAATGGAGGAAGAATAAAAAAAGATTTTAGTAATGGTTTTTTAAGCATCAACGCAATAAGCAGTAAAACATATACGGATAGTTTAACAAGATTTGCGCTTGGCTTTAACCTATTTACTACCGAATTTAAGGTTGAAAATAAGTATGCAACGGTAAAAGGTGAATTGGGTGCCGGTAATTATTACAGCCCTGCATTAATTGGTAAATATGGAGAGGCTGTAGATGTTCGATTACAGTTGAAATCACAAAAGTATTTGTTGCCATTTGAAATACGTTATGTTCAAATTTCTCCTGATGTTATCAATAATAATGGTATTTTCTGGAATTCATCAATTCAGGAATACAATGCTAATTTTTCATCTAACACATCTCAGGGCAGTCAGGCAACCTTAATACCTTTTGCCAGTTCTGTAGTTAATATTGGTCAGCTTACCAATAATCGAAAAGGTTGGATTTTTAATACTGATCTTACCTCAAAGCATCATAAACTAACAATAGGTTATTCATTCATGCAAGAAATGAAAGCACTTTCTGAGTTAATTACCTATAGTCACAATGCAAATAATTTGGCATTGTCTCGTTTTTGGAGATGGACTTTTCCTTCAGCAGTTGGGCCATATGGAAATTTAAATAAAATTTATAGAGGTGTTTATGAGACATTACAAATTACTGATGGCTTAAATAAAAAAACATTTAATTCATTAGAATTAAACTATAAATTGAATGCTACAATAGGTAAACGTTCTTTCTATCTGTTTTATTTAGGAGGTTTGTATACATGCAGTAAACACAGTGGCCTATTAGAATGGAATACGGGAAAAAATTATTTAACCAGTTTAAGCAATCAGTTAGAAACCTATCTTCAGATCAATTCAATAACTATGCTTTCTACCTATGTTGGTTACGATCGCATTTATGCTGGTCAAAACACCTTAGCAGATACAGAGAGCTCACTCAATAAAGATCAAACAGGTTTAAGCTATGCTATAGGATTAGATATTCAATTGGCAAAACAAACCGGATTATATATTCGTCAACGGTGGTTTGAATATGCAGACAAAAATTTTACACTTGATAGATACAAGGGAAGAGAAACAACTGTTGAACTAAAAATATTTTTCTAATGAAGCACCTATTCATTGTCTTATTATTTCTATTGTCATTTATATTAAATGCGCAGGATGAAAAACGAATTGAGTTTATTGGCGGAGCTCGTTCTGTTCTTTCTCAATCATCAATTGATACTGAAAAAGAAGATACAATAACAGCTAAAAAACAGGCCGGTGGTTATGCTTTAATTGATTTAGGAATTAAAATCAAGCCAAGCACTTCAACAGAGATTGTAGGAATGTTTCGTATTAAAAATGATTTTGGAGGATTTTGGGGTAGCGGTGTAACATTTGATGTTCGTCAATTATATGTGAAAGGAATTGCTTTAAAAAAAATTAAATATCAGTTAGGTAATATAGATCATAAATTAACTCCATTTACTTTTTTTAATCACAACAATGACATGCTTACTCAATCAGTTGGGTTTAATAGTGTAAAACAAGAGGTTATTAATTACGAAACATTTTACTCTAAAAACACTTGGCGACAACAAGGTGCAATTGTTGATTTCGCACTTAAATTTCCAAATCAACAAAATAAAGTTTTGTTCAATGGGTTTATTACCCATTTAAATCCTGCAGGAACTGTTGTGCTTGAACAGATGTTTGGTGGAGGTAAAATGAATTTTGTTAAGGACTCAACCTATGCCTTAGGTGTTAATTTTGCAAGTGTTTTTGATGTGAAAGGAACAGCAAATAACACAGCTGCATATCGCAATAATGTTACGAGTGTAAATTATGCATACACCTTAGCACTTGGAAGTATTAATTTAAAGTTTGATGGTGAATCAGGTGCATCTAATCAATTTAAATCAGATAAATCAATTAATAGAAAAGATGATTATTTTGTTTACTTAAATTCAACTTTATCAATTTTTAAAAACAAATTGAAAATTAAAGGTGCTTACATCAATGTTGGTGCTGATTTTAGAAGTGCAGGTGCTCAATCCATGCGTGTTGATTATGCACTTTCAAATTCATTCTATACACGCTATACCAATGATCAGGTTATTAGAGGTGTAAGTATGTATGATTTATATAATGATGCTACATTGTATCGCTCTGGAATTTCAACAGGTATTATGAATTATAATCCTGCAATTAACAACATACAACCTTATGGTTTGGCAACATTTAACAGAGCAGGTTTTATGGGCGCTATAGAATTGAATGATAGTTTGAAAATAGTTGAATTAACCGTTAACTATAATCGTCTCAAGGAAATAAGAGGGCAAGGAACTTTGCTGAAAAGAAATTTTGATGAAGTTAAATCAACAATTAAGTATTCGCTATCTCGTCAATTTAAATGGAAAAAATCGCAGGTAATTTCACTGTCATCAGTTTATCAATATACCAACAGACGTAGTGATTTTGTTTATGAAGATATCGATCTAAATTCTTATCAAATTAATATTGGTTTAGAAAATGAAATCGTAAAAGGACTAAGTATTGTAGGAAATTATTTTATTATAACTGCTCGTGGTAATGAAATTCTGCCATTTAGAAATGAAAACGGTGATGTAACGAATTTTACGCCCGTTGATTATTTACTTAAACAAGAATTTTATTGTTTGGGTTTAAAATATAACTTTTCAGAATTTACCCATTTATCTTTATTTGTAGAACAATGTAAAACCGCAACAAATGGATATGATAAGTATGGAATAAATCAAGCACTAATTTATTACATCATGAAATTTTAATTAATATTTATAAAAAATGAAAACAAGTTTTTTAATACTAGCAATTGTCCTCCTTTTTTCTTCTTGCAGAAAAAATGAATTAGATAAAATAGAAGGTCCATCTTTAAAGGATCAGTATGGAAAATTTCAGGTAATAAACGAGTTTAAAGCCAGTAAAGATTCTGTAGATTTTTACAATGGGCAATCTGTTTATTTTGAAGCTGAATTTTCTAAAACGGTTAACTGGACATTAAGTATTACCGGTATGACATCGGGTGCAAAAAAAGTATTTCAAGGAACAGGAAAAATAATTGATAATACATCAACCACTTGGAATGGAAGTACAACTCAGTTTCCTGTTTTTAAAACTGAAAACTGTAAGGCTGTTTTAAAATTTGATAGTGAACCCGATACGTTTGTGGTATATGTTAAGGCACTCTCTAAAAAGAATAACACAGGTTTTTTAATAGCTGATTTTGAAACGCCATTTAAATCGGGTTGGTCAAGCTTTATTCAATCAGGTGCTAACATGGATTTTCAAATAAAATCAGATAATACTGCAGCCGAAGGAAATGCTCACTACAATATGGCTGGAACTGTTAATTGGGATTGGTTAATTGGCCTGGTTAATTTTAAAGCAACAGCCTATGGAGCTCCTGTTTTTCCTTTAAATGCTAATCCGGGAAGTAATTATTTTAATGTTTTAATTTGGGGTGAGCCGGGTTTAACTAATAGTTTAGTATTGTTTCAATTTCAGGAAGACGACAATTTAAATGGAACTTTTACGTCTCAAAATGAAGACATGTATTCACTTCAGGTAAATGTAAATTGGGAAGGTTGGAAATTGATAAGCGTTAAATATTCAGACTTAACCTGTTTAGTTAATGGAGCACCTGCAACCCCATCGGGAAATAAACAATTGGAACCAAATAAGTTGATGCAAATAAATATGTTGCATTTGGCTAATCCTTCATCAGGTTATGCCAAAACAAAATTAGATTACATGATAATCACTCAAAATGCACCTTTAGAACCTTGATATGATGAATCGTTGCATACATGTCATATTATTTTTGTTTAGTACTTATTTAACCTATTCTCAGTTAAGTAAAAAAATAACTTTCGAAAATTATGTTACCTTCCAACAAGAAGATGATCTTTTAAAACAAAAAGGATTTTTTCAATCGGATATTTTTAATGGCACTATAAATGCTGATTTTTGGATGAGTGAAACAAAAAAATGTATTCGTTCAGAGCAAAAAGAAAACTATATCGAACTTAATTGGAATAAAGATCAGGATGATTGTGATTGGGTTGGTTTAGGTTTTGGTTGGGAAAACTGGATGGGTAAAGATTTATCCCTAATTAATGAATTAGCATCAATAGAATTTATTGTAAGAACAAAGAATGGTTCAACTAACAATTTGCCTTTTGCATTTGGCTTGGAAGATTATTCTGGTAATCAATGTTGGTTGGGTTATCAAAAAAAATTTTTATCTCAAAAAGTAATTGACACGAACTGGACAAGTGTTTTAATTCCTCTTAATCAATTTCCTGCTACAGAAAATTCATTCTCTTTTAATAATGTAAAGCAATTTATCGTTCAGTGTTTTGCTTCAGGTGATTTACAAATTAAAAGTATTCGTATAGTACCTAATTTAGCACTTAATAAACAAGAAGTGAAACTAAAACAGTTTCAAAAAAACACCTTTAACAACTCAACTTCCGATAATCAAATTGGATATTATTCTCTGGATTCATTGTTTTTTAATTTTTCTTTAAATGATTCACTTTCAACTATTGATTCAGCAATTGTTTATTTAGCTTTTGCAAGTAATCCTAATGCATCTATAAATAGAACTTCATTGTTACTAAGTGATAAAATTTCAATGCTAAAATGGGTAAACGGATTTCCAAATGATGTAAGCGGATTAAAGTTGAAACTTAAAAACAATAAAGTTATAGTTCAAGTTTCATCCATTTGGCTTGATAGAAATTTATTAAAAGGAGAAGAGATTTATGGAAATATTTTAGTCTCTATTTACAAAAAAAATAAACTAGAATTTAATTATACTTTGTTAGGTAACACACAAGAAAACGCTATTAAAAATCCATCTAACTGGATAAAATTAATTCTGGATTAGTTTTTAATGAATGATTTTCTATATGCTTTTTCTTTGCTATAAAGTTCAATAAAATAGAATCCCTCTATTAAATCATTAATACTTATTTCTTTTGATTGTATTTTTTCGTTCTTCAATATTTGACCATTTACTGAAATAATTTTAAAACAATCAAAGTTTGAATTAAGTACTATTTTTTCGTTGTTTAAAAATGTAAATAATTCTGTTTGTTCAATATTATCAGCTATTGAATTAGCGTTTGATGGTTGATATACTTTTACATAATCAACAAGCAACTCTGCCGGAAAAACTGTGTTTGCATTTGGATATCCCGGCCAATTTCCACCAACAGCTAAATTTAATATTAGATAGAAACTATTTTGAAACTCTTCTGTTCCATTAACTCCGTTTAATGTATTTAATTGATAATATATTTGGTCATCCATAAACCATTGTATTTTAGTTGAATCCCAAATGATACTGTAATTATGAAAAAGTGTAGGGTCGTTATTAATTATTCCTCCCCAGTAAATATGCCCAACATTATCCCAATGCGCAGTACCATGAATTTTAGTTTCGCTGTTTATGTGTTCAACAACATCTATTTCGCCACATTTTGGCCAACCAATGGTACTGTAGTTACTTCCAAGCATCCAAAATGCCGGCCATAGACCTTGACCCATCGGACATTTCATTCGCGTTTCTATTTTTCCGAATCGAACATTAAATTTCCCATCTGTTTTTATTTTGGCAGAAGTATATTGATTAGATCCAAATTGTTGTGCTTTTGCCGTAATTGTTAAGATGCTATTTTGAAGAGTTAAGTTGCCTTGAGCTGTATAATATTGCAATTCGTTATTTCCCCATCCATTGCCACCTATGTCCACTTTCCATTTTGTAGTATCAAGAGAAGAACCATCAAATTCGTCTTGCCAAACTAATTCCCATTGCGCATATAATGAAATTTTAGCGAAAAAGAAAAATAATATGATTATTGTGCGTTTCATGATATATGTATAAAAAATTAGGGAGGTTTTACCTCCCTCATTAATTGATTAATTTATTTTTTTAATCTTTTATTATTCTTACTTGGTTTGTTTTACCATTGCTTTCTATTGCAATGATGTACATTCCTTTCTCAAAGGTTGAGCTATTTATTCTTGCAGTTGTGCTTGATGGTTTTATTTCTTTAATCAAATTACCAAGTAAAGAATAAACTTTTATAGAGTGAATTATTTCAGATGTTTTGATATTGATTTCATCTTTTGCAGGATTTGGGTATACAGATAAATCAGTTATTTCAACATCTTTAATTCCTATTGCACATGGAGCACATTTACCATATGTTAATGCTGCATTTCCTTGTCCAATAATCCACCTTCTGTTAGCATAAGATGAATAATCAGTTATAGGAGCACACCCTCCACCATTTTGCATTTCAGTAATCAAGTTTTCAGTTACACCATCTTTCACCAATAAAAATTCTAATGTATCATTTGGTACCGGTGATAAATTTATTGTCCATGTACCGTTTCCATTATTTACTCCCTGTGGACCCCAAGCAGGGTTCCAGCTCCATATTGGTCCGGTTAAATTTACCTGATTTGCTGATGAGCAAACTTCTACTGTAATAGATAAATCAGGATAAGAACATGGTACGCAACGATCATATGCAATGTTTACATTTCCAGAACCTGCTATCCATTTTCTGTTTGCGTAGTTTGAGTAGTCTGTTACAGGTGCGCAGGTTCCTCCGTTTTGCATGTCTGCAATTAAGTTTTCTTGAACCCCATCAACAATAATTAAATATTCCATATCTGTTGTTGGTGCAGGGTCAAGTGTAAATTTCCATACACTTCCGCCAATATTTGTAGCAATTGGTCCACCGTTAGGATCCCAGTTCCAAAAGGGCCCTGTCATTCTAACAGATGTTGGTGGGTTTGCATTACAAACTTCAACGTTTATTTCTAAACCTGTATTTGGATTTCCTCCACCGCCTGCAGCACCCATTTTTAAATCATCAAAATAGTATATTTTTTCACCTGCAACAGCACCTGTTGTTCCGAAATTAAAAAACACTGAAGCTTTATCGTAAGTATAAGCTAAGTTTAAAGGAGCTGTTCCGTTTGCCTGATTTGCAAAATTAAATTCTAATGTATCCCATTGATTAGCAACTGTAGTTAATGCTTCAGTTTCTACAGAATGTGTAGGATCTGCATGCTCTTCAACTTTTAAACGTACCGGAATTCCTGCATCAGGAGAAAATACACGAAGCAACATTTTTGTTGAAGTAGAAAATGGAATTGGAGCTACAAGCCCTAACTGTGCAGGAGCAGTGATTGTTGTTCCTGCCCAAAGTTCAGCAGTTGCTGACTTAATTACTTTAGCTACTTTGTTTGAAGGATTACCAACTTCAGGTTCTATTGTAGAACCTTCTGCTCCACCAAATCCTATTAAACCAAATTCAACTAAAGGATCATCGAACGTTATTGGTAAATTCATTTGTGATAATTGTGGGCCTGTTGGACAAGAAGTGCATCTTCCGTATGTATTTGAAATATTAAGTGAGTCGGTTGTTCTCCAAATACGATTTGCATAATTAGAATAATCAGTTATTGGCGCACAGGTACCGCCATTTTGCATCGCGGCAATTAAATTTTCCTGAACCCCATCTACAACTAATAAATATTCCATATCTGCTGTAGGTGCCGGAGATAAAGTGAAAGAGAAAGTGCCATCACCATTAGAAACTGCTTGTGGTCCTCCACTTGGATTCCAACCCCACCAGGGTCCAGTTAACCTAACTTCAGTTGCAGGGTTGCAAACAGTTGTTGTAATAATTAAATCTTGAGCAATTGTTTTTAATGAACCGCCCAACAAAAAAACAAACAACAGCATTTTTAAAAAGTAATTTTTTAGTGCCATAATTATTGTAATTAAATTGTTATTAATGTTGCTAATTTATTAAATTATTGTAATTTTTACAATAAGTAAATTAATAATAATTTTTTGTTTAAAAATTTAAAAATTGATTATTAAAGTTTGAAACGATAATTCAAATCTTTGGACAATGAAATGTACTTTTTTGAGTCAAATGAAAAAAGCTTTGCAGGACGATGTTTTACATTTTGTTGTTTTTCGTTATGCGCTTTTAAAGGAATATTTTTTATTTTTTTTCTGAAGTTGGCTTTATCCATTTCAGTTGCACTTGCATATTCGTATAGCTGTTGCAATTGATTTAATGTAAATCGTTTTGGTAGCATATCAAATACAACAGGTTCATTAGCAAGTTTTATCTTCAGCATTTCATAGGTACTTTTAATAATGTGATTATGATCGAATGCCAATGCTGGAATTTCATCAATAGCCATCCATTTAATATCTTCAGCCCATGAAGAAGCTTCAATTTTAAAATCATCAATTTTAATTAAAGCAAAATATGCCACGGTTATCACTCTTCCTTGTGGATGTCTTTCCGGATTACCAAATGATTGTGATTGATGCATTTGAATTCCTTTAAGACCGGTTAACTCATATAAAATTCTTTCAGCAGCCTCTGGCAAATCTTCTTTAGGATAAACTAAGTCACCAGGAACAGCCCAGAAATGATTAAATGGCTCCATTGCTCTTTTAATCAACAATGCTTTTATTTTAGAATCACTAAATCCAAAGATTATGCAATCAACAGAAAAAGCAGATGTGAAAAATTCGGAGAAATTTATACGATACATTGGCATAAAGATAATGAGTTTACTTTAGCATCCAAGAGCCACCAACCGATAGAACATTTTTAAGTTGAGTATACTCATGTATGTTATATTCGTTAATGCCACCGGTTGGACAAAATTTAATATCAGGAAATAATTGTTCATAAACACTTAACGCTTTACTTCCACCAAACAGATTTGCTGGAAAAAATTTTAAATAATAGCAATTGTTTTCCATTGCTTGCATTATTTCGCTTACGGTACAAACACCGGGTAAAAATGGAATTTCACTTTCAACTAGTTCTTGTATTAAATTTTTTGTAGAGCCTGGTGATACAATAAAATCAATGTTTAAACTTTTTAATTTATCAATTTGTTCTATATTAATTACTGTTCCTGCACCAATATGAATGGAATTATTGTTTAAATTTTTGAAATACTTTATAGCCTCCCAAGCAAATTCAGTTCTTAAAGTTATTTCAATTACTTTAATGTTTTTTTCTTTTAAACATTTTTCAATGTGATGAATATCTTTTTCATTATTTATAGTTGCAACAGGTATTAGTTGATGTTGCTGTAGTATTTTATTTATTCCGTTTTGTATCATGTGTGTTTAAAATAAAAATGATCCACCTTCTTCGCTATTTGAAATGATAGAGCGTAAATTTTTAAATAATCCACGTCCATTATCTTGTGAAATAATTTTAACTGTTCGGCTTGTCCTTTTTTCAAAATCTATTTCAAGGCAATTTAAACTGTTATTGTTAATGTCAAGTTCGATATTATCTCCTGATTTTAGTTTACCTATTGGTCCATTGGAAGATGCCTCAGGAGATAAATGTATGGCTGCAGGAACTTTTCCGGATGCCCCCGACATTCTACCGTCGGTAACTAAAGCTACTTTAAATCCTCTGTTTTGAAGAACAGATAATGCCGGTGTTAATTGATGTAGTTCAGGCATACCATTTTGTTTTGGTCCTTGAAAAGGAAGAACCACAATGCAATCACGGTTTAATTCATTTTTTTTAAATGCATCTAAAAATTCTTCCTGAGAATCAAAAACCACAGCTGGTGCATTAATATAGAAATGATCTTTATTAACTGCAGAAACTTTAATAACCGAATTTCCTAAATTTCCTGTTAAGCATTTAATACCACCAGTGGTTGAAAAGGGTGAATTTGCTGATTTTAATATGCTTTCATCTATACTATGTTCAGTGCCTGGTTTAAAAATCAAATCATCATTTTGTATAAAAGGTTCATTTTTAAATTTATATAATCCTTTGCCTAAAATGGTTTGAACATCATCATGTAATAAGTTATTTTCAAGTAGGCTTTTTATTATAAAGCCCATTCCTCCGGCTGCATGAAATTGGTTAACATCTGCACCGCCATTCGGATAAACTCTTGCTAACAATGGAATAATTTCAGAAAGTTCAGAAATATCTTTCCAGTCAATTTGTATGCCTGCAGATTTTGCAATTGCTATTAAATGGATAGTATGATTCGTTGATCCACCAGTTGCTAATAATCCTATAATTCCATTTATAATTGCTTTTTCATCAACAATAGTTCCTATTGATCTTTCAGTAGATAAACTTGCATTGTGTATAATTGTTTTAACTGCTTCCTCAGTTAATTTTTCTCGCAATGGTAAATCCGGATTCACAAAACTTGAACCAGGCAACTGTAAGCCCATAATTTCCAATAACATTTGATTGCTATTTGCAGTACCATAAAATGTACATGTACCGGCCGAATGATAAGAATCCGATTCTCCTTTTAAGAGTTCTTCTCTGCTAATTTTTCCTTCAGCATAATTTTGTCTTATTTTTGCTTTTTCCTCATTGCTAATTCCTGATTTCATTGGGCCTCCAGGAACAAATACTGCTGGCAAATGACCAAATTGAAGCGCTCCAATTAACATTCCCGGAACAATTTTATCACATATGCCAAGCAACAACGTGCCATCAAAAACATTGTGTGATAATCCAATTGCGGTTGACAATGCTATTACATCTCTGCTTAACAAAGAAAGTTCCATGCCGGATTGACCTTGTGTAATTCCATCGCACATTGCCGGAACACCTGATGCTACCTGTGCTACACTTCCATATTTTAAAGCGTATTTCCTAATTTTTTCAGGATAGTGCTCATACGTTTTATGTGCAGAAAGCATATCATTATATGCAGTAATTATGGCAATGTTTTTCGAATGAGTATCGGTTAGTTTTGTTTTTTCAGCATCCTTACATCCTGCCATTGCATGGGCAAGATTGCCACAATGCATATTTTTTCTGGCCACTTCGTTTGAGCTCGAATCAGCAACATTTTTTAAATAAGCGGTTCTGCTTTTGTCGCTTTTTAATTTAATTTTTTCTGTTATTTCAATTAATTTTTTATTCATGCGTTTTTTGAATAGAATGTATTTGTAATGTATGGTTTTATCCAGGTTATAGGTAAATTTTTAAAGTTTGAATGGTATAGTTCTAATTTTTTTTCTCCCGTAAAAAAAAGATAACATTTTTTTGATTCAGAAATTAATTTAGGGCTAATTGAAAATCTAATTTTAGGTTCGTTTGGTGAATTTGTTTGTACAACATTATCCTTGCTTAACATTGCATCAATTGATAAATTATCATTTGGGAATATAGAGGCTATGTGCCCGTCTTCTCCCATGCCTAATAAAATTAAATCACAACAGTCAAATTGATGGTAAGTGGTATTGGTATAAATTAAATTTTCTGATAAATCAAGTTCATTATTTTTCATGCCAATAAAATTTGAGTCTGTTTTATTTAATAGCAATGTTGATCGAATTAATTTTTCATTAGAAGCGTCATCATTTGTATTAACATTTCGTTCATCCGTTAATCCACAAATAACATGTTCCCAATTTAAAAAAGTTTGATTTAGTTTAAGATATAAAGAGGCCGGAGTAGAACCACCTGATAAAAGCAATTTAGTTTTTCCTGATATTGAAATAAATTGTAAAATATCATTTAGAATAACTTTTAGTAATATGTTTTCTAAATCATTTTTTGTTTTGAATTCAGTAATCATTCTTTCCAGTTTTTTGTAATCCAACTTGTTTTATTATCAAGTATTGCATCGCCTGGCCCCCAACTCCCAGCTTCATACAGCACATTGTTTTGATTCGAATTTTTCCAATTATTTGTAATAGATTCAATCCATATCCAAGCGGCTTGTAATTCATCCTGACTCATAAATAAAGTTTGGTTCCCTCTTATCACATCAACAATTAGTCGTTCATATGCATCTGGTAAGCGTTCTTTAAATGAATCGAGATAATCTAGTTTTAAAGCAATTGGCTTATAGCGATAACCACCCGGACCAGGTATTTTTGTCATTTGAATAAGTTCAATTCTTTCCTCTGGTTGTAAGCGTATAATTAGTTTATTATTGTTGAGTTGTTCTTTTGATGGAAAAATATTATGCCTAACTTCACAACTATCCGAAACTTAAAAAACAGAAACAGTCTTCATATCTTTGAAAATAACCACAAATTCAATGTGATATGGGACTGTTTCGTAGGAACAAAAATAACAACAAACCGCTAATT
>Ga0172373_10004864_pt1 | contig 18699 bp, 14 predicted proteins | sample Lak10m_2_FD_114546 | JGI IMG/M metagenome (GOLD analysis project Ga0172373, IMG submission 114546) | Freshwater microbial communities from Kabuno Bay, South-Kivu, Congo - kab_092012_10m | ecosystem: Environmental > Aquatic > Freshwater > Lake | place: Democratic Republic of the Congo...
ATGAACTCAAGGTGCGCATCCTCAAAGGCATTGATGAAATGAACCAAACGCCTGTTGTGTTTCGCTGGAATAAGTTTGACATCGGAATCGTGTAATGTGTATTTGTTTTAATGGAACGAGCTAGTAGACCAATGACTATCAAGAATCTTTACGTTTTCCGCAAGGTATTGCCACTGCTGCTTTGTTGCGGGACGATCGATGCGTTTGCCGAGGAGCAGGTGGTTGACCGATTCGAAGTTGGCGGGTCGGCGTACGTTCGTTCCCTACTGCACGATGACGCAGCAAAGTCGCTCTGGGTAGGTACCTCCGTCGGCGCCATGGAGATCGATCTGAAATCGGCGGCCCCAAGGAATACGTTCACGCGAAAGGACGGCCTGGCAAACGAATATGTCTTTGCCCTGGGCAAGGATACCCAGGGGCATGTCTGGTTCGGAACCAATGCCGGCGGGGCATCCAAATACAAGAATGGGAAATGGAAGACCTATTTCCCCATGCACGGACTTGCGGACTACTGGATCTACGCGTTCGCCAACGACAAGGTCGGGAATCTGTGGATCGGCACCTGGGCGGGGGCCAACAAGTACGATCCCAAGACCGGGAAGTTCCAGACCTTCGTCAAGGAACTGATCAACGAGTGGGTTTATGGTCTAGGCGTAGGACCGGACGGCAAGGTCTGGTTTGGCACGGAGGGCGGCGTATCGATGTACGACGGCAAGAAGTGGACGTCCTGGACGCACAAGGAAGGACTTGGCGCTGACAATCCCGAGGGCTTGCCGATCAGCGCAAACACCGGTTTGGGCACCCGGACCCGCCACGACCTGACGACTCAGGTGCAGGGAATGGGCTCATACAATCCCAATTATGTGTTTTCGATTCTGGTGGCCAAGGATGGCAGCATCTGGGCCGGTACCTGGGGTGGTGGCGTCAGTCGCTGGGACGGGAAGAAATGGACCAGTCTTTCGTCACGAAACGGGCTGGCGGGGAACATCGTTTACTCGATGGCGCAAGACCCAAAGGGTGTCTACTGGTTTGGAACGAACAAGGGGATCTCGCGGTATGACGGCACCGGATGGCGGACTATCGGTGTCAAGGATGGCTTGTTCGACGAGAATGTCTATGCGGTAGCGGTGACGCCAGGCGGCAGCGTCTGGGCCGGAACAAAGGGAGGCGTTGTGAGGATAGCCGAGAAATGACCCACCTAATCATATCCACTGCAGGGCGCTTCATTGCCGCGCTCGTGGCGATTGTCCCCGCGGCCTTTGTCGGCAATGCTCTGGGGGCGGACAGCAAGCCACAGCGACCACTTACCGGCGCGGTTGCGCCAGGTGCGGCAGGGGCAGTACATCCGCCGGTTCCGGCCCCCGTGCGCGAGGGCAAGGTGGCTGTCGATCAGGCCGCAAAGTTCGTTCATTTCCGTGTCGGGAACAAGAACGTCAAGTCCCTTTTCATCGATCAGGGAGTGGTCTGGGTAGGAACTTCCAGCGGTGTCGTCCGTTACAACACCAAGGACGACAGCTTCAAGCTGTTCGATACCAAGGACGGGTTGCTTTCCAACGGCATGTTTTATGTTGGACGCGTCAAGGGGCGCATCGCGGTCGGAACCTACGGCGGCGGCTTGTCCTTGCTCGATGAAAAATCGGGCGCATGGAAGACCTACAACATCCCGGAGGGGCTCGGGGATGCTTTCGTGTACGGCGTAATCACCGCCAAGAACGGCGATATCTGGATCGCGACATGGTCGGGCGTGAATCGCGTGCGCGGCGGGAATCTGGACGACCGCAGCAAATGGGATCTTTACACCGTTGAAAACACCAAGGGCGGATTGCCCAACGACTGGGTTTACGGGCTTGTCGAAGGACGCAATGGCGAGATCTGGCTTGCCACGGAGGGCGGCATGGCCAGGTTTGCCAACAACCGTTGGGAGAACTGGAATCATGCGCGGGGGCTGGGCGCTTCCTATGATCGCGTCAAGAAGGACATTGCGTTCAAGTCGGATCCGAGCAAGCAGTCGGTACATCATGCCAAGCAGAAGGAAGAAATGGGCCTGAAGGATGTGGACGTGGCCTATAACCCGAACTACGTGGTGGCGCTGGCCACCGATTCCACCGGCCAGGTATGGGCCGGCACCTGGGGCGGCGGGCTATCGAGATACGATGGAAAGCGCTGGCATAGCTATACGACGACCGAGGGACTCCCCGGCAATCACGTCTTTTCGCTACACCGCGACCTGCGTGGCAAACTCTGGGTGGGGACCAATAATGGTTTGACGTGGTGGCAGGATGGGAAATTCGGCAAAGCACTCACTGTCGCCGATGGTTTGTTCGCCAACAACGTATTCGCAATGTCGTCTTCTCCGGATGGCGCATTGTGGGTCGGCAGCTATGGTGGCGTAGCTCACTTGAAGGGGCGAAACTGACGTATCAGCGTTGCCACGGATCAGCCTCAATATTTGCCGCAAGGCTATTGGCCTGACGAGTCGTTCATGCCTGTTTCTACCGGTGGCCATCTTGTTCGCAGCTTCAGTGGCGGCCTTGCAGCGTTCGTCATCGTCACCAATCCAGGGCTTTCCGGCGTAGTGGCCGGTGAACTGACTCTTGCGGCTTTGAAGGCGGCGCCCAATGTGGCGCCCGTCACCGATGATCGGGTACCGTCGCAAAGTGCCCCTGTAGCGGAAATCGTTCATCCGGCGCGGCAGGCACTTGAACGCAACCCTATTTACGATGCCAGCAACCCGGACCTGAAACACCTGCAGCGATTGGACGATGCCATGCGCGGCATCCGGCGCGACGCAATGGGGTTCCCCGACTGGATGGCGGCGATTCGATCCGGTGCCATAGCGCCGCGTGCAGGTTTGTCGTCGTCCGACAGGATGTCCACCTTCGATCTGGATGTGGTGATGACAAATACGAAGGAGATGCCCAACGTTCTCTTTCCTCACTTGTCGCATACGCTCTGGCTCGATTGTTCAAACTGTCATCCAGCGCCCTTCATACCGAAAGCCGGCGCCAACAGCATCTCGATGAGCGAAATCTTTCGTGGTCGTTATTGCGGCATGTGTCATGATCGCGTCGCGTTCATCACTTTTTTCTCCTGCAATCGTTGCCACAGCGTAACACCCGATACTTTGCCGACAGGCAAGGCGTCTGCAGGGTCAGTCAAATGAGCAAATGCCAGTGGATGGAAACTGGTCGCCACGAAATGCGTGCCCTCCGTGTCGAACCGGACGCAACGGTGAACAAGTCATGCGCCTAGGGTGCCTTGCGTTGCTGCTGGGATTGGCGGCCACGGTCACTGCGTGTGCGCCGATTTCCCCTTCGCAGGCCGGGTACCTGTCCAAAGCGGATATTCATGAGCGGCTTTCGGATGCGATTGCCAGAGTGGGATTCAGCCATCGAATCATCAGTGACCGCAATACTGCCGCGCACGTCGATTCAATACATCTGCGAATACCTCTGGATGGCATCAAGCGTCGGCACGAAGGTGTTGAACAGGTGCTGGTCGGGATTTCGCAGGTGTGCGCCTTGCCGGCCTACAAGGAGATTCCGATCCGGATCGTGGTTGCTACCGTCGACGAAGACGATGCCGGTTATCTTCGTTCGGTGCTGGAACGGGAAGTGAGAGGGAGGGAAAATATTGCCATCAAGATCGTGGTCGGTTCTGCTGAGGGAATCGTGATTGTTGTGAGCCATCCACCCCTTGTGACGACAACTCGCTAAGGCGCTTAGAGTCCATCATCGTTGGCGTGGACGTGAATTTGAGTTTGTCACGATTTTTGCTAGAGTATTGCCCGGCCCCCAAGTTGTGGGGGACTTAACCTGGAGAATGAAACAATGGATCAGTCCCGTCGTAACATGCTCAAGCTGGGCGGTGCCGCGCTCGCTATGATTCCCGTGGTTGCCATCGCCGCCAAGAATGATGCAATGCGCGCGTCGATGAAGTACAAGGATGCACCCGAAGGCGACAAGAAGTGCTCCAACTGCGTTCAGTTCGTGCCCGGCAAGTCCGCTACCGACAAGGGCGGCTGCAAGATTTTCCCGGGTGACACCGAAGTTTCCCCGAACGGCTACTGCGTCGCTTGGGCGAAAAAAGGCTGATAAGAATCCCGATCAGCGGAAAGGGGCGGTAACGCCCCTTTTTTTATGTCAGCACAGGCCTCCGATGTAGTGGTTGGGTTGGGCCGTGGAGGAATTGAGGCAGGCTTGGGACTATTTAGGCCTTAAATTTGCTCTCTACCAAAGGTGGTAATCGAAACGCTTTCCGGAATCCGCTGCCTGGCAACAATAAGGCTCTGATTCAAAGGGATACACACTAGCGTGGGCCAGATTCCAAACCGCGAATTCTCAGTTTTCGGAATACCTTTGCCAAACTTGATAAGCAAATTTCGGGAGTTGGTTCCAGGCAGGCTGGGCGCCGCGTTTCTGGCCGCCGCCGCAGCGTTTATTTTCGTCATTCCTGTGGGTGCCTACTATTCGCGGGATCATCACGGATTGGACCCGCGTACCGAGGACGCGCAGCGTAGCCTGGAGTTGCGTCTGGAGTTGGCAAGGGTTGCTCTGGCCCAGGCTTTTCAGGTGCCTGAACGGTTTGCCGAAATGCATGGTCCGGGCGCTTCCGTTGCGGATATTTATCAGTCGGTACAGTCACTGATCGGCACAACCAAGATAGTCGATCGGGTCGATATTTTTGCTACGGGTCGAGCGCAGGTAAGCGTCGAACCTGCGGTTGCCGGCAGGGACAGGCGCTTGTCTGGCCTTCCCGAGGGTAAGTCAGTGCCGGTGCGAAAGCGGCAGGAAGCCGCCAGTCTTCGTTCAGATGCTGTGGTTGATCTGGTTGCAGACGAGCGCGGCTTGACCGCAGGGCATCGCGTATTCGAGGAGGGTCCGTCCGGGGAAAGTGTTCCCTGGGGGCGGATTGACGTCGTAGTCTCGAATCGCGCGTTGTCGAAACTGCTTAATCTCGACGACTTGGCCGACCAGGGTTTCGCCGTCAGCCTGAAACTGGTCACGGCGTCTGGACAGGTTTCCCAACTGGCCGCCCTAGGCGGTTCCCTGAGGGATGGTCCGATGTCGAGCGAAATCCCGATTTCGGGCGGTGCAAGGCTCAGAATCGAAGCCAGCCTTCCGCTGGCGTGGTATGCGCCTCCGATTTCTGCTTCGGAACTCCTGCTGCTTCTCGCGGGTGGTGTCCTTGTCGGCCTGCTGACCTACTTCCTGTTGCGACGTTCAGACGAAATGAGCGAGCAGGTTGCATTGCGAACCCTGCAGCTTTCCCTCGACAAGGAAGTGCTGAAGTCGGAAGTTGAACTGAGAAAACAGACCGAGGCCGAATTGAAGGAGTCCCATGCACTCCTTGATTCGATCTTTGAGCATATCCCGAATATGGTTGTGCTGAAGCGCGCCTCGGATCTCAAGGTAGTGCGGGTCAACCGCCTTGGCGAGACGCTTTTGGGCCGCAACAAGGCGGCGTTGCTCGGGCGTACAAGCCGCGAGCTGTTCCGCGGGCAACAGGCGGAGAACGATACGGAAACCGATCTCGCCGCAATCCGCGAAAAGGGCCTGGTAGAAATTCCCGAGCAGCGCATGCAATTGGCTGGCGAGCCCGCGCGTTGGGTGAAGATGCGCAAGATTGCCTTGCTGGATGGCAGTGGCAAGGCCTCGCATGTCCTGTCGATTGGCGAAGACATCACCACGCGCCGGCATCTGGATGAGGCATTGACCGAGAACCTCAATTTCGTCGAGCAATTGTTGGCGGCGATTCCTTCGCCCGTGTTCTTCAAGGACAACGAGCTGCGTTATATCGGGGTCAATAAGGCTTTCGAGGATTTCTACGGAACACCGGGCGAATCCTTGATCGGGAAATCCGTGTTTGACATCGCCCCCGCGGAACTCGCCGAAACCTACGACAAGGCAGACCGCGAACTCCTTGCGCGCGGCGGGCGGCAGGTTTACGAGTCCAAGGTGCGGTGTGCCGATGGCAGCCTGAAGGACGTGATGTTCTTCAAGGCAGTTTTTTCGACGACCCAGGACGAAGTTGGCGGTATCGTCGGAATCCTTCTGGATGTAACGGAGCAGAAGGAAGCCCAGCGCCACATCCTTCGACTAAACCGTACGCTTGCTGTGGTTAGTGAAACCAACGAGGCCATCCTGCGCACACGCAGCTCACAAGCCTTGATCCAGGAAACCGTGGAGATCTTGCACGAAAATGGGGGATTCCCCCTTGCCTGGGTGTATGCCACTGACGAGCGTCTTCCCGCCATGGTCGTGGTTGGCGAGCATCCGGAACTGGCGACGCGGATCACGACCGCCCTGCGTGCGGAACCATGCTGTCGGAGCACGACAGGTGAGTTCGATCCGGCGCACTGCAGCTTTTTTACCCGATTGTCGGACTGTGCTCCGGCGTTGACCGCGGACATTCCCCCGGCATTCGAGGATCTCGGCCTTGCCCATCTGCCGCTGCGCCTGAACTCCGGAATTGCTGGCGGCATCTGCATTGCCGGGCTGGCGGAGGATCTGGCCGACAAAGAGGAGCAGGGGCTGCTCGCCAGCCTGGCCGAGAACCTCGCACATGCGCTTGAAGCGCTGGAACAGGATCGTGCGCGGCAGAATGCGGAACGCAAGCTCGAACTTGCGGCCCATGTCTTCGAGAACAGCGTTGAGGGCGTGATGATCACGGATCGCGACAACAAGATCCTGATGGTCAACCGGCGCTTCTCGGAGATCACCGGATATTCAGCGGACGAAGTTACCGGCCACACGCCCAGCCTCCTCAACTCGGGGCAGCAGGACAAATCCTTCTACAGCAACATGTGGCGATCCTTGATGAACCGTGGCGAATGGCACGGTGAGATCCGCAACCGGCGCAAGGATGGCGAGGTCATCGTCGAATGGATGAATATCAGCGCGGTAAAGAATGACAACGGGGAGATAGTCAATTTCGTTGCAGTATTTTCCGAGATCACGGTACACAAGACGATCAAGAAGCGGATGCAGTTCCTCGCACACTACGACGCGCTGACCTCACTGCCGAACCGCATCCTCTTCAGCGACCGGTTTGAACAGTCGATCATCGCTGCGCGACGCAACGACCGTTGTACGGCACTCTTGCTGATCGACCTGGACCGCTTTGACGAAATCAACAAATCGGTAGGCCACAACGCCGGCGACGCCTTGCTGCAGGAAGTTGCCGCCAGATTGCTCGCGTCGGTCGACGCAGGGCATTGCGTGTCCCGACTTGGCGGCGACGAGTTTGCCATTGTTTTGTCCGACATCGATTCGGCCAGGGAGGCGGGCGTGGCAGCCGCCAGGATTCAGCAGGAGCTTGGCCGCGCGCTGTATGTTTCCGATTCCGCTTTGTATGTCACGGCAAGCATAGGCATCGCGGTGTTCCCGCGGGATGGCCAGGATGCCGAGGCCCTGACGCGAAGCGCAGACGCCGCGATGTATCTGGCTGCCGAGGCGGGTGGAAATACCTACCGCTTCCCTCAGGCCAATGAAAAGCTGTCGGAACAAACGAAACTGCGTGAGCGTCTGCATCGTGCGATTGAGCGGGAAGAACTAAAGGTCTTCTACCAGCCTCTCGTTTCCGGCGAGACCGGGCGAATCGTTGGTGCCGAGGCCTTGTTGCGCTGGTTCCGCCCGGAATCGGGCTACGTAAGCCCCGAGTTCTTCGTTCCGATGCTTGAAGAGGCCGGTCTTGCCGTGCGTGTCGGCGACTGGGTGCTGCGTACCGCGCTCGAAGCCAATCTCGCCTGGCGGCGACAGTTTGACCGCGATCTGTTCATCGCCGTGAATTTCTGTTCGACCCAGACGACGGACGAGAAGGCGGTCGACAAGCTCGATGCACTGATGAAGGAACTTGAGTTCGATGCACGATTCCTGAATCTGGAGATATCGGAAGCCACCTTGATGGCCGATGCCCCCGCCGGTCTTACCCTGTTGCATCGGCTCAGCGATCTGGGTGTGCGGCTTTCCATGGACAACTTCGGCACGGGGTATTCGAGCCTGTCCTACCTTAACCGCTTCCCCATTGACGCGCTCAAGATCGACCGCTCCTTCATTCAGGATACCCCCAACGATCCCGAGGCGGTGGCGATCACGCGAACCATTGTGGCCATGGCCCATGCCCTGAACCTGAAGGTCGTGGCCGCCGGAGTTGAATCCCAGGGGCAGGTCGGCTTCCTGCGCCGGGTTCGTTGTGACGTGCTGCAGGGGTATCGCTTTTCCCAGGGCGTCAACGCCGAGGATTTCGTGAAGCTCCTGGCTGAAACGTCTGATCCGGGATATTTCCTGCCGGAGGCCGACGGGCCCGAACGCCTGCACCTTGTTGGATAATGGCGGATCGCGCGACATGGCAATGCTGATCGCCCCGAACGCCGCCATCGTTGATCTTTAGTTGAATACGGGTGGTACTGCGGGGGCGCAGGAAGTTGCCCGTCGGACAGTTTCCAACTTCAAGATCTCCCGGCACTTGGACGAACTTCCGCTTACCGATGCCACGTTGGCCTCACTCAAGGCCGAAGTAGAACGCCTGCGGGAGGCGTTGGCCGGAGTGCGCCAGCAACTGGTGGATACTGAGCAGGCGTTCGGTCGTTTTGTGCCACGGGAATTCCTGCACTTCCTGTCGATAGACAATGTTCGCGCGGTACGGCTGGGCATGCAGACGGAGCGCAAGCTGACCATCCTGTTTGCCGACATCCGGAACTTTACCGGCCTGTCGGAAACCATGACGCCCCAGGAGAATTTCGACTTTCTCAATTCCTATCTCTCCCAGATGGAACCGATGATCCTGCCGCATCGGGGCCTGATCGATAAATACATCGGCGATGCCATCATGGCGCTTTACCCGGAAGAGACCGACGATGCGGTTCGCAGCGCATTGGGGATGCTTGGAAAGCTGGAGAACTACAACAAAGGGCGTGCCCGTGCCGGCTACCTGCCGATCAAGGTTGGTATTGGAATCAATACCGGCATCGTGATGCTGGGTACCGTGGGCGGCAGCGGGCGGATGGAGGGAACGGTGATCAGCGATGCGGTCAACCTCGCTTCCCGCCTTGAGGACATGTCCAAGACATTTGATGTGCCTTTGCTGATCAGCGAGCATACCTTGCACAGCCTGAGGGATCCCGGGCAGTATTGCATCCGGTTTCTGGCGCGCAGCCGGGTCAAGGGCAAGCAGGAAGCGCAGTCGGTATATGAGGTGTTCGATGCCGACCCGCCCGCACGCCGCGCGGCAAAGCTGCGTACGCGGAAGCGCTTTGAGGAAGCCCAGGCTTTCTACTTCGTCGGCGACATCTTTCGCGCCCGTACCCGACTCGTCCGCTGCCTGGAAGAGGTCCCGGACGACACGCCAGCCCAGTTGTACCTGTCACGTTGCGACGAGTTTCTGCGCAACGGCTATGCGGAAGGCATCGATGAAAACGACATTGCGCAGACATGGAGCGAGGATTACAGCTCCGGTGTGGCAGACATCGACGCACATCATCGGCGGCAGCTTAGCCTGATGAACTCGATGGCGATGGCGCTGCGCGAAGGGCGCGCGAGCGACACGCTTGCTGCGCTTGAACGCGTGGTGTCAAGTTCGGAGGCACAGTTCCGGGGGGAGGAATCCCAGATGCAGGATTCCCGCTATCCATTTGAGGCCGAACATCGGCACCAGCATCGACGCTTTCGCGAAAACCTCGACCGCTTGGCCGACGAGATCAGGTCAGGCCTGGAGAACCCGGTTTTTCTGGCCTTCCGCGTCAAACTGCTGCTGATGGACTGGACCATCAACCACAGCACCAAGACCGACCGACATCTCGGCCACCACCTAAAATCACGGCGCGGCGGCTGAGGCGGTGCAGCGCTTGGCTTGAGCACATGGAGGTGGTGGGCGGTACTGGGATCGAACCAGTGGCTTCCACCGTGTGAAGGTGGCACTCTACCGCTGAGTTAACCGCCCGCGAAAGAGGCGCGAATTAAACCACAAAGCGCGCCAACCGGTCAATTGCAGGGGCCGGGACGGCTAAAATGCGGGTACTCCTTTCAGCTACTTCTGCCATGACGGTACGCACGCGATTCGCTCCCAGTCCGACCGGGTTCCTGCATATTGGCGGTGCGCGCACCGCGCTCTTTTCCTGGGCCTATGCGCGCCGGCACGGTGGCCAGTTCGTTCTGCGCATCGAGGATACCGATGTCGCACGATCGACTCCGGAAGCGGTGCAGGCCATCCTGGATGGCATGGCCTGGCTCGGATTGAACCATGACGAAGGTCCCTTCTACCAGATGCAGCGCATGGACCGCTACAAGGCGGTGATTGCCCAGATGCTCGCCACGGGTACGGCCTATAACTGCTACATGTCGAAGGAGGAACTGGAAACGCTGCGCGCCGAACAGGAGGCGCGCAAGGAGAAGCCGCGCTACGACGGACGCTGGCGTCCCGAGCCCGGCAAGGTCTTGCCTGCGGCCCCGAGCGGTGTCGCCCCGGTGGTGCGTTTTCGCAATCCCGCCGACGGCATCTCGACCTGGGACGATCTCGTCAAGGGCCGGATCGAGTTCGCCAACGCCGAGCTTGATGACTTCATCATCGCACGGGCCGACGGCACGCCAACCTACAACTTCTGTGTCGTGGTCGACGACCTCGACATGAACATCAGCCACGTGATTCGTGGTGACGACCATGTCAATAACACACCGCGGCAGATCAACCTGCTCCTGGCCCTGGGGGCACAGGTGCCGCGCTACGCCCACCTGTCGATGATCCTGGGTGACGATGGACAAAAGCTGTCCAAGCGTCACGGCGCCGTTGCGGTAACGCAGTACGACGATGAAGGCTACCTGCCCGAGGCAGTCTTGAACTACCTTGCCAGGTTGGGCTGGTCCCACGGTGACGACGAGATTTTCGACACGGACCAGTTCGTCCGCTGGTTCGATCTGGATCACATCACGGCATCCGCGGCGCAGTTCAATACCGAGAAGCTGAACTGGCTGAACGCGCACTACCTGAAGCAGGCCGATCCGTCGCGCTTGGCCGAGGAAGCCCGCCGGCGGCTGGCACGGCAGGGCGTAAGCATCGATGGCGGCCCGGATGCCAGCCGTGTCGCAGCCTTGTATCGCGACCGGGTTGGAAATCTCAACGAGCTCGCCGATGCAATGCATCCGTTCTACGTGCCCCCGCAGCCGGGCACCGAACTTGCCGCTCAGCATTTCACCAATGCCACCAGGCAGGGGCTGGCGATGCTGCGCGACCGCTTTGCCGACTGTGCCTGGGAGGCTGCCGAACTTGGCAAGCTGGTCAAGCAGACGGCAGCCGACACCGGCATGAAAATGCCGCAGCTGGCGATTCCCTTGCGCGTGGCATTGCTGGGCCAGCCACAGTCACCCTCCATCGACGCCGTGCTCGAAGTCCTCGGGCGCGGTCGCGTGGTCGCCCGGCTGGCCCCCGTGATCGACGGCTGACTCACCTGCGGACACGGCGCGTCGTGCCTAGCCGCTGGCCTGTCGCATGTTCCCCTGCATGGCTGCGCATGCTTTGCCTGGCGTTTTCAGGCGTGCTGCTCGGTGCCTGCGGCAGCACGGCTGAATTCCGCAAGCAGCTTCAGGCGCCGCCGGTACTCAAAGGGCTTAGTGCCGTGTACTCGGAGTTCGACATGCAACTCCAGCTGGTGACCACGGCCTCGGCACCGGCCTGCGAAGCCTTGGAATGCGCAGCCGATCGTGCCTTCGACCAGCGGATCCTGTCGATTGGCGGTCGGCTTGCCGACGCGGCGTTCCGCCTGCATCCCGACCTGCTGCTGCGCTTTCCGCGATTCGAGTTCGTTGTAGCGGACAAGCGCGATCCGGGGGCGGCATCGAGCTCGGCCGGTACAGTGGCAATTTATCGCGGCGTGCGCGGGCTCCAGCTCGACGACGCTGCGCTGGCGTTCATTCTTGCCAGGGAGATGGGACACGTCATCGACGGCCACCACGATGAGAACGTGACCACCGGAATCCTCGTCGGCCTTGCGGCGCAGCTGCTGTTTCCAGTGTTGAACCTGCCGGCACTGATTTCCGGCAGTGCCGCCACATCGGCGGCGGCGACCACCACCGTGGCGACTACCGCGATGGCTTCGGCGACCTCGGTCGCCGGCACGCTGGCATTGCGCGCCAGCTATCGACCCCAGCAAGTGCTCGAGGCCGAGGCGATCGGTCTGGATGTGCTGGCCGCTGCCGGCTGGGATGGGCGCGAGGTGGCGGAACAGCTGCATGTCATGCCACCGCCGCAACCCGGATCTGTTGAATGGACAGAGGAACTCCGTGTTTCATCGCTGCGGGTTTCCAGCCTGATGCAGGGGCCGCCGGTGCCCGGCCCGGGAGACCAGCGCGATCAGACCGTGCCCATGTCCATCGACGACTTCCCGCCACTGATCAGCGTACCGTTCTGAAGCTTCACGCGGTCACCGGTGCGCCATGACGGTGGCGTGTCGCCACTGAAGGTGCGGCGGCTGCCGTCTTCGAAGCGCACCACGACGTCATAGCGCATGCTGTCCTTCATCGACTTCTCGATGTGGTTCCCGGCGTAGGCGCCGCCGAGGGCGCCGAGGACTGTGGCGATGTCGCGTGTGGTGCCGCGGCCCATCTGGTTGCCCAGGATGCCGCCGACAATGCCACCGGCTACGGCGCCCGTGCCGCTGCCCTTGGGTTCCACCGGAACTTGCTGGACGGATTCGACATAACCGCACTCCCGGCAGATGGCAGGGGCTGCACTGGCAACAGGAGTCGGCGCTGACGCTACGGCGACCGTCGTGACACTGGACGGGATTTCGCTCGTGGTGGATGCAATTGCACGGTCGCGCTGCGACTCGGCGCGTGAAGCAGCCGGCGCGCGTTCAGCCGACTTCGCCATGGCTTGGGCACTTGCGCGCGGGCGGGGCGACACCGCCGCGGCGGGCGTGCCGGCAGTGGCTGGCGCGACCGACGTCACGCTGGTCGCTGCAGCGGCTGGCGGCTCGACAACGACGTTGCGCGCGGTGGGGCCGGGCAGCCAGCCCGCCAGATGGGCGGTGCCGGCCAGGGCAAGCACCGTGACGGACGCCGCAGCGGCGAGTACCAGCGGGTGAGCGCGCAGAGGAACAGCAAGGACGGTGTTGCCGGAGTTGATCGATGATTCCATGGTGTGCTCCTTTCGAAGAATGCGTGAGCACAATACCGTTTGGCAAGGAACCGGCGGGACAAGGGACAACAACTGTTACATCTGTTACAAAGCCGGCCGACGATGCCTTCTGGATAGAGTCGCAAAGCGGGCGGGGTCGAGGGCGAGGACAAGTTTCTGCTCCAGCGGCAGCGGATCGTCGTCGATCATGCTCGACAGCAACTCGGCGCATATCGAGGCGAACACCAGCCCGCGCGCGCCAAATCCGTTGCAGATCCACAGGCCGGCGTGTTGCGGAACCGGGCCGACCATGGGCAGCCGGTCCGGTGACATCGGTCTGTTGGAGACACGGCCGCCAAGTGACGCCGGGTCGATGCCGCTGGCGTAGCCGGGCAGGGCCATGTCGAGGCGAAAAAGGTTTTCGATGTGGTCGGCGAGGCGTACCGAGGCGTCCTGGTCATTTACGTGATGGGTGGCTCCGGCGCAGCGTATTCCATCGATCGCCGGTGTGGCGTAGCCGAGCCGCGTGACCACCACATCAAGCGGTGGTGTTGCCGATTCCGCAAGGTGGCTGACCTGGCCCCGGGCCGGGCGCAGGGGCAGCTTGAGGCCGGGCAGCAGCGCGCCCAGGCCGACACCGTTGGCCACCACCACCGAGTCGGCTTCCAGCCTGAAGCCATCGCCATGAAGCCGCCAGGCAGGGCCGGCGCGCTCGATCGATGTCACGGCATGGGCGGTTCGCAGATTGATGCCCGCCAGCAGGGCACGGCAAAGGCTGGGCGGATTGATCCAGCCGGCCTGCGGAAACCACCAGCCCCCGGTGGCCACGGGCCAAGCGGCCAACTTCGCGGCTTCGTCGCGATTGACGAAACGGCAGTAGTCAGGGGGCAGGGCCTGTGTGTCGGCGATTTCGCGCTGACTTGCCTCGTGACGCGCGTCGCGCGCGAGGTGCAGGACACCGGTCCAGCCGCAGCGGGCCGCTGCGAGGCCGTCGTAAAGGCGGCGCCCATGCAGGAAGCCGGCGCGCAGCACGCGCGCCAGCGCCCCGTCATCGGGCGAAGGCAGGGGGCGAAACACTCCGGCGAGGTTTCCCGAGGCGCCACAGGCGGCCGCCGCTGCCGAATCGAGAACGCTGACCGTATGGCCCCGGCCTGCCAGCGAGTGCGCCACCGTGCAGCCGGCGATGCCGGCACCGATGACGGCGATTCTTTGTCGTGGGCGTGCATTGTGTGGACGGGTACCCGGCAGGTGGCCGACCAGCATGTCGCGCTTGCTGCCGAACCCGGGTTTCCTGTCCAGTGAAAAGTCGGCGCTGGCGAGACGGCGACGCACCTCGCCGGCGACGGACCAGCTTGCCAGCGTCGCGCCAGGGGCAGCGAGCCGGCGCAGCTGCTGCAGCGTCGCCTCGGACCAGAGGGCGGGATTGCGGTCCGGCGCAAAACCGTCGAGGTAGATGGCATCGGCGGCCAGCGACAACTGCGGCAGGATGTCGATTGCATCACCCAGCGCCAGGGTCAGGGTTATATCGCCTAGCGCGATGCGATGCAGGCCTGGCAATGCCGGCGGCCACTGCGCGCGGAGTGCGGCCGCCAGCGGCGCCAGCTCCGGCCAGCGTGCGTGTAGCGTGGCCAGATCGGACACGCGAAAGGGATGCTTCTCGACCGCGACGTAATGCAGCTGGCGCCGCACGGGTCCGGGAGAATCTTGCCACGCCTGCCAGGTGGCGAGAAAGTTCAGGCCGATGCCGAAGCCGGTTTCGAGGATGACGAAGCGTTCGCGGCCTCGCCAGCGATCGGGCAGGTCGTTGCCGCGCAGGAAGACGTGGCGTGACTGTTCGAGACCGCCCTGGCCAGAGTGATAGATGTCGTCGTACTGGCGCGAGAAGGGGGTGCCGTCCCCGGCGAACGCAAGTTCGGCGGGGACGACGGGCGACACTACTCGCGCCGCATCTGCGGGAAGAGGATCACGTCGCGGATCGACGCCGAGTTCGTCAGCAGCATGACCAGACGGTCGATGCCGATGCCGCAGCCGCCGGTGGGCGGCAGGCCGTATTCAAGCGCGCGGATATAGTCGGCGTCGTAGTACATGGCTTCCTCGTCGCCGGCTTCCTTGGCCCTGGCCTGCTGCATGAAGCGCGCCGCCTGGTCCTCCGGATCATTGAGCTCGGAGAAGCCGTTGGCGATTTCGCGGCCGACGATGAACAATTCAAAGCGCTCGGTGATCTCGGGGTTTCGATCGCTGGCGCGCGCCAGCGGCGAGACCTCGGCCGGGTAGTCGATGATGTAGGTCGGTTCCCACAGTTCGGCTTCGGTGGTCTCCTCGAACAGCACCAGCTGCAGCGTGCCGAGGCCGGCATGGGCCAGATGCGGGGCCTTGAGATCGACACGCAGGTCCTTGAGCTTCTGCTTCAGCCAGTCGACGTCGTTCAGCTGTTCGAGGCTGTAGCCGGGATGGTACTGGTGGATGGCGCCGGCGATGGTCAGGCGGGCGAAGGGCTTCGACAGGTCGAGCGTGCGTCCCTGATACTCGAAGACTTCGGTGCCCAGCGCCTCGCGCGCCGAGTGGCGCAGCAGGCCCTCGGTGAAGTCCATCAGGCGGCGATAGTCGCTGTAGGCCTCGTAGAACTCCATCATGGTGAATTCGGGATTGTGGCGCGGCGAGAGGCCTTCGTTGCGGAAGTTGCGATTGACCTCGAACACCTTCTCGAAGCCGCCCACCACCAGGCGCTTGAGATAGAGCTCGGGCGCGATGCGCAGGAACAGTTCCATGTCCAGCGCATTGTGGTGGGTGGTGAAGGGCTTGGCCGCGGCGCCGCCTGGAATCGGGTGCATCATCGGCGTTTCGACCTCAAGGAAGCCGTGGTGCATCATGTAATTGCGGATCGACTGGATCATCCGGCTGCGGGCGACGAAGGTGAAGCGTGTCTGCTCGTTGGTGATCAGGTCGAGCTCGCGCGCGCGGTACTTCTGTTCGACGTCGGTGAGGCCGTGGAATTTCTCGGGCAGTGGGCGCAGGGACTTGGTGAGCAGGCGGATGCTGCGGCACTGGATGGTCAGCTCGCCGGTCTTGGTCTTGAACAGCGTGCCTTCGCAGCCGACGATGTCGCCGAGATCCCAGGTCTTGAACTGCTTGTGGGTTTCCTCGCCGCTGATATCGTTGCTGACAAAGATCTGGATGCGGCCGGAAACGTCCTGGATGCTGGCGAAACTGGCCTTGCCCATCACCCGCTTCAACATGATGCGGCCGGCGACCTTGACGTCGATCGGCGTCGCTTCGAGTTCCTCGCGCGTCTTCTCGCCATACAGCTCGTCGAGACGGCCGGCCAGATTCTCGCGGGAGAAATCGTTGGGAAAGGCGTTGCCCCCGGCACGCCAGGCGGCGAGCTTCTCGCGACGCTCGGCAATCAGGCGGTTCTCGTCGGCAGCGGGTTGCGGCATGTCGCTCATGGTCATGGTCCGGTGTTTATACGCCTTGCTTCAGGCTGGCTTCGATGAAGACATCGAGGTCACCGTCAAGCACCCTCTGGGTGTTGGCGATTTCGACGTTGGTGCGAAGGTCCTTGATGCGGGAGTTGTCCAGCACGTAGCTGCGGATCTGGTGGCCCCAGCCGACGTCGGTCTTGCCGGCTTCGAGTTTGTCGGCTTCGGCCTGGCGCTTGCGCATTTCATGCTCGTAGAGGCGGGACTTCAGCATCGCCATGGCCTCGGCGCGGTTGCGGTGCTGCGAGCGGTCGTTCTGGCACTGGACAACAATGCCGGTGGGTGCGTGGGTGATGCGCACCGCCGAATCGGTTTTGTTGATGTGCTGGCCACCGGCGCCGGAGGCGCGAAAGGTGTCGGTGCGCAAGTCGGCGGGATTGATCTCGACCTCGATCGAATCGTCGATCTCGGGGTAGACGTAAAGGCTGGCAAAGCTGGTATGACGGCCGCCCGAGGAATCGAAGGGGGATTTGCGCACCAGGCGGTGGACGCCGGTTTCCGTGCGCAGAAAGCCGTAGGCATAGTCCCCCTCGACCTTGATCGAAGCGCTGCGGATGCCGGCGACGTCGCCTTCGGTCTCTTCAAGCAGTTCCGTCTTGAAGCCCTTGCGCTCGCAGTACTTGAGGTACTGGCGCAGCAGCATCGATGCCCAGTCGCAGGCCTCGGTGCCGCCGGCACCGGCCTGGATGTCGATGAAGCAGTTGTTGGGGTCGGCGGGATTGTTGAACATGCGGCGGAACTCAAGGTCCGCGACCTGCTTCTCGGCGTCGTCGAGGTCGCCTTCCACCGACTTGAGCGTGTCCTCGTCGTCTTCCTCGCGCGCCAGCTCGAAAAGATCGCGTGCATCGGTCAGGCTGGCGCCGACGCCGGACAGCGTGCCGACGACGGCTTCGAGGGATTTCTTCTCGCGCCCGAGTGATTGCGCGCGCTCCGCATCCTCCCAGAGCTTCGGGTCTTCGAGGATCTGGTTCAGTTCTGCGAGTTTCTCAGCTTTGCCAGCGTAGTCAAAGATACCTCCGCAGCTGTTCCGCGCGATCATTCAGATCGGCGATGCGATTGGCGACGGCATTGAGGCGTTCGGCTTCCATGACAGATCCTGCTGTGGCAAAGGGCAAATTATAACCGCTGCCCCGGCAGGCACGGGGCCCGGTGGCGCCTGTTGTTCCGCATCGCGAGCCCTGTGTTAGCCTGATGTTTTATCCGCAATCGGGAGCCGCAATGGCCGAGATGATGTTCTACGAGCGCGTCGTCGTCCTGAATGACAGGCAGCATGAGAAGCTGCGCGTGAGGCCGCCGAAGAACTTCGCCTATGCCGCCCGGATCAACTCGGTTCCATTGCTGGCAAGCGAGTTTTTCGAGGCCGCGCGCGAGTATCCGATAGTGTTTTCGGACGGGCAGTCCGGCCCGTTGCCGGTGGCCCTGGTTGGCTTGCGCGAGGCTGAGAACCTGTTTGTCGGCAGCAACGGCAAATGGGATGCCCGCTACGTGCCGGCATTCGTGCGCCGCTATCCCTTTGTTCCCGCCAGCGGCGAGAATGGTGAACTGCTGGTCTGCATCGACGAGGCATCGGCCTGTTTCGACGTCAAGGACGGCGAACCCCTGTTTGCCGGCGGCAAGCCGACGCCGCAGCTGGCGCATGCCATCACCTTCCTGCGCGAGTTTCACGTCGCGGCCTCAGGCACGGAACTGCTGGGGCAGAAGATCAAACAATTGGGGCTGCTGCGTCAGGCCGATTCGGTGGCGCAGCTCAAGGATGGCACGCAGTACCGGCTGAACGGCCTGCAGGTGATCGACGAGACCAAGCTGCGGGCGCTGGATGCATCGACGGCGCAGGACCTGTTCGCCAACGGAAGCCTGGCGGCAATCTACGCGCACCTGGTTTCGCTGGGTAACCTCGCCGGCCTGGTAGACCGTCTGAGCGCGCGCAGCAAGGCCGGAAAGCCGCGCTGAGGGACGCACGGCGACGGAAAGCCGCGTCCGGCGCGGGTTTTGTCGCGGGTTTTTAGACTTGTCCGGTTCTGTAGCACACGAATTGTCCGCTTTTTCTGTTGGGGGCGGGAAGCGGCGGAGGGCGGAGCCCGAAGCCGGTTTCCGCCCCCAACGGCGCGCCTGG
>Ga0172373_10004865_pt1 | contig 18699 bp, 12 predicted proteins | sample Lak10m_2_FD_114546 | JGI IMG/M metagenome (GOLD analysis project Ga0172373, IMG submission 114546) | Freshwater microbial communities from Kabuno Bay, South-Kivu, Congo - kab_092012_10m | ecosystem: Environmental > Aquatic > Freshwater > Lake | place: Democratic Republic of the Congo...
CCCGATTAGGGCGGAGAAGAATAACCGAGCCATCCCCAGTTCTTCCAATAGAAACTTGAATACTACATCGTACAGGGGGCTGGCGATTTCCATGCGGTTTGCGGTTTAGTCTTCCAAAAGTAGCTAATTAGGATGTAAACCCGGAATAGGAATCTGGAAATAGCAGCCATTGAAACCAGACGGAGAGCAGGCCATTTTAAAAACACAAAAACCTTTCAATCAATAGAATAGCTTCTAAATGCAAATAGGTTGGGTTGTAATAGCCAGATTACAAAACGGTAATTTGTCCGTAAAAACAGGTCGGAGCCACCCCTACTTACCTTCTGTCGGATTAAAAGTTCTTTTCTTTACTATCCATTGTTTTTTCGCGCTGCGAAAACGTAATTTACGCCATTCAATCCGATTACGAATATGGAATAAAGCTGGCGATGCCTGCTTTGAAAAATAAAACCTGTATATGTTCTCATCCGAAGAAATAGCACAAATAACCTGGGAAATCTATGGAATAGAAGCGAGCGTCGAAAAACTACCCGGTGAAATCGACCTGAACTTTCGGCTCCATGCCCGCAATGGCAACTATTATACCCTGAAAATAGCCCACGCAGGTTGTTCATTCGAAGAACTCGACATGCAAAATGCGGCGATGCAGCACCTGCATGCCCATGCCCGAAACCTCGATGTTCCTTTTCCCACCGCCGACCGAGCCGGGCGCATGATTTCTTCCATCACGGATTCCCTGGGGGCATCTCGGTGGGTACGTTTACTGACCTGGGTACCTGGGCGTTGCCTCGCGCATGTCCATCCACATACCCCCGAATTGCTCGAGCGCATTGGCCGCCTGCTCGGCCGAATATCGGAGGCGTTCTCTTCCTTTGACCACCCGGCAGCACATCGGTTCATCAAATGGGATCCTAGCCAGGCTAACTGGACAGCAGCACAGCTCCCCCTCATAGCCGACCCTACCCAACGGGAGCTGGCGCACTGGTTCCTACAGTACTTTGAAACCGAAGTTCAGCCGCTATTACCACACCTACGCGCCAGCGTCAACTACAACGACGCCAACGATTACAACATCCTTATCAATGATGACAACCTACACCCGGATGCCCCCGGAGTCATCGATTTTGGCGACTTAGTTTTCACCCATACCGCCAATGAGCTGGCTATCGGCATCGCCTACGGAGCCATGGGCAAACCCGACCCGCTATCAGCTGCCTGTGCCCTGGTACGCGGGTATCACCAGGTGTTCCCGCTCACCGAACCTGAAATCGATGCGCTCTATGGCCTGGTGGGTGCCCGGCTACTCATCAGCGTCACCTGCTCCGCTATCAACCGGGTGGAGGAACCCGACAACACCTACCTCCAAATCAGCGACCAGCCGGCTTGGGAGCTACTCGCTCAATGGCACAGCCTCTCTTCCTCCCTGGCACGCTACGCCTTTCGACAAGCCTGTAACCTGGAGCCGTGCCCCCAACGAAGCCGTTTCGAAGCCTGGGCTACCCAGCACCCTACCGGTACCGACTCCCTGGTTCCGCACGACTTATCCGCAACCGACGTACACTGGCTGGATCTGAGTGTAGGTAGCCTCGACCTAGGCAGCATGGAAAATATCCTCGATGCCGACCTACTCCACCAGCGCATACAGCTAATTACCCAGGAGAAAAAGGCGCGGGTTGCCCTTGGGCATTACAATGAAACAAGGGCACTCTACACTAGCGACGCGTTCGCCCAGACCGGCAACCAAGGCCCCGAATGGCGCAGCGTGCACATCGGGCTCGATGTTTTCATGCCCCCCGATACCCCCGTTTTTGCACCCCTCGACGGGGTCGTACACAGCGTAGCTGATAATCAGGGTGATCGCGACTATGGCCCCACCATCCTCCTCGCCCACGAGCCGGAGCCTGGCCTTCGTTTCTATACCCTATACGGCCACCTCAGCCGTCAATCGCTGTCGGGATTACATACCGGACAGGTAATCCGCCGCGGACAAGTACTTTGTACCATCGGAGATATGCCGTACAACGGCAACTGGTCGCCCCACCTGCACTTTCAGGTCATCCTCGATATACTGGATAAATCCGGTGACTTCCCCGGTGTAGCACTTCCGGATCAACGGGCGCTCTGGACCAGCATCTGCCCCGACCCCTGGTTATTGCTCCGTGGACAAGCAGGTCCGCTCCAAGAAAAAAACCACCATATACCGATTCAGGAAGGCAGAAAAAAGCATCTGTCGCCCAATTTGAGTATTTCTTACCAACACCCGCTACACATCGTACGTGGCTATGGAGCCTACCTATACGAAAATAGCGGGCGGCGCTACCTGGACACCGTCAACAATGTAGCCCATGTTGGCCATGAACACCCGCGCGTCGTGCGCGCGGGTCAGCGCCAAATGGCCGTACTCAACACCAATACCCGTTACTTGCACGAAGAAATCGTCGCATTCTCCGAAGAACTGCTGGCTACCCTACCGCCGCCGCTGGAGGTGGTATTCTTTGTCAACTCCGGCAGCGAAGCCAATGAGCTGGCGCTCCGCCTCGCCAAAACCTATTCCGGACAACAGGACATGCTCGTCATGGAAGTGGGCTACCACGGCAACACCAACGCCTGTGTAGAAGTCAGCTCCTACAAATTTGACGGTCCCGGCGGCAAAGGGGCGGCTCCCCATATCCACACACTGCCCATACCCGATGGATACCGCGGGCTATACCGATATGAAGACCCCCAGGCTACCGACAAATACGCCCGCCACGCCCGCGAAGTACTAGATGCCCTTCGCAACCAGGGCAAAGGCCCCGCAGCGTTTCTGTGCGAATCTGTCATCAGCTGCGGGGGACAAGTGGTGCTCCCGCCCGGGTATTTAAAAGCGCACTACGCATTAGTCCGACAAGCCGGCGGCGTATGCATCGCCGATGAGGTACAAACGGGCTTCGGACGGGCAGGCACCCACTTTTGGGCATTCCAGACACAAGGGGTCGTACCTGATATTGTCACCATGGGCAAACCCATCGGCAACGGACACCCCCTGGCAGCCGTTGCTACGACACGCGCTATCGCCGACGCTTTTCACAACGGGATGGAGTATTTCAACACCTTCGGCGGAAACCCCGTATCCTGTGCCATCGGTCGGGAAGTACTGCGCGTCATCCACGACGAGCAGCTCCAGCAACAGGCTCTTCAATGTGGAGAACACCTCACCTACCAGCTTAAAGCGCTGCAACACGAGTTTCCCATCATAGGAGATGTACGTGGCCCCGGCCTCTTCCTCGGCTTTGAGCTGGTACACGAAGCCCAAACACGCAAACCGGCACCTGGAGCCGCCTCCTACCTCGCCAACCGCATGCGCGACCTCGGTGTACTCATGAGTACCGACGGCCCGTTTCACAACGTACTCAAAATCAAACCCCCTATGGTTTTTTCTACCACGCAGGCGGATTTCCTTATTGAAAATTTACACCGCGTGCTGCGCGAAGACTATATGCGAATGATGGGCGATAAGTGATCGGTCACCCTCCTGATTTTCCGCGTAACGTTGAGTGATAAGAGTGGATAGGAAGTAAATCAGCGTTCGTGCTTGCTGCGCAAATCGCGCAAGGCGCCAAAAATGCCGCCGCGCCCTTCGGTGCGGCGTGCTTCCCGAACCAATGCCGGCAGGATTTCCCAATCGGGATCCAGGGCATGCGCCGATTCAAAATCTTTCAATGCCTTCTTTTTTTCACCCATAGCCAACCAAACCCTTCCCCGGCTCACATAGGCAGATTTATTATATCCATTTCTGCGAATACTCTCATCCAATGCCTGGAGGGCCGCTTCGAAATCCCCTTCCTGATGGCGCACAAAGCCGAGCCAAAACCAGGCCTGGTCGTCTTCCTGGTTCATAGCGAGTACGGACTGCATATCAAAAAGCCCCTCCTGAAATTGTCCGGTCAGGCAATAGGCCATTCCCCGCAAGCGCTGCCCCTCCTGGTGGGTCGGCACCTGGTCCAACAAGGCAGAAAAGCAAGGGATAGACGCTGCATATTCGCCCAGATGAAACAATGCCAGGCCTTCATACAGGTGATTTTGGGACGAGGAGCTATCCATCTGCGCAGAGACCTTGCTATCGGCAATGGCTCCGGCATAATCCTGCAACTGCAACCGAACGAAAGCCCGCTGGCTCAACGATTCGCCGAGCTTGTACTCGCGCTGTACCAACCAATCCAAATCGTCTAGTGCCTGTTCAAAATTTCGCATTCGCAGATGTACCCCGCTGCGATGCCAACGAGCTTCCACCGAATCCGGATGGATTTCGGCCATCTGATTCAACGCCTGTAGTGCCCCGGCCAGATCGCCGTTGCTTACTTTTTCCTGAATAGTCTCGAACATAAGAGCAGACATAAGCTACCATTCTGAAGTGATATATACGGCAACAAAACCGCCCGCCGGCAGCCGTACCGGCAAACGCACCTGTTGCTTTTCATCGAGGGGCAAGCATTTTCGTTCTCCCTCACCGATTTGAACACATGCTTTTCCACGAATTCCGGTATAGTACAAGGGCAGCACAATAGTTCGTTCAATCGCTTCCGGGAGCGGATTGTACAGCATAGCGAGGCCCTTCTCCGGCAGGGTGGGATCGACATGCAGGATACCATCCCAGTCTCTGCCATCCGGGCGGCGCAGGTGTACAATATCGGCATTCAGGATAGCGCGGTGATCTTTATACCACCGGATTACCTGCCGCACCAGCTGGCGGGTGGTGTCTGTATCATAGAGCCGGGGACCCCGATAACAGGCTTGCACCCCTGCACCATAATATTGCACCATCAGTTGTTGGTAATCGGCGAGGTGTTCCTGGAGGGGTTCCAACACGGCATCCGGTCCTCCGCCATGGTAGCGCGTCAGCGGGACGAAGCCCCAGGACATGGAAGGCGTTTTTTCCCAGGTACCATCATAAATATTCTGGCGGTTCAAGATTTTTTGCTGCTCGCGGGACAGCGAAAAATTGACCTCCCGATAACCCAGGGCTATCTTGTTGGTTCCATCCAGAAAATACCAGTCGGGCGCATTGATATACACCCCGCGTTCGTTGAGATGGCGGTAGAGCCCCTTTTGAAGGGCCATCTGCTTCCATTGGGAATCGGCTAGTCCGCGATGGCCGGGATGTTGGGTGGAAGCACATACATCCCCCGGATAAGGACCGTCGTGCTCCAGGAGGTCGAATCCGGTCTTTTCAATAAAGTATTTTATTTTTTGGAGGTAGCTCAGTCCCCACTCACTGCCCATACAAGGAGCGTGGCCAAAAAAAGCATGCTTATCCGGTAGCCCACTCACCGGGTCGATCACGTCATTGGCAGCATCTATTTCCCGGCTGCTAAACAACGAATAGCCGCCCAGCAGGATACCCCTTGCATGGGCATAATCGGCCAACTCCTTAAATTTTTGAATATTGGCACGGGTGGTGTCCTCCATGTTCAAACCGCTACCAAAACTCAGAATCACGAGCTCATACCCCGTTTCCACACACTGATCGATGGTGGCGCGCACTTGTGCCGGATCTGTACTCACCAGGTGCATAAAAATGGGGTTGCGGTTTGTCCAGGGAGCAATACGACGGTACATCTTTCTGCGCGCCAGTCCATTGCGTTCCCGGTCGTACGAATCCAGCAATAGCTCATAGGACTGGATAGAAGTAAGCTCCTCCCCCGGTGACAGAAGCAGCCCCATACCGTGATCCGGGTATATTTCCAACAGACAAGGGGTTTGGAAATTATAGTTGACCTGCGACGTATAGCTGCTATCCACCTTCCAATGGGAGCCTTGGTCCGATAGCTCATACTTCATGGCATTATTAAAAGCAAAGGTATTCTCGATATGTATCCGGGCAGGTTTCTTCATATCGCGGGCTGCACCCACTACGGCCGATTCCTCTTCGGGCATGGCCAGTATTTCGTGTACTATCTGATCTACCTGCAAAGGCGACGAGCTATTGTTTACTACCGTTACCCATTTTTGGAGCAATGGCATACCGGCAAACAACCGATAACATACCGTCACCCATACCCCCGGCAAATCGTCGTGCGCAAACCAAAGCTGCAAGGTATCACCGGAAACGTGGTATCTACGGTACTGAAAGTCGGCATCATGTCGGGTAAACCCATCCACCCAGGACTCCATCAGGTAGCCCTGCTCTTTTTGACCATACAAACCGCCCACAGCATAGGTTTTACCCTGGAGCGTCACGCGGGCTTCCGGACGGCAGGCTCGGACGAACTGCTCCCCGCTCACCTCATGCCGAAAGCTCACGGTACTGGCATTCGGATAAAGTCGAATCCGCCGCGAAACCCACCCATTGTGCATTTCCAGTTCACGCCCTTCTTTTTGCAGGGAAAAAACTGGTGGAGTACCCTGCCCGCCGGAAAGAAGCCAATCGGCAGGCTGCCCAAAAACACTCCAGGAGAAGCACGCAAAGAGGAAAAAAAAAACTAGTTTTTGCATAGCAGTTTGTACCTTAGGCTGGTTGAATACGGGTTTGAACATTTAGGTGATTTATGGGCGGCAAACAAATAGCCTCCCCGCAAAAAAGAATACAAAGACAGGCGCTTATACCGTAAGCAATATACTTCAACTTACCCCAATTTTACAAATTTAGCGCGGCAATTCCCCATAGATACTACCTCTGTTGCGCACGCAACAGCACCTTTTTGGTGATAAAATCTTCATTCGGTAAAAAGGGCACTTTTCTGCCCACCACCTGCTTTTTGCCACGTAGCAAACCAATGCGCGCTCAAAAAGTCTTAGGATGGATAACCATATAGCCCCTTTTTTAGGCCAAGCTTATTGCCGTAGCCCGATAGGACGAACCGGGCGGTGTCGCCGGACTACCAGCTTTTATTCTTTTTGAACCATTTAAAAACCAATGCTATGTACACCAAATGGAACACCATCCGGGGAGTTATCGCGCTCTGCACCCTCTCCTACCTGCCACTGGCAGCACAGTGGACCCCGGAATTTAGCCTCCAGTTTAAAAACATCACGGGGGTATCCCTCTCGCCCGATGGAAAATATGCAGCGTATGCGGTATCTGAACCGGTGACAGCGGGCGAAAAATCGGAATACCTACAGCAAATATGGGTTTCTGCACTCGATGGAAGCCTGCGCGAACCATACACCCATTCGGAAAAATCGAGTTTTGCCCCGGCTTTTTCTCCGGACGGGCAAAAAATTGCATTTATCTCAGCGCGCTCCGGAAAAAATCAGATATGGGTCATGCGACTCCTGGGCGGAGAAGCCGAAATGCTCACGGATGTAAAAAAGGGCGTGGCCGGTTTTCAATGGGCGCCCGACGGCCGCACTATCGCCTTTTTATCGGCTAATTCCGACAGTGAAGCAGAGGAAAAAGCCCGCAAGGAAAAGCGGGATGCCTGGGTAGTGGACGAAAACTTCAAGTATCGGCACCTCTATACCATACCCCTTTCGAAAGACGCCGATGGAAAGCGCGCTGTCCGCCGCCTGACCCAGGGCGCGTTTTATGTCAACGACTTCGACTGGTCGCCCGACAGCAAAACCATCGTATTTTCTCATAAGCCCGATCCGACTATCAACGCCGGGTACAAGAGCGGAGATATTTCGTTGGTGCCTGCCGACAGTGGCGCGGTTACACCCCTGGTATCCTGGGCAGGGGTAGATCAATCACCCAAGTACTCGCCCGATGGAAAGTACATTGCGTTTAGCTCGAGTGGGAAAGAACCGGCATTAATTGGTCTGCAGGACTTATATGTCGTACCTGCTGCCGGAGGGGCTCCTATCCCGATGCCACTCACTCCCGACCGCAACGCCAGCTTGCTCGGCTGGAGTGCCGACGGGCAGCAACTGCTTTTTGCGGAGTCGCTTCAGACTTCCGGTACTGCGATGCGTATACCCGTAGGCGCTGCCATCGCCGGCAAAAAAAGTGCGGTACGCGCACAAGCACTCTGCCCCCTCGAAGGTACCAGCAACAACTTTTCGATGGCAGCCACACAGAACCTCCTGGCTTATGTATATCAAACCCCTGATAAGCCGGCAGAACTCTATGTGTCCGGGCTGGATGGAAGCAACCCAAGGGCGGTCAGTCAGGTCAATAGCCAGGTCGCGCTTCCCAAAATGGGCAAAACGGAGGTCATTCGTTGGAAGTCCTCTGATGGGCTGGAAGTAGAAGGTCTCCTCACCTATCCGGTGGATTATGAACCGGGCAAAAAATATCCAATGGCTCTGCAAATCCACGGGGGCCCGGCCGGGGTATTCTCAAAAAGCTTTACCGGTGCAGCGGGTATTTACCTCAATCAATATTTTGCCCAGCAGGGTATGTTTGTGCTACGCCCTAATCCACGGGGAAGTGTAGGCTATGGCAAGGATTTTAGATATGGTAATTATAAGGACTGGGGCTTTGGCGACTACGAGGATGTCATGAGTGGGGTAGATCACGTTATCCAAAAAGGATTAGCCGATTCGAGTAAGCTGGCGGTCATGGGCTGGAGCTATGGCGGCTACCTTACCAGTTACCTGGTCACCAAAACCAACCGGTTTAAAGCGGCCAGTGTTGGCGCCGGTCTTACCAACCTCATCAGCATGTTCACCACCAACGATATCCCGGAAGCACTGGTAGGATACTTCGGAGTCGATCCCTGGGATGACTTTGACCTGTACGAAAAGCACTCTGCTATTTACCATGTGAAGGAGGTGACGACGCCCACTCAAATCGTACACGGAGCCGAAGACCAGCGCGTACCCATTTCACAAGGCCAGGAATTCTACACTGCCTTGCGGCGGCTAGGGATACCCAGCGAAATGGTCATTCTGCCTCGTACCCCCCATGGGCCACAGGAGCCCAAGCTGCTCATCGACGTATCGCCCCGCATTATGAAGTGGTTTGATACCTTTTTAAACATTAAACCTTGAGTGTATCCGGGCGATAGGGGAACCAAAAAGCTACCAGATTTATCAGCATCATCACCCCTGAGAAGAAGTACAGCCCCATTGCAAACCCTATACTGAGGTGCATCAACATAATGGCGAAAATCCAGGGAGTGCGGAGTCTGGTAAAAAAGACCCCAATCGGGTACAGCAATTCCAGCAGCACGGTGCCTATACCAACGGCTGCCAGCAGCCAGGGGATGTTTTTCCAAAGTTCCGGATTCACCAGCCCCGTTTGGTTGTAGCTATACAAGGCTTTCCAAATCGCTTCGCCGTTCCACCAGGTTGGTCCAAAGGCTTTATCCACCCCAGATATCGCATAAGCCAGCATCCAGTGTACCTGAAATAGTCGTAGAAAGTATCTGCCGTCGGTGGTGCCGCGTGTCGGCCACCACCAGGCATCGATACTATACAATCTCCCTACCGGAAAAACAGCCATGTAGAACAGGAGAATGGCGGTCATATAGTCGGCTCCATATAAAAACATCACTACCGACTGAATCAGTACCACATGGAGCAATAAGGCGAGGATAGCAGCTAACCGCGTGAGACACCCGACGGCCAGCAACAACAAGCTCAGCATATAAGCCCAGGCCACTCCGTGGGCCAATACATCAAAACGGATAGAAAAATACCGATTCAGCCAGGTATGCACATCGTATAGGGTCGGACTGATACGGTCGGCATAGGCATCCTGAATTTCGGGAAGAATAATTCCGTTAGACCCCCAGAACGTACCGAAGTCCGGATATACGGCCAGAAAATGAGCCAAAATAAACAGACTGCCAAGGATGCGCAGTGCCGGGAGCCAGATTGGATTTACCGGATGCAGCGCCCATTTTTGGCTAATGGCTGACCACATAGGAAAACTTTTTTACAGGTAATAGGGATTTCTCGCTCTTCCCCTGGTGCGCTTGTTTCAGGGTAGGTAATTCGAGGATATAATAACCCGCAAAAACGGTGTCGCCTATCAGCGGCTGATCCCGCAAGGCATACGCCGCCACACTGCGAAGCCCCAAATCCAGGTACTTTTCCCGAAGACTCTTCGACTGGCCAGGAGGATATTTTTGTCTGTCCATATAATCCAGGTATTCGATATGCAGCCCGCGATAGCTACTATAGCGGTTCTCCCCTTCCAGCGTACGAAACCGGGGTATATAGGTCTGCCCCCCATTTTCTGCGATAACAAATCCGGTACTGCGCACATTGAATCCAAAAAAGCCATATCCCGTTTCCAGCCCCGTTAGCCGCCCGTATGCCTGAAACCAGGGCTGTCGGATGAGCTTCATCCACCAGCTATCCATCCGGGTGGTCTTTTTTTCAAAAAACTCGATATATGTCTCCCGCGACATGACGACGTTGTTGACCAGCAGGAAGCCCAGGTGCCATACCAGGAATATCCCAAAAATGATGCGTTTCATATTCGTATCCTTTGGATGTATAAGGAAGTAGCAGCGAGCTGTTGCCGCCGCCATACGGAAGCCATACAAACGGCCATTCGCTATCCGATAGGAAAATAAGCACCCCTGCGGTTTTACCAACCGAGCACTATTGGCAAGAGCTCCCGAACTACGATTATCCACGAAAAGCAAAGAGGCTGTCCGAAAAGTATTCCGCCGCCGAAGACAGCGGTTAAAAAAAATATTCTTTGACGGCATTCGCCGCCAAAGAACTTACGGGACAAGCCCATACCTTTTGAGACAGCCTCTTCTCTCGTAACCAATCCGGGAGTGGTTATTTAGGAGCAGCATATTTGCCCAATACCGCACTCATCTGAGATAAGTCCGGCGACATTTCGGGAGCCTTATTGTCGAAATGAATGAATTTCGTTTCAACGGCCGACATAAACGCCTTGGTTTCGAGCACCCAGTTGGGGTTTTTACCTTTCTTAGACTCGTAAGGGATTGGCTTCAGGGTAATTTCCTTAGCGAGCTGTAGGTCGGTCAGGTTGTACGCTTTTTTGATGGTATTCAGCATGGCCTGTTTGTCTTCAGCATTCACTCTGGCGCCAGGAGCCACCTGATACAAGGTGGCACCCAGACGGGTAACCCCGCTACCAGGTTGGGAACGAAAAGACAACAGGGCGAATGCCCCGAGTAATAAAGCAGGAATGATTAATCTGCGCATATGAAGTGTGATTTTGTGACAAATGGCCAAATAAAAAAAGCTCTATTTGATTATTTCCATCCAAAATAAGCACAAGCACCTAGCGAGCAAAATATTTTAATACAGATTAACCAAAAACCAAAAACCCTTACATTTTATTAACAGACATGCGGATACTCAATCGCCAAAGGTGATACCCAGCGAACGCGCCACGCCGAGCAGGTAATGGTCTGCGCTAATAAATTTATTCCCCTGAATGACCTCACTGAGCGGCACGCTGCTCATTTGGTTGCCCTGATAGGACACCATGCGGCTGAACTGTCCGTCGCGAACTAGCTCGTAGGCTTTCACGCCCATGGCGGAGGCGAGGATACGGTCGAAGGCTACTGGGATTCCTCCGCGTTGAATATGGCCGAGTACGGCGGTGCGTACCTGTGCTTTGCATCCTTTTTCCTCCAATTGCATTTGCAGGTAATTGCCGATACCGCCTAATTTCACATGCGCATCGCCCACCTCGATGGCTTTTTTACCAACTACCCCACCGCCTTTGGGTTTGGCGCCTTCTGCAATCACAATATTGATGAAGCCTTTGCCTTTGTGGTAGCGCTTATCAATTTGTTTGAGGATTTTATCTACATCAAAAGGAATTTCGGGAATCAGGCAGATTTCTGCCCCACCGGCAATAGCGGTATGCAGCGCAATCCATCCGGCATCCCGCCCCATCACCTCCATAATCATAGCGCGATGGTGGCTCTCCGCCGTGGTAACCAGTTTATCGAGGCTTTCCGTTGCAATCTGAACGGCGGTACTAAACCCAAATGTCAGGTCCGTAGCCCGGAGGTCATTATCAATCGTTTTGGGCACCCCCACCACTGGGAGTCCTTTATCGGCCAATGCCTGTGAAATACGCTGGCTGCCGTCGCCGCCAATATTGACCAGGGCGTCGAAGCCCAGTGCCTGAATCCGTTGCACCAGCTCTTCCGTCCGATCCACTTTTTGCATGCTGCCATCTGCCTGGAGCATAGGATAAGCCCTGGGGTCGTTTTTATTCGTCGTTTTGAGGATGGTGCCTCCTTTTACATGAATACCGGATACCCGCTGGCGTGTCAGCTTCATCAATTCCGTTGGTTCGCTGAAAACACCCTCGAATGCTTCAATGGAGCCCCACACTTCCCATATCCCTTCCTGGCGTGCTGCTTTGGCAAGGCCACGGATTACGGCATTCAACCCCGGACAGTCGCCGCCGCCCGTAATGACCAATAATTTTTTCATCTGATAATATCATTTATACGAGCCGTTACAGACCTGCCCGCAGATTTATGTTCCCAAAGGTAAGCAACCCATACCGGGTCGGGTGTCCGGTGAATCACACAAAGTACAACTGAATCCACTGTACAACCGCCAGCACGAGAAAAAGTCCGCTTAAAAAAAAGTTGACACTACGGTCGATAGACGCCATGCGCTGCATCAGCAGCCTGGCCAGATAGACATAAATCAACAGCCCGGAAAACGCTCCAAATAGCGAACCAAAGGACACCCCCCACCCGGAAAAAGGCGCTAATGACAACAGCTTGCGCGATTCGAGGTAGGCACTCCCCGTAAAATAGAAAGGAATATTCATCACATTCATACCCGCCGTAGCAATCCCTTTCAGAAAAGGAGTGCCCGGGTACTTACGACCGTCTTTGCGCACCTTAGGCTTTAACGCCTGATAAAAGAATACCACGCTCAATACCACGAAAATGAGGATAGCCACTTTCTTGATATTCGTAAGCACTTCTCCATGCATACTCAGATATTTAGCAAATCCAACCGCCACCTTCGCCTGCACAAACACCACCAACGCCGCGCCCAGGGCATTGTATATGCCCGCACGCGTACCGTGTCGCATGGTCACATTGGCCGTCGTCATATTGATCAGCCCTGGAATGGCTACCCCTATGAACCCCAATATAAACCCCCACATCAGATTGTTCGCTAAATCCATACTTCGAAGGTAGTGCATAATTTGGGAATCCACCAAATACCCCTAATCTACTTTTTTTCACAGGTACTGCTTTCACCAAATGATGTGCCATCTGCTAAAAAAATTGGTGAATGCCGTATAAAACGTTAATTTTTCGCTGTGCGAACCAAGCCGGCCGTCTGATTTGAAACCATACGCTATCACCATGCACTTTCTCCGCCATTTGCTCATACTTTTGTTCATTGGCCTGTGGCCTCTGACAGCCCGGGCACAAATCAGCCCCTTGGCCACGGATTACTGCCATGCCGGTGAAATCTCGCTACTCGAGGGCAATATCAACAAAGCCCTGCGACAGTTTAAACTGGCGTCCAAAATTCAGCCCGAACTGGCTGCGGCCGAACGGGGACAAGGGTTCTGCTACGAACAACTCAAAGACTACCAAAGCGCCCTGCAGCACTACCTGAAAGTCATTGAAATCGCCCCCAAGTTTTCGCGAGCCCTCTACTATCAAATTGGAGATGTGTATTTCAAATTGGGCATGTACAGCAGGGCAATGGCCTTCTTCGACCAGTTTCGGCGCATGCAGCTGCTCGAAGACCTTTCTTTCACCGTGAATGGAGAAAAAGAACGCCTACTGGAAGACGAGTACCTCAAAAAACTCAATGGTAGTATGCGCGCTTGCCAAATTTCACTGGATACTGCCAAATTTCGGGATAATATCCAGGTCATCAACCTCGGTCCATCCATCAATACCCGATCAGACGAATACTTTCCTTTTTTGTCCAATAGCCAGCGCCTCCTGTTTTTTACCCGCCGCCGATTGGGTTCCGACGAAAACCTGATGATCAGCACCGCCAACTCCAACGGAGTATGGACGAATGCCAATTCCGCAGGCAATACCCTCAACTCCGAATGGAACGAGGGTATGAGTACATTAGTGCGCGATGGCCGGCGCATGTTTTTCACCGCCTGCAACCGGCCGGGCATCAAAGGCCCCTGTGATATCTGGGAAGCCGATGTAGAAGCCGAAAAAATACTCCAAATAAAACCCATCGAAGGGTTCTTAAACTCCAACCAATGGGAATCGCAGGCAGCAATCAGCTGCGACGGCAGCGAACTGTACTTTGCCAGCAACCGAGAGGGAGGTGTCGGGGGCACCGATATATGGTTTAGCAAGCGGCTCAGCAATGGCTCCTGGAGCGACCCCGTCAACCTGGGCAAGCCAATCAATACCCCGGAAGATGAGGAAGCCCCTTTTATCAGCAACGATGGCAACGCCTTGTACTTCTCCTCTACCGGTCACCTCGGCATGGGCGATCAAGATCTCTTCGTCAGCTTTAAGGATACCGAAAACAACTGGACGAATCCGCTCAACCTGGGGCCTAAAATCAATACCCCGCACCGCGAACTGGGTTTCTTCCTTTCAGCCGATGGAAAAACTGCTTACTTTGCTTCCGACCGGCCCTACGGTTTTGGGGGTATGGATATCTACCGCGTTCAGCTCCAAAAAGAACTATACAGTACCCCTATCACCTTTACCGAACTGCTGCTGCGCGACTCCATCAGCGACCAGCCACTGACTACCCCCGTCGTATTCCCGGACGGCCGTACCTTACAACCCGATAGCTCCGGTCGCCTGTTTCTCTGTATCCCCTCCAATACGAGTATCTATCCATCAATCGACCTCCCAACCTACCATCCCTACCAACGCGCGATTCACATCCCAGCTTGGGACAACCGGCAGTTTTTTACTTTTATACTGCGCTTACAACCCATCCGGGAGGCACTTCTACCACCGCCACCTGCCCCCGAGCCTCCCATAGATACCGTCCCACCTAGTGGGCGGTTCAAGTCCATGCAACGCTACAACCAGACCCTGTATTTCCAGTTTGACAGCGATATACTGGAGTTTGGTGAACGGGAAAAGCTTCTCGAATTCCTCAGCAAGGTGGCCGGAAAAGAAGTCCTCCACGTAGATATCAATGGATTTGCCGATGATATCGGAGAGGATCGCTACAACCTGGAACTGAGCCAGAAACGAGCCAAACGCATCGCGCTGATCTTACACGAACGCGGTTTTCCCATCGACCGGATTTCTATGAAAGGCTATGGAGAAATACACGATGACAAAACAAAATCCCAGAACCGGAAAGTGGAAATTAAAATAACCACCCTGGAATAGCCTATACACCCTTGACGCGTAGCGTCTAATCAAAAAGGATACAACCATGGTACGTACTGGTCTGGACCGCCTCATTCAAGAACCCGCGCTTCGGGAAATACTCAAAGGCAATATCGGATACCTTTGCCACAGCGCTTCTACCGACAGCCGCCTGCAACACGGTGCCGGCGTGCTGAAAGCCCTGGCCGGCGACCGCCTGAAAGCCCTCTTTGCTCCTCAGCATGGGTTTGCTACCGATGCCCAGGATAACATGATTGAATCGCCCCATTTTTTTCATCCCTTCTATCAGGTTCCCGTTTTTAGCCTGTATTCCGAAACACGCGTTCCTACCCCGGAAATGCTCCGCGAGATCGACTGCCTCGTCATCGATTTACAGGACAACGGCACCCGCGTGTACACCTATATCTGGACGATGGTACTCGCGATGGAAGCTTGTGCACAAGCAGGTATTCCGGTGGTCGTGCTGGATCGACCCAATCCATTAGGAGGACTTCACATAGAAGGAAATATGTCGAGCCTGGCTTTCCAATCCATCATAGGATGGTATCCATTTCCCATGATGCACGGGATGACCATTGCAGAAATAGCCCGCTATGCCGTTCAAGTCTGGCATATACCCGCAGAGCTGCACGTAGTACCAATGGCTGGCTGGCGTCGGGAAATGTCTTTTGCACAGACCGGCCTGCCCTGGGTACTGCCCTCCCCCAACTTCCCAACGACAGATACCGCGGCCGTTTATCCTGCTACCGTATTTATCGAAGCGACCTGCCTGTCGGAAGGACGCGGCACGACCCGGCCATTCGAACTCATCGGGCATCCAGCCCTGCCGGCTTATACATTCAGCCAATATTTCGCCGATATCCTGGCCAGCAAGCAACTACATACCGCCGTGCTTCGCCCAGCGACCTTTTCCCCTACGTTCGACAAATTCAGTGGACAAAGCTGCCAGGGATTCCAGGTACATATCGTGGATTCGCCTCATTTCCGGCCCTGGCAATTTGGGCAACTGCTTTTACAGGCGCTATACCACTTTCCGGATTTTCCCTTTAGCTGGCGACAACCACCCTTCGAATATATCTATGATAAGCTGCCGATAGACTTACTCCAGGGAAGTGACCTGCCCCGGCAATGGATTACACAAAAAGGAAGTTTATCAGACCTGAGCCAACTAGAAATGGAGGGACGGGATGACTTTATGAAAAACCGAACCGGAGCCTTGCTGTATTGAATCCAGGATACGTTGCATCGCTATGCTAAATAAACTTTTTCCTGCAAGCGGATTTCACTCCCCCTATCCCGCGGCAAATGCCCAGGTCCAAAGCCAGCCGGAGAGCGCGCCACCTAAAATCAGGAAACCGGGGTGCAGCCCCGGCTTGAGAAAACCAAGCGCAACACTGGCAGCACCGAGCACCAGGAATCCCGGATCAAAGGCGAAGTGCAGAGACATACGCAAGGTAACAGCCGCCATTACAGCCACTGCTGCCATATTGACCCCATCCAGAAAAGCCCGCCAGGGAGCCGATCGCTTTAACACCCTAAGCAGAACATTCAGCAATCCCGCATACAGAAAAGCGGGCAAAAAAATGCCGGCGGTGGCGGCGAACGCCCCGCTGAACCCATATAGCTGGTAGCCAATAAACGTGGCGGTGGATAAGATAGGCCCCGGTGTAAATTGTCCAATCGCAATCGCCTCTACCAGTTGTTCCATGGTAAGCCAGCCCCGTTGCCTGACCAGCTCGTCCTCCAGATAGGCCATCAGCACTAGACCGCTTCCAAACAACAAGGCCCCTACTTTAAAAAATACAGCAAACAAGCTGCCGGTGCTGAGACTGAACGTCCAGGAGAACCCCGGAATCAACAACGCCCATCCACTCTTTTTGATCACCTCGCCGGTCGGATGATGCCACTGATGCCATGCCAGCGCAAGCAGCCCCGCTCCCAGGATGGCCGCAACTTCACCCAGTCCCAACATCGACGCGGTGAGGGTAGCGAGTCCCAACCACAACAAAAGCTGGTTTTTCCATGCTTTTAAGAAGAGAATGCGAATAGATGGGACGATAATCCCGAGCACGGCTGGTTTGATGCCGTACATAAAAGGCTCTACCTCCGGTAGGTTTCCATAGCGCATATACATCCAGGCAAAAGCCAGGGTAATACCCGCGGCTGGTAGGATGAACCCCAAACCTGCAGCGATTAGTCCGGGCACCCCCGCCCGGATATACCCACAATGCATGGCAATTTCGGTAGAGTTGGGGCCAGGAATCAGGTTACTCGCCCCAATAAGGTCCAGGAATTGCTCGGTACTCAGCCATTGGCGTTTGCGCACAAGCTCCTGCTCGAATACACTGAGATGAGCCGCTGGGCCACCGAATACGATGGCACTCATGCGAAAGAAAATCCAGAAAATATGAATGGCAGCAGGTAGTGGCATAAAACAGGCGCAGCTCACCTACGTGAACCGAATTAGTACCTGCATGAAACGCAAAAAAAATATTTCCGTTCATTGGGAAATATATTTTTCGCGCGTTCTATCCGGTTCAGTCCATCCTGCGACTGGACATCTCAAAAAAAATTAGCCCTTTTATTAACCACGACTTCCGTCGTGAGATACTCAACCCCTATATTTAGTTAGAGGTGATCCGAAAAGTATTCTGCCACTCAAATTGGCATTTTAAAAGCAAGTCCTTTGGCGGCGCATGCTGCCAAAGGACTTAGAGAACCGCCTCATACTTTTGAGACCTCCTCCTTGCTTTTTATACAACCCTCGGGAGGGAAATCAGCTTCCGAAGTCGTCGAATGCTACGTTTTCTTCGGGCACACCCAAGTTGGTCAACATGGACTGCACGGCGGAAAGCATCATAGGAGGACCACAGAGATAGTATTCGATTTCTTCCGGTTCCGGATGGTTTTTCAGATAGTTTTCTAATACTACCTGGTGGATGAACCCGACTGGACCTGTCCAGTTATCTTCCGGCATCGGCTCAGAGAGTGCGATATGGAAGGAGAAATTCGGGAATTCCTTTTCGATAGCGCGGAAATCATCGACATAGAACAGTTCCTTTGCGGAGCGGCCGCCGTACCAGTAGGATACCTTTCGGCCGGTCTTCAGGGTATGGAACATGTGGAAGATATGCGAACGCAGGGGAGCCATACCGGCACCACCTCCGATATACACCATCTCTTTTTCGGTCGGTTTGATGAAGAACTCCCCATAAGGACCTGACACCACTACTTTATCGCCCGGTTTGCGGGAGAAGATATAGGAAGAGCAGATACCTGGATTTACGGGTACATAGTCATTCGCTTTGCGATCCCACGGTGGCGTAGCAATCCGGATATTGAGCATCACGATATTACCTTCTGCCGGGTGGTTGGCCATGGAGTAGGCACGGAATTGTTCTTCCGGGTTTTTCATTTTCAGTCCCCAGAGCTTAAACTTATCCCAGTCTTCCTGGAAGGCATCCGCTGTTTTGCCCATAGCGGGGTGGGACGTGATATCCATATCTTTGAAGTCCAC
>Ga0172373_10004867_pt1 | contig 18698 bp, 21 predicted proteins | sample Lak10m_2_FD_114546 | JGI IMG/M metagenome (GOLD analysis project Ga0172373, IMG submission 114546) | Freshwater microbial communities from Kabuno Bay, South-Kivu, Congo - kab_092012_10m | ecosystem: Environmental > Aquatic > Freshwater > Lake | place: Democratic Republic of the Congo...
CGCTGGGCATCGCTGGCCGGCAGCGGAGCGATCGCTTCGACGAGGCTCCCCTGCATCTGCTCGAGGATCGGCTCGGTCGCTCGGCACGCGGCCAGCCGCAGTGCGGCCAGGTGCGAGTCAGGCAAGGTGCCGTCGAGGACTGCCTCGGCGATCACGTCGAAGCGCCGGAGGAACTGCCCGTTGCGCAGCAGGGCCCGAGCGCTGGGGGTGCTCATCCGGCACCGCTCGCGCAGCCATGCCGTCATCGACAGGGTGCCGTCCGCCGCCCAGTCGCCTTCGATCTCGAGCCGTGCGGCGGCCAGTGCCAGCGCCGCCCCGGTGCGCTCGTGGAACGCCAGCAGCCGGGGGAAGTCCTCGAGCGTGACCGTCGCCGGGTCGAACGACCACGACGCCGAGTGCGACCAGTCGGTCGGTGCTCCAGAGTCGAGGTCGAGTGACATGCCAAGAGTCTAGCGAACACCTGTTCGATCGTGGCTCGATTGTTCACACTGTTCTCCGACATTCGTGACGAGGACCGATGGGTGTCGAGGTCGGAAGCGGAGCGGAATGGCGAAATCGGTGTACCCACGAGTCGGCCCGCTGGGGTAGACAACGATCACCTGCGATCGGAGGACTCCATGCCCACGTACGTCGAGACCGACTCCATGAGGATCGTGGTCCTCCCCGACGGCCAGCGTCGCTCTGGCGCGACGTATCGAGAGGTCGACCTCGACGCCGTGCTCCGCCTCGGCCTCAACGACGGCTACCGGGTGACCCGTGAGCAACTGGACGAACTCCTCGGGGACGCGTTCTCGACGGCACAGAGTGCCTCGGCTGCTCGACCGGGTGACCTGCGAACCCCCGGCGTTCCGCAGTCGGTCGGTCGGAGCAACGGTGAGGGACTCCCCCGCTCGGTCGACGAGGCGCGGGGCGTTGCCGTGACCGTCGGCGCCATCGGGTACCTCATCCTGATCCTCAGCGTCATTGCTGGCTTGCTGGTCGCTGCCCAGACAGAGACAGTGGACTCCTACTTCGGTGGCGGGGACGAAAGGGTGTACCCACATGTGTGGCAAGGACTCGGAATCGCCTTCGCAGGTAGCTTCCAAGCCCTCCTCGTCATCATGATCGCGAAGTACATCGAGGCAAAGATGGAGATCGCCAAGGCTCAGTTCGGGCGCTGAGCGGGCAGGGCGTCAGAGGTACTGGCCGGTGGCGACGCGCTCGATGGCGCGGCCGCCTTCTGCATCGGTGGCGCTGTTGCCCTTGACGAGGGTGCGGATGAACACGATCCGCTCGCCCTTCTTGCCGCTGATGCGCGCCCAGTCGTCGGGGTTGGTGGTGTTCGGGAGGTCCTCGTGCTCCTTGAACTCCTGGCGGATGCTCTGGAGCATGTCGTCGAGGCACACTCCCCTCGCTCCGCCGGCGATCAGCCGCTTGATGGCGAGCTTCTTGGCCCGGCGGACGATGTTCTCGATCATCGCTCCTGACGCGAAGTCCTTGTAGTACAGGATCTCCTTGTCGCCGTTCTGGTAGGTGACCTCGAGGAACTGGTTGCCCTCGTCGGTGCGGTACATCTCGTCGACGGTGGCCGAGATCATCTCGTCGATCACGGCGTCGACCGCGAGCGGGATCTCGTCGGTCAGATAGCGGGCGAAGATCTGACGTGCCGCAGCAGCGTCGGGACGTTCGATCTTGATCTTCACGTCGAGACGACCCGGACGCAAGATCGCCGGATCGATGAGGTCTTCGCGGTTCGTCGCCCCGATCACGATGACGTTGCGCAGACCCTCGACGCCGTCGATCTCGGCTAGCAGCTGCGGGACGATCGTGCTCTCCATGTCGCTGCTGATCCCGGTGCCGCGGGTGCGGAACATCGAGTCCATCTCGTCGAAGAAGACGATGACCGGCCAACCCTCCTCGCTCTTCTCACGGGCACGCTGGAACACAAGGCGAATCTGCCGCTCGGTCTCTCCGACGTACTTGTTGAGCAGCTCGGGACCCTTGATGTTGATGAAGTACGAGCGACCCTTCTCGTCGCCGGTCGCGGCAGCGACCTTGCGCGCCAGGGAGTTGGCGACGGCCTTGGCGATCAGGGTCTTGCCGCAGCCGGGCGGCCCGTACAGCAGGATGCCCTTGGGTGCGGGCAGCCGGTGCTCGGCGAACAGTTCGTGATGGAGGAAGGGCAACTCGACCGCATCGGCGATCTGCTCGATCTGCACGTCGAGACCGCCGATGTCGTCGTAGCCGATGTCGGGCACCTCCTCGAGCAGCAGGTCGTCGACCTCTGGGCGCGGCAACTTCTCGAGCAGGAGATGACTGCGCGGATCGAGTCGCAACGTGTCACCGCTGCGCAGGTGCGTGCCACGGATGACGTCGGCGAGCTCGCAGACACGCTCTTCGTCGGCGCGGCCGACGACCAGCACGCGGACTCCGTCTTCGAGGACCTCCTTGACCGTCACCACCTCACCGATCCCCTCGGGACGGCGGGCCTCGACGACGTTCAGGCTCTCGTTGAGCATCACCTCGGCGCCGCGGGTCAGCGAGTCGAGCTCGATGTCGGGATGCAGGCTCACACGCATCTTGCGGCCGCTCGTCAGCACGTCGACCGTGCCGTCGTCGTTCTTGCCGACCACCACGCCGTAGGCGGCGGGCGGCTGGGTGAGCTTGTCGACCTCGTGGCGCAGGGTGGCGATGTGTTCGCGTGCCTCGCGCAGCGTCGTCGTGAGGCGATCGTTCTGTGCGACCGCCTGCGCCAACTGACCCTTGGTCTCGAGCAGACGTTCCTCGAGCGCACGCTGGCGCTTCGGGTACTCCGAGAGACGCTGGCGCAGGACCCGCACCTCGTCGTCGACACCCGCAGTCGCGGACGACGGACCTGACGGCGTGTCGGTCTGCGGATCGGACGGCGGTGCGGGCTCGTCACTCATGGCCGGAACCTAACACCCGAGGATGAATGGGGCACCGGCGGACTCTGTGTGTATGCTCGACCCACACGTCCACTCACGAGGAGACACGAAGGAAATGAAGGTCTGGATCGATCAGGATCTGTGCACCGGTGACGGCCTCTGCGAGGAAATCGCCCCCGACGTCTTCACCCTGCTCGACGATGGCCTCGCCTACGTCAAGGAGGGCGACAAGGTGTTCGCCACCGCCAAGGGCCTCCCGCAGGGTGCCGAGGGCATGGCCAACATCCCCGACAACAAGATCGATGGTGTCATCGAGTCCGCCGAGGAATGCCCCGGCGAGTGCATCTTCATCGAGGCCTGACCTCGGTGCGGGGCTCGTCCCCGGCACGTCGACGCTGACTCACGACAACGACGAAGAGGGGCGGCCGTGGCCGCCCCTCTTCCGCGTCGTCTAGGCCTCCGCTGCGGTCGACGCCGCTGACTGACCGAGGAAGCGACCCACCGTCAGGAACGCCGTGTGCGCGACCATGCGATGGTCGGGGCGCTGCGCCTGACCCTCGATGTGCCAACCGCGGTGCAGCACCTCGAGCGTGCGGGTGCCGTTCCACGAGGCGTTGTCCATCGCCGCACGCGTCTGCGCCGCCTGGGTGATGCTCGGCGTGTAGGCGACGAGGATTCCACCCGGACGCAACGCCTCGCACGCGTGCGGCACGACCCGCCACGGCTCGGGAAGGTCGAGCACCACACGGTCGAGATCGCGCTCGGCGATGCCTTCGTACGCGTCACCGAGGCGGGCGTGGTAGCGCGACAGCGCCTCCTCGCCGAGGAAGGAGCGCACGTTGGCGATCGCCCGGTTGAGGAAGTCCTCACGGATCTCGTAGCCGATGATCTCGGCACCCCAGCGGAGCATCGTCATGCTCAGCGCACCCGAGCCGAGACCGCTCTCGAACACCTTCGTGCCGGGACCGATGTCGGCCAGCATGCAGATCGGTGCGAGGTCCTTGGGGTAGATGACCTGAGCGCCGCGCGGCATCTCGAGCACAAAGTCCTCGAGGGTCGGACGCAGGGCCGTGTAGGCGGCACCGCGGGTGCTGCGCATCACCGTTCCCTCGGGCTGATCGACGAAGTCCGCATGCGGGATGAATCCGGCGTGCGTGTGGAACTCGGCGCCCTCGGCGAGCGTGATGAGGTATCGGCGCTGCTTCCGGTCGAGCAGGAAGACCTTGTCGCCGTAGGCGAACGGGCGGTTCATGACGGTGTGCTCCCCTTCTTGCCCCGGCTGCGGCCGAGGAGGACCTCGACCGGCACGGGTTCGTGTGCACTCGACTTCTCGACGATCCGGCAGAACGCACAGATCTCACCCGGCGTCGGCGACCCGCAACGGGTGCACTCCCCCAGACGCTCTGTCTCGGCGATGGTGCGACCGGCGAGGACCGGCGCCATGTTGTCGAGGAAGTTCAGGTAGAACGCGGCCTTGCTGCCCGGCGACTCCTGCTCGATGGCGTTGAGTGCCGCCTTGTAGGCGAGGTGCTTGTTGCCGACGGCCATCGGGCACTCGTCGACCACGTAGTCGATCCCGCGCACGATGCACCACGCCGCCATCTCCCGCTCGGTGAGGCGGACCAGCGGCTTGACCTTCTTCGGGAACCCGGGGCGGGCCGGGAGGACAGGCAGTTGACGGGCGAGGTAGTCGACGTCCCAGCGCAAGGTGTTGCCGAAGAGCACGGCCGCCTCGTCGTCGAGGTTGTGCCCGGTGACGAGCACCGTGTACCCACCGTCGATCGCGGCCTTGTCGAAGAGGTGTCGCTTGCTGGTGCCGCACGCACTGCAGGGCACGCGCCGTGTGGCGCGCGATGCGGTCGGAATGTCGTAGCCGTACTCGCCTCGGAGCGACACCTCGAGGAGGTGCAGGCCCCGCTCTCGGGCGAAGGCGCGGGCGTACTCGGCCGACGTCTCGGAGTAGTCGCCGATGCCGAGCCCGATGTAGAGGCCGTCGGCCTGGTAGCCGAGTTCGATCAGGAGATCCCAGACGGCGAGGCTGTCCTTGCCTCCGCTGACAGCGACCAGGACCTTGTCGTCGCGCGAGATCATGTCGAAGCGTTCGATGGCCTTGACGACCTGACGGCGGCACAGTTCGAGGAAGTGCTCCGCGCAGAAGTGCGCGTTGTGACGCGGCAGATCGATGATCGCCGGCCCCTTGCAGGTCCGGCACTTCGAGCCGACGGCCACCATCACGCACCGCCCGAGATGACCGGGCGGACCTCGACCACGTCGTCGTCACCGAGTTCGGCGTCGCCGGGGACCAGCGTGCCGTTGCGGATGACGAGATGGGCCTCACGCGGGAGGTCGAGATGTGCGAGGAGTGCGTTCACCGAACGGTGGCCACTGACCTCGATCTCGCGCCGCGGGTTGCGCAGCAACACCTTCATCGACGCGTCGCCGCCCGTCGCTCGCGACGCGTCGGCGCCGCCACGGTGGTGATCTGCACGGTCTGGCCCGGCTCGATCCGCTCGACCGAGACGACCTCGGGCCGCCGAGCAGTGAGCCACCGCAGCGCCTTCCAGCCGTACACGAGGACACCGACGGCCATCCAGCCGCGGCTCCCGCCGATCAGGCCCTTGCGGACCGCCTTGCTCCGCACGACCGCGGAGAGACCACCGAACGCCACGGGGTCAGGACCGACGGATCTCGACGATCGACGTCTTGCGACGACCCGACCGGCGGCCGACCACGTAGACCAGCAGGAGCAGGATCACTCCACCGACGATCGCTGCCGTGGTGATGGTCTGCTTCTGGTCGTCGACCTTTCCCTGCAGGGAGTCCTGGACGGCACGGAACTTGCCCTCGAGGTCATCGCGGGTGATGCGCTGGGCCATGTCAGCGGTCCTTCCTGCCCGCACGGGGCGTCGACGGGGTGTCACTCTCGGGCTTGGCGAGCGGCTGCTGGGAGATGCGGGCGAACGACAGGGCGATGACGAGCAGGCAGAACACCAGTCCGATCGCGTACGGCAACAGGGCCATCCACCGTCCGGAGAAGGTGTCGGCCATCTCGGTCTGGAACATCCGCAGGACACCGAGCACGAGGAACGCCGTACCGATGGCGATACTCACGGCACCGCCGAGGCCGAATCCGATCCAGCGACCGGCACCACGCAGTGGTCCGAGGGTCTCCTGACGGACGTAGTCCTTGACGATCTGGATCGACTCCTGCACCGACCCGGCCACGGGGCCGGGCGCGCCCTTCGGGGCGGAGGAGGTCGACGACGCCGACGAGGAGCGATCCTTGGCTGCCACGGCCCTCATGTGTACCACGTCGGAGGGTCGATTCCCCACCGCTCGGGCGCTCAGACGCTGCCGAGCCGGAACGTCAGCACGTCCTCGGCGACCGACATCAGCTCCTCGAAGAGCGCCAGCCTCTCCCCCGCTCCGGCGGCCTCGAGGAGGGCCTGCCGATCGGCGAGCCCGAGCGGCGACATCGCCGCCAGCTGGAAGAGCAGAGTGCGCGGATCGTCGACGAGAGGTTGGGCGGGCGAGGCGACCTCGTCGCCCAGTTCGAGGGCCAGGGCGCCGGCGCGTCGGACACGGCTGGTCAGGGCGTCGAGGCGCTCCTCGGGCAGGACGTCATCGTCGGGGAGGTCGGCGTCGGCATCGGGCCACGGCCGGGCGATCGCTCTCGGGTACGGATCGTCGGGGAGCCACTCCTCGACCCGCAGACGGTCGGTCCCGATGCACATCAGCGCGTACCGACCGTCGTCGGTCCGCCCCATCTGGAGGATCTGGGCCCGGGTGGCCGTGAGAGCCCGGAGATCGCCCCCGCCCGTCTCGCGGCCGCGCTCGATGAGCGCGACACCGAAGCCGGGCGGCTCGGACTCGCGCTCGGAACGGTCGACGACGTCGGTCATCATCTGGCGGTACCGCTGTTCGAAGACGTGCAGTGGCAGCAACTGCCCCGGGAGGAGCACGAGTCCGAGCGGGAACATGGCCCGCACGTCGGCGGAGACGCTCACCGGTGCCGACCTACCGCGGACCGAGCTCGGCCGGAGTGGCACCGGCCGGATAGCCCGACAGGACGGCACCGAGGGCCGCCCAGACGGGGCGGTAGCGATCCTTCTCGGCGATGTCGGGCCCGTTGAGGAGCATCGAGAACTGCACCACCCCACCGCCGTCGACGGGCACGTACCCGCTGAGCGCCTTGACAGCGGGAAGGCCCCCGGTTCCGTCGGCGTAGTTGTAGAGGGTTCCGGTCTTGCCTCGCAGGACACCCGACAGGTCGGTGTCGGTGAAGGCGTCGTAGAGAGTGCTGCCCTGAGCGCCCGCCACGGCGAGACCGGCTCCCACCGGGTCGGAGGGATCGTGACGCTGGAGCACGGCCATCAGGATCGAACAGGTCAGCCGGTTCTCGCTGGAGAGTCCCGAGCCGTCGACGAGCACGGCGGCCGACATGTCGACACCGAGCGACCCCAAGGTGTCGGTGACGACACGGAGCCCGGCCTCACGGGTACCGGCACCACCCCGGGCGGCTCCGAGTTCCTTCACCAGCATCTCGGCCGTGTTGTTGTCGCTCGTCGTCAGCATCTCGGCGAGCACGGCCGAGAGGGGCTTCGACTCGACGAAGGCGACCTCCGGTGTACCGGCCGGCATCACACCCGCACTCGGCGCGCCGCCGATGGTGACGCCCCGCTCGGCGAGGAGGGTCGAGAGCACGGTGGCCGCACCGATCGTGGGATCGTCGGACGACGTGGTGGGCGATTCCCGGTCGTCGTTGACCAGCAGGGCCGAGATCGGCCCACCCTCGGTGAACCGGATGTCCTGCGACCAGGTCGGCGGGTACCACTCGCCGTCGTACCGTGAGGCGTCGCCGACCACCGAGCCGCTGATCGACGTGACACCGGCCGACACGATGGCGTCGGCGAGCCGTTCGATCGAGGTCACGTTGAACTTCGGGTACGTCTCGCTCGACCCACGCCACCAACTGCTGCTGAGCAGCGGATCGCCCGATCCGACGAAGTACAGGTTGCCGTCGACGGCCCCACCGGCGAGGGTGCCGTGGACCCCTGTGTGATAGCGGAAGTCGGCCCCGAGGACCTCGAGTGCTGCAGCGGCCACCACCAACTTGACGTTGCTGGCGGGGATCAGCGGCACGTCGCCATTGGCCGACGCGACCGGCACACCGTCGAGGGCGATGGAGACGCAGGAGGTCGCGTCGACCGTGCCGGCGAAACCCTGTCCGGCCGAGACGAAGGCACCGAGGTTCACGCTCTGCGACAGCACAGCAGGCGCGCGACGGAACGAGAGGACAGGGGTCGTCAGCACGGCAGGGACCGGTGCCGGCTCGGTGGAGGTGACCGGCGGAAGGGTCACGCCCTCGGGGGCGCGACCCGCAGCGAGTCGCCAACAGCCACCGAGCAGCAGTGCCGGGACGAGGGCCGCCACGACGAGCGCGGGGTACGGATTCCGACGGCGGGCCACGCCGTCACCCTAATGGCAGGGTCGGCTCAGGAGAGGCCGCGGGAGGCCCGGAAGGCGGCGTACTGCCAGAGGTGACCGAGAGCCGTGACGGCGCGGTTGCCGCTCGCGTAGCACAGCCGCCCGGTGCGGCGGACGGCTGCCGGACCGGGGTTGTCGGGGTCGGCGATGCCGAGTTCGGTGGCCGTGAGGATCGGCTTGCCGTAACGCAGCGACAGTTCGTGGGCAGCCTCGGCGAACCGCTCGTCCTGACGCTCGTGATAGGCGACGATCCGCTCGAGCCCGTGGTCGGGGTAGAAGGCACCCTCGCGCATCATCCGCGCCTGGTTGCTCTGGATCCCGAGACCGAGATAGATCACGGCGTCGACCGCAGGATGCGCGGCGATCATCTCCATCACCTCGGGAATCGTGTCGCGGGTCTCGCCCCCTGCGCAGTCGACGGGGTTGTTGCGGCTCCACCGCGGCGGGAGTTTGGTGTCGACCTGGGCGAGGAGGTCGTCGGGCAGCGACATGAGGCGCAACCGTCCGTCACGGGCGATGGCATCGCTCGTCACCACTCCCCAACCACCGGCCGTCGTCAGGACCACCGTGTTCGGACCCTTCGGGAGTGGCTGGGTGGCGAAGGTCGCCGCCGCCTCGAAGGCCTCCTCCACCGTGGCGGCGCGGGTGACTCCGGCCTGGCGGCAGGCACCGTCGAACACCTTGTCGTCGGCGGCGAGCGCCCCCGTGTGGCTGGCTGCTGCACGCGCCCCGTTCTCGGTCGCTCCGCCCTTGACCACGACGAGCGGCTTGCGGCGGGCCACCGACGCGAACCGGTCGAGCAGGCCGCGTCCGTCGACGATGCCCTCGACATAGGCCAGCGACACGGCGGTCGCCGCATCGTCGGCGTACCAGTCGAGGTAGTCGGCGGGAGTCACGGCGGCAGCGTTGCCGGCGCTGACGGCACGGCTGATGCCGACCCCCGTCTGGCGGGCGTAGTTCATGAAGCTGCTGACGAAGTTGCCGCTCTGGCTGGCCACCGCGATCCGACCGGCGGGCGGGTACGGGGCGACGATCTGCGCGCACAGCGACACAGGGGTGCTCACGACGCCCTGCCCGTTGGGCCCGGCGAGAAGGATGCCGAGCTCGTCGGCGAGGGCGATCAGTTCGCGCTCGGCCGCACGACCCTCGTCGCCTGCCTCGCCGTAACCGGCGCTGGTCAGGAAGGCGGCCTTGACGCCCTTGGCCGCACACGCGCGCAGGAGGGCCGGGTTGGCGCTCGCCGGTGTGCAGACGAAGACGAGGTCGATCTCGCCGGCCGGCAGGGCCTCGATGTCGGCGACCGTCTGCACGCCGAGGACCTGCTCGCCCTGGAGGTTGGTGCCGAAGACGCCGCCCGCGTACCCGCTGGCGAGGATGTTGTGCAGGCTGACGAAGCCGAATTTCCCAGGGTGCGTCGACGCGCCCGTGACGAGGACTCCACGCGGTTCGAAGAGCGCCCGGAACTGCTCGTCGGTGGGACGCTCACGACGCTCGGCGAGTGGTTCGGCAGGCGCACCGATCTCGACGAGGGCGTCGACCGCGACCGGACGGCCGTCGGGTGTGACGATCAGTGGGTTGACGTCGACACTCACCACGTCGGGACGGGCGGCCACGAGCGCCGACAGCCCGAGCAGGACCGCCACGAGCGCCTCGCGGTCGACCGCTTCCTCGCCGCGGAACGCGCCCAGCAGTTTCTGCGTCGCGAGGCCGTCGATCATCTCGTGGGCATCGGCGCTCGAGAGCGGGACGGGGCGGAACTGGACGTCGGCCACGGCCTCGGCGAGGACGCCACCGATCCCGAGCATCACGTTGGCGCCGAACTGCGGATCGCGCACGACACCGGCGATCAGTTCGCGGTTGCCGCTGATCATCGGAGCGACGAGCACCGACACCTCACCATCGGCCGGTGTGGCGCGGCCCAGGAGGTCGGCCGCCGCGGCCTCGACGGCCGCCGCGTCGGAGAGCCGCAGGCGCACGAGCCCGCGCTCGGTCTTGTGCGCGATGGCGTCGCCGCAGAGCTTCGCCACGACGGGGAAGCCGATCTCGGTCGCGGCCGTCGCCGCATCGGCCGCGGTGGCTACCTCGCGCTCGGGGGCCATCGGCACACCGTGTTCGCGCAGGAGCGCCTTGGAGGCCGACTCGGACAGTGTGCTGCTCATCGCCGACACCGTACTCACGACCCCTTCGGGAGACCCACGTTGTAGGTCAGCATGCTGCGCGCGATCACCTTGCCGGACGTGGCACCCACGAGTTCGGCCTCGCAGAACACGGTCGTACGACCACGGCGCACGATCCAGCCCTCGGCGATCGCGTCCTCCCCGACCAAGGCCGCCATGAACTGCACGTGCATGTCGACCGTCGAGTAGCGGGCATCGGCCGGATAGTGCTGGCCGACGGCCGGGACCACCACGCTGTCGAGGGCCGTGGCGATCGCTCCACCGTGCACGACGCCGGCGGGCTGCTCAAGCTCCTTCCGGAACGGCAGGCGCATCCGGCAGTAGTCGGTGCGGACCTCCTCGACCGTGAGGCCGACGAGGGTCGGGAAGTACTCACGCTCCCAGTTCCCGAACTTGCTCCACTTGGCGACGATCTCGTCGGGGGCGGGGGCGAACTGGCTGGCTCTGCTCATCCCGCCGACGGTACTGCCAGCGTCAGGGCGTGAGCGAGGCGATGAAGAACGCCGTGATGTGCTCGCGGCGACGCTGTAGTTGCTCTCGCCCGAAGGCGTCGGCGTCGAGCAGACCGTTCACGAACACGGCGTCGCTGAAGTAGCTCAGCAGCGCCCCGTACCCGGTGAGGAGCAACTGCTCGGCATCGTGACGACGGAACACCCCGGCGTCCATCTCGCGCTCGAAGAACACCACCGCACGGTCGAACATCGGGCGCAGGACCGCAGCCAGGTCGATGCCGAGATGCGTCCCGCCGTCGAGCGCCTCGCGCCGCATCAGCCGCACGTAGTCGGGGTTGTCGGCGAAGAAGTCGAAACCCGCGCCGATGACCAACTCCATCTTCTGCCAGCCGGTCTCCTTCGCCGTCACCGCTGCCTCGAGGCGCTCGAACCAGTCGCTCAGCATCATCTCGAACACTTCCCCGTAGAGGGCCTCCTTCGACGGAAAGTGGTGGAGCAGGCTCGGCCGCCGGATTCCGACACCGGCGGCGATGTCGTTGAGTGACGTGCCGTCGTACCCGGTTTCGGCGAAGCAACGACGGGCCTCGGTGAGGATCAGGTCGCGCGTCGAGAGCTGTTCGGCGGCGATCTCGACCATCCCCCCAGCCTATGACTCCGCGCGACCGCCGACGATCCTCCCCGACCGTGGCAGGCTGGCGTCATGGAGACCGCTCCCCTCCACGTCGACGCCGACCGGGTCCTGACCCCCACGGGCTGGACCGGACCGGCGCGCGTGGTCGTGAGTGGTGGGACGATCTCCGCGGTCGAGCAGCTGCCTGACGATGCGCCTACGACCGGGCGATGGCTCGTGCCCGGCTTCGTCGACCTGCAGGTGAACGGGATCGACGACATCGACGTGGCAACGGCCGACGGGCCCGACTGGGACCGCCTCGACGCACTCCTCCTCGCCCAGGGCGTCACCTCGTGGTGCCCGACCCTGGTGACGATGCCGCTGTCGGCCTACTCGACCCCCCTCGCCCGCATCGGTCTCGCACGGGAGCGAGACCTGCCCGGGCGGCCGCAGATCATCGGCAGTCACCTCGAAGGTCCGTTCGTCGGCGGAGCACCCGGCGCCCACCCGACGCGGCACCTCGCCGACCCCGACCTCGGATGGATCGCAGCACTCCCCGCCCACGTCGCTCTGATGACGATCGCCCCAGAACGTGACGGCGCGGTCGAGGCCGTGCGGGCACTCGCGGAGCGCGACGTGGTGGTGGCGCTCGGCCACACTCGCAGTGCCGCTGGCCCGTTCGATGCGGCTGTCGACGCTGGCGCACGACTCGTGACCCATCTCTTCAACGGGATGAGCGGCATCCACCACCGCGAACCGGGCGTAGCGGCCTTCGCCCTCGCGGACGAGCGGGTGGCCTGTTCGCTGATCGCCGACGGCGTCCATCTCGATCCACGTGTGCTCCGCATCGCCTTCGCTGCTCTCGGCCGCGGTCGCGCCGTCCTCGTCACCGATGCGGTCGCCTGGCGGGCCGGAACCGTGTCGGGCATCGGGATCGAGTTGCGCGACGGAGCACCGAGGCTTCCCGACGGCACGCTCGCCGGCAGTGCGGTGACCATGGATGCCGCCGTCCGTCAGTGCGTCTCGGCTGGCGTCGCGCTCGAGGACGCCCTCTACGCCGCCTCCGCAGCACCGGCCGCGGTGCTCGGCCTCACCGACCGCGGGGCCGTCGAGCCCGGTCGGCGGGCTGACCTCGTGGCGCTCTCCCCTGCCCTCGAGGTCGTCGGCACCTGGGTCGCCGGCGTTCCGTCCTGACCGGGCGCCAGGCCGCAGCGTTACCCTCGGCACCATGCAGATCGTCAGCGCACTCTTCTTCGAGGACTTCCAGATGCGTCAGGCCCCGGGGCCGTCGACCCGCATCGATCTCACCGGCGTCATGTTCTCGATGGCCGCACCGTCACCGGTACCCGTCACGGTCTCGCCCCACCTCATCGCCCTCATCTTCTGCCCGCCCGACGAGCCGGGCAACGGTGTGTTCGAGGTGGTCTACCGGACCGGGGTGAGCGAGGACGACGAGATGGTGGCGCGCAACGTGAGCCCGTTCACGGTCGAGCCCGGCAAGTTCACCTACCGACTGGTGCGCGGCGAGATCGACTTCGCCGAGTACGGCCAGGTGATCGCCCACTGCCGTATCGACAGAGGCCCGTGGCACCTCGTGCCGTTCACCTTGCTGCCGCCTGCCGGACAGTAGTGTCGCGGCTCGTGCCCGACACCCTGACACCCGAACTCGACCAGCAGGCCATCTCGCTCATCCGCGGTTTCGCGATGGACGCTCCGCTCTATGCCAAGAGCGGTCACCAGGGCACGGCGATGGCGCTCGCTCCCCTCGCCCACGTCCTCTACTCGCGGGTGATGTCGTACGACCCCGCCGACCCGCACTGGGCCGACCGCGACCGCTTCGTACTCTCCGGCGGCCACGCCAGCATCCTGCAGTACGCGCTCTTGTTCCTGTCGGGACACGGTCTCGAACTCGACGACATCAAGGCCTTCCGGCAATGGGGTTCCGCGACGCCCGGTCACCCCGAGGTCGGCCACACCGCCGGCGTCGAGGTCACCACCGGCCCTCTCGGGCAGGGCTTCGCCAACGCCGTCGGCATGGCGATGGCCGAGCGCCACCTGCGCGGGCGGTTCGGGTCCGACGTCGTCGACCATCACACCTGGGTGATCTGCGGCGACGGCGACCTCATGGAGGGCATCAGCCACGAGGCGGCCTCGCTCGCCGGACACCAGCGGCTCGGGAATCTGACCGCCGTGTTCGACGACAACGGCATCACCATCGACGGCAGCACCGGACTCGCCTGCAGCGACGACGTCGTGAAGCGCTTCGAGGGCTACGGCTGGCACGTCGAGCAGCTCGGCGACGCGGCCGACGATCTCGACGCACTCGAGGCGGCGTTGCTCCGGGCCAAGGCCGTCGTCGACCGTCCGAGCCTCGTCGTCCTGCGGAGTCACATCGGTGCGCCGAGCCCCGACCTCACCGACCGGCACGAGGCCCACGGCAACCCGTTCACGGTCGAGCAGACCTCGCGCACCAAGACCGTCATGGGCATCCCCGACGAGCCCTATTGGGCGCCTGCCGAGCTCGTCGACGCCTACCGCGCTCACTGTCGTACCCGTGGTGCCGCCGCACGGTCGGCATGGCAGACCCGCTTCGACGCGTCGTCGCTCGACCGAGCGGTGTGGGACGCCTGCTGGAGCGGTACCGGCCTGCCCGGGTGGGAGTCGGGTCTCCCAGTCTTCGAGCAGGCTGAGAAGGTCGCCACGCGCGTCGCCATCGAGAAGGCGTTCAACGCCTCCCTCGACGGGGTTCCCTCGCTCGTCGCCGGTGCCGCCGACCTCACCGGCAACACCGGGACCAAGCTCGCCGGGCAGACGGCGGCGACACCCGCCGACCCCGCCGGCCGCCAGGTCTTCTACGGCATCCGCGAGCACGGAATGGGCTCGGCGATGGTGGGCATGGCGCTCCACGGCGGTGTCCTCCCCGCCGGTGGCACGTTCTTCGTCTTCCTCGACTACATGCGCCCGCCTGTGCGCCTCGCCGCCCTGTCGGGAGCGAAGGTCGTGTTCGTCTTCACCCACGACTCGGTCGGCGTCGGCGAGGACGGCCCCACGCACCAGCCCGTCGAGCACGTCGCGACTCTGCGCGCCATTCCCGATCTCCAGGTCATCCGACCGGCCGATGCCAACGAGACCGTGGCGGCATGGAAGGCCGCCGTCGCCCATCAGGGACCGACGGCGCTCGTCCTCACCCGCCAGGCGGTGCCGGTGTGCACCGACGGTTCGGCGGTCGACGCCGGCGCTGCAGTGGTGCGCGACGGCTCGCAGATCGTCCTGCTCGCCACCGGTAGCGAGGTCTCGCTCTGTGTGGCCGCCGCCGAGCAGCTCTCCGCCGCTGGTGTCTCGGCCCGTGTGGTCTCGATGCCGTCGTGGGACCGCTTCGAGCGTCAGACCGCCTCGTACCGTTCCTCGGTGCTGCCGGCGGGCGTTCCGGTGCTCTCGGTCGAGGCCGGTGTCACCTTCGGGTGGCGACGCTGGGCCGACGAGTGCGTCGGTATCGATCGGTTCGGGGCGAGCGCTCCCGGCGACGTGGTGATGCGTGAGCTCGGAATGAACGTCGACAACGTGGTGGCCCGGGCCACCGCCCTTCTCGCCGCCAAGGAGTCATGATGGAGCGCCTCGGACACCTCTACCACGAGCAAGGCCAGAGCCCGTGGCTCGACAACCTCAACCGTCGCTATCTGAGCGACGGCACCCTCCAGAGGATGATCGACGGCGGGATCCGGGGGCTCACGAGCAACCCGACGATCTTCCAGAAAGCGATCCAGGGTTCGGCCGACTACGACGACCAGCACCGCGACCTCGCCATCCGAGGCGGATCGACCATCGACCACTACTGGGCCATGGTCCTCCAGGACATCCACGGTGCGCTCGACCTGTTCCGGCCGCTCTACGACCACTCCTTCGGTGGCGACGGCTACGTCAGCGTCGAGGTCGACCCCGGCCTCGCCCACGACGGGCCCGGCACCGAGGTGGCCGCCCGGCATCTCCACCAGCAGATCGACCGTCCGAACCTGATGGTCAAGATCCCGGCGACGGTCGAGGGTCTGCCGGCGATCCGCCAGATGATCGCCGAGGGCCGCAACGTCAACGTCACCTTGATCTTCAGCCTCGACCGCTACCAGAAGGTCATGGACGCCTACGTCGACGGGCTCGAGCAGTACTCGACCCATCCCGATGCCGATCTGTCCCGCGTGGCCAGCGTGGCCAGCTTCTTCATCAGCCGGGTCGACTCCGAGGTCGACAAGCGACTCGAGGCCATCGGCACCGCCGAGGCCCTCGCTCTGCGCGGCCGGGCCGCGGTCACCCAGGCGGTGCTCGCCTACAAGGCCTACGAGCAGACCTTCAGCGGACCGCGCTGGGAGGCCCTCGCCGCCGACGGTGCCGTCCCCCAGCGACCGCTGTGGGCGAGCACGAGCACCAAGAACCCGTCGTACCCCGACACGCTCTACGTCGACCGGCTGATTGGCCCGAACACGGTCAACACCCTGCCCGAGGCGACCATCACGGCCTTCGCCGACCACGGCACGGTGGCCCGCACCATCGACACCGACGTCGCTCAGGCAGAGGCCGACTGGGCGGCCCTGCGTGCGGTCGGAGTCGACCTCGACGACGTCGCCGCACAGCTCGAGCGCGAGGGTGTCGCCTCGTTCCAGGCCAGCTTCGACGAGCTGTTGGCCGCCCTGGCCGCCAAAGCCACCACCTTCTGACCCCCACCCCACCGATCTCGGCGCGTATCGTTCCGGAAAGCGGGACGATACGTACCGAGATCGGTGGGGGATGCAGTGGGTGGGATGCGTGTCGAGACGATCTGGATCCATCCGGTCAAGTCGATGATCGGCTCGGCCGTTGCTGCGGCCGAGGTCGGCGACCTCGGGGTCGAGGGCGACCGCGAGTGGGCGTTGCGCGACCTGACCACCGGCGGGATCGCCAACACCCGCCAGACGCCGCGGATCATGCAGCTCGCCGCGTCGGGCGACGCGTCGGCCGTGACGATCACGCTCCCCGGTGGCGCGACGGTGCGCAGTTCTGATCCGGATGTCGACGAGGTGCTGTCGGCAGCTCTCGGACGACCCGTGGCCCTGGTCGCCCGCCGTCCTGCTGCCGACACCGACTTCTACCGCCGACCCGCTCCCGATCCGGAGGCGCCGCCGGTCGACCTGATGGCCACGCTGCGCGAGATCTTCGCCCGTGAGGCCGACGAGCCGCTCCCCGACTTCTCCAAGTTCGCACCCGAGGTGATGGAGTTCGAGACCCCGCCGGGGACCTTCGTCGACTGTTATCCGCTCCTGGTGATGACCACGTCGGCGATCCGCTCGCTGCAGGCGGCAGTCCCCGAGTCGGTCATCGACGTGCGCCGGTTCCGCCCGAACCTCGTCGTCGACACGGGTGACGAACCGGGCCACCCCGAACTCGGCTGGGCAGGGCGACGCTTCCGCGTCGGTGGAGCCGAGATCGAGATCATCAACGACTGCCCGCGGTGCGCGGCGATCACCAAGGAGATCACCCCCGACATCCCCGCCGACCGGGCGATCCTGCGCCACGTCGTGCGCGATCTCGGACAGGCCGTCGGCGCCTATGCCCGGGTCGTGACACCGGGCCGGGTGACGGTCGGCGACCCGGTGGTCGCGCTCTGAGGTGTCTCGGGCCGTACTACGGTGCGCAGATGCGCCGCCTGCTCGTTGCCTGTGCCGTGTCGGTCTCGCTCGTGCTCGCGACGGCGTGTGAGTCGTCGTCGAGCACCCCCTCCACCACCCCGGCGCCGTCGGCCGTGTTCGACGACACCGAGCTCGCCGAGATCGTCACCGAGATCGTGGTGAGAATGCAGCCGAGCGCCGTGGCCGATCAGATGTTCGGCGTCTACGGGAACCAGGCCACCGGAACCGGAGAGGTGAACTACAGCCGTCCGCTCGTCGACCTCCGAGCCGCTGTCGAGTCCCTCCTCGGCACGCCGGTAACGTGGAGTTCGTGGGAGCCCGGCGTCGGGGCGCTGCTCCTCGGCCAGCCGATCGCCCGCGGCGCGACCGACCTCACCTTGCCGTACACGTGGGCGTGCACCTACGACGTCACCGGTCCGGAGCCGCTGTGCGGGTCGGGTGGCTACGTCGAGATGGCCTTCGAGGACGGGCGCTGGAAGTTCGAGACGAACGTGGAGACCTGGATCTCCTGACGCTCCCGCTCAGTCGTCGCTCGACTCCGAGCCGCGCAGGAGCCGCGACGCCTTCTCGAGCGCCCGTCGGACCTGCATGAGTCGCTTGTCGTCGGCCGGACGTCCGGACCCTGTTGCCGCGGCTTCGCGCAGCATGTCGAACTGGATCTCGTCGAGGTCGGCCACCACCGCGTCGACACGGGCGGCCAGGGTCTCGTAGGCGCGGCTCATCTCCCGCACCCTACGGCGCTCGGCCCTCGACGCTCACGTCGCACGAAGCGCGTCGGCCAACAACTCGATCGGATGACGCACGACCGCGCCGGAGGCCGCGAGGTGCATCGCGCAGCCCGGATTGGCACTGGCGACGACAGACCCCTCGCCCGCACGGAGCGACGCCCGGCCGATCGACGCCATCTTGCGGTCGCGAACCTCTGCGGCCATCTGAGGCTGAACCACCGAGTAGGCACCACCCGCCCCGCAGCACAGCCCGTCGTCGTCGAGTTCGACGAGGTCGGCCACGAGCCCCAGCAAGGTGCGCACGGCGAGGTGCGCCTTCTGGACGTGCCGCAGATGACACGGGTCCTGCACGATCACCGGAGCGAGTCGACGCTGGGGCACGAGCTGATCAGCGAATCGGGCGACGTACTCGTGGACGTCGACCACACGAGCGCTGAACGCCACCGCGTCCGGCGAGCCGAGCAGATGCCCGTAGTCCTTCAGCGCCGCACCGCACCCGGCACTGTTGACCACGATCGGTGCCTCACCCGGCATCGACGCCATCACGTGGGCGGCCAGTCGTCGTGCCTCGTCCGTGAGACCGGCGTGAGTGTGCAGAGCCCCGCAGCACCCACCGCCTCGACCCGGCAGCGACCATCCGAGCCCGAGGTGACCGAGCACCTCGGCCGTGGCCACGTGCGTCTCCCGCTGCCACGCGTCCATCAC
>Ga0172373_10004873_pt1 | contig 18681 bp, 17 predicted proteins | sample Lak10m_2_FD_114546 | JGI IMG/M metagenome (GOLD analysis project Ga0172373, IMG submission 114546) | Freshwater microbial communities from Kabuno Bay, South-Kivu, Congo - kab_092012_10m | ecosystem: Environmental > Aquatic > Freshwater > Lake | place: Democratic Republic of the Congo...
TCCGGTGTGGATAGTACGGGTGTTTTCGTTTCTACGCCCCAAGTATTGTATTGTCAACTGTAAATTCTTAGAAACAAAACGCTGGTAACTAAGGTTCCATACCACATTATTTCCCGGCTGTAACGCTTCTAACATATCAAATCCTACGGCAGAATTGGCATTCCCTGTAAAATTCATGTTCACGTATTTTACTTCGCCTTGTAGGCTCCCTTTTTGAGTCTGATTCCACTTGATATTTCCTGAAAACTCCTGTAATTTGAGCGTTTCTGTACCTTGGATGTTTTGCTTTTCACCTCTTCTAAACGACACACCATAACGCAAATTTGTTGACGGCTGAAATGCAACCTCAGCTTGAGTATTCCAAAAATTCAAGGTGTAGTTTCTGTTTTGCGTATAATCCACAGCAGATATTTTATTTCCAATTGAGCCTTTACACTCCGACGTGAACTTCCGCAGGAAATTCCAACGCAAATTAAGTTCTTGACTTTGTGTAGATTTCGCATCATAACCACTCGCCAATAAAGTCTTAGTTTGATTTTGACTGATTACGTATTCTCCAGAAAAAATAGCAGAAGTTCGGTTAAAAAACAAACTGTTGCGGATACTGGAGTTCGTTGTAATTAAATCAAGTGAATTCAAGGCTGCATCGAAGGGGTTTAACAAACTCTCCCAATCCGAAGAACCTACTTTTTTGTTAACCCTAAACCGAGCTTGATCAGAAAACAAACTTAGCGCCTTGTAAATCCCTTCTTTGTTATTCCATCTCCTTTCCGGACGCCAGAAAAAACCTGTATTGAACTCATTGTTATACGTTTTAGTGTAATCGCTACTCGGTGTGAAAACCCGAATGTAACTTGCTTGATCGATGAATTGAGCTATTTCAAATTCATTCAAATCCTCTATCCCATCGCCGTCGTAATCAATCCAAGTGTAAACCCCTTGCCCATCATTGACCTTGATGTAAACGAAATCTCTTCGTTGTTCGAGTCCGGCGCCAATTTCATAAAACGTGTTTAGGGTAATGTCGCCCTTCTTTGTTTTGTACTGAAGATCTAAACGTCCGATTGCCGTATTCTCAGGGTCTTGTTGTAGCAATGTGCTATCCAATATTTCCAACCTTCGCCAACCGATTAAAGAACTCACTTGGACTTGTTTGAGTCCCTTAATTTTGTACTCTAAACCAGAGGAAATTGCTTTCGCCGCATTTTTCAAATTTGCAGAGCTGTCCGGTCGCCAATCGTATCGTTCTCGGTAGAAGATTTTTAATTGTTGCATCGTAGTATCTCCTGCCGAAACATAGAACTGGTAATCGTAAAACGCATAACTTCTCGAACTAAGTTGCTGTTGCGAAGAAAAGGTGTTCAATTCTTGGTCATCAATAAATCCTAAGGTGAATTTTCCAAGATTTTTAGAAAGAGCCGCGCGATGACGGATAAAGCCATTTTCTTCTGTAGATTTCGATTGTAAATAACTAGCGTCCCATGTTGCATTCCATCCTTTTTGGCGCCAATTTCCTTCAGAAAACAAACGCTTTCCATCAAATTGCTCCCCAACTTGGTAATATTGGCCAACTAAACTCATTTTCCCATTTTTAGCACTTTCCAAACTCGACTTGTATTGCGCCAAGTATTGATTTCCACGGTAATTTCTTCCCCGAACATTCCAATCACGGTCGAATTCTACCGCACGAAATTGTTCGATTGGTGCAAAAAATGTAGATAGCCATTCCGCATCCAAGGTGTTTCGCCAACGAAACGAAGAGCTGTCTTTTTTCCAATGCTGCACATTTTCCCATGCGAGCTTTCCTGCTTGCCCAATATCATCGGCATTATCAAGAGTAGAGAACGTATTAATATCGAACTGACTCAGCGCAAATTCAGTTTCTATCGAGTTGTTTTTGTTGAGCTTGACATTTGCGCCTGAGGATAAAAATTGACGTTTCCTTGGTGTAATTAATTGACGTGACGGAGCATAATCACCTTGGGGAATTCCTCCAACAGGTGCTACCCACTTGTACGTTTTGCCTAAGGCAAGTTGCTCACTAAAAACATAATCTCCTTTGTTTGGACCTACATACTGAAAATACACTCTGTAAGCAGCATTAGCAGGATCTTTCGAAAAAATGAGTACTGAATCATAACCCAAAGAATCAATCATGGCATAGAGCAATTGATTTTCGATGTATCCCACTTGATTCACACTTGATACACGCGCGAGTTGAATGCTATCACCAATTCCTTCGAGAAATGATTTTTGTGACAAGGATAATTCCTGCTGTAAATTTTGATTTTTTGCGTCTTGCTCTTGGTAAACGTTGAACCAAACATGCACTCCTTTTCGTTGGTATTGGGTTGATGATTGTAGCAAGGACCGCGCATAACTTTGATCCGAATACTGAAATTCCACGGCAATTCGAGAATCTTTTGTGATTAAATTTCGCGTTGTGAAAACCAACTCACTGCTGTTGTAATCGATAACATAATCACGATCTTGTCCCCTTTCCAAAAGTTTTCCATCGATGTAAACGCGCTCTGTTCCCGCTAAAATAACGATGAAGGGTTCATTGTCGGCGCCAATCAATCGATACGGGCCCTGATTCGCTTCACGACCTTGAATCAATTGTCGGTTGAATTTACCTTTTGACAAGGCCACACTTTCTTGGGTTTTCCATGTTCCTCCCCAATTATCTTTTGCGGAATAATTGAAAGTTAATCCTTGTCCTCGTTTTTTATAATTCAAAAAATATCCTTTTGGCCGATCAATCCAAAAATCTCCTGCAATCAACTTTACTTTATCGTTATATACTTGAATAAACAACTGATCGAATTCTTGTAGTTTGTTGGTATTCCCATCGGGTTGAATGGGTATGTTTGCATCCGAAACTGAAGCCAATAATTTTAAATTCGGAGCGATATCGCCTGCTAATTCTAAATTCAAGGAACTATTGATTCCTAAATTTTGGTTATTGCCAAAGTTCACTCCCCGCGAAATACTGCCGTTTTTGTTCAGTTCCTTTCCTCCAAACACATCTTGAATAGTGTAAGGTGTGGTATTGATTAAAAATTTTTCGCGCTCTCCCTTTTGCTGCGAATAAATCTTGCTTGTATCACGCAACTGATATCGCATACCAAAAGCATAAGGAAATACTTGGTATTGAAACAAAAGCGTGTCGTTGATCTTGCTGTTAAATCTCACCGTAGCTCGAATATCGGAAATGGAATATGAAGAAGGCGAAAGCTTCTCTCCCGCTTTATAAATTGTTAAAGAACCAGGAACCAGACTTAAACTGTCAAGTACAATAGTTTGCTCAACAAATTGCTTTTTCACGCGCTTTGAGCTGAGTTGCGCATAAATCGTTGAAACGCAAAAAATACACGATATGACTGTTATTTTACTCAGCATGTGAAACGAAGATACTACCTTGTCGGAAGAAAACGTTAAAAATCAACATAGATTGTGGGAATCAATGAGGCTTTCATCGCCAAGAATTTTAACTTTGTCGAATGCAAGCGCTTGTGTTGAAATCAACGGGGAAATGGTATTCTATCTTATTACCTTCGGGAGAGGTAATCAGCGCTGGAATTAAAGGTAAGTTGCGGCTTGACGGACTTAAAACCACCAATCCTGTAGCTGCAGGCGATCGCGTATTGGTTGAAAAACGCGCTTTTCACTACGAAGATGATACGGCTGAATACGCCATTTGTGATGTGCTTCCTCGCGACAATTACATCGTTCGGAAATCTACCAACTTGAGCAAGCAAATGCAGATTATCGCTGCAAATATTGACAGGATGTACTTAGTGGTAACCTTGAAATCTCCTGTTACACAATTGGCTTTTGTGGACCGCATGCTTGTTTCTGCCGAATCCTTTCGAATACCGGTTACCTTGTTGTTCAATAAAATTGATTTACTAAATCCAGAGGAACTTCTTTTTCTTGAAGAACTTATAAAGCTCTACGAAGCGATCGGCTACACGTGTAAGGCAATTCGAGGAGAAGAACCTGGCGATGTTGTATTTTTAAAAGAGGATATTTCGGATAAACAAGTATTGTTTACTGGTAATTCTGGTGTTGGGAAAAGCACCTTAGTAAACAGTTTGGACCCATCGCTTTCTTTGCGCACAGGTGAGATTTCGCAGGCACACGAGCAGGGAAAACACACCACAACGTTTGCAGAAATGCATGCCTTAAAAAGTGGCGGATACATAATCGACACGCCCGGTATTCGTGCCTTTGGTTTAATTGATTTGGAAAAAGCACATTATGCTCATTATTTCCCTGAAATGCGGGAACGAATGGATGCATGTAAATTTCACAATTGCCAGCACCTCAATGAGCCACATTGCGCCATAAAAAAAGGCGTTGAAACAGGAGATATAGCAGCGTCGCGTTATCAAACTTATGTACAATTAATGGTAGAAGATTCGAACGATCCCTACCGAAGAAATGAGTACGCATGAGAATAGTGATTCAGCGAGTTACGGAGGCGTCACTTAAAATAGAAGGAACTATTTATGCTGAAATCGCAAATGGTTTGGTGGTATTACTTGGGATTGAACATACCGATTCTCAAGAGGATGTGGATTATTTAGTCGCTAAGCTGTTGAACTTACGCATTTTTAACGATGCAGAAGGAAAAATGAATTTATCATTACAAGAGGTACAAGGGGAATTATTGGTGGTAAGTCAATTTACGCTACACGCCTCTACGAAGAAAGGCAACCGACCAAGTTATATACGAGCTGCACGTCCAGAACATGCCATTCCTTTGTATGAGAGTTTTATCAAAAGTTGTCACATTTTACTCCCCGATAAAACCAAAACTGGCGTTTTTGGTGCAGCCATGAAAATTTCCTTGGTAAATGATGGGCCTGTCACTATTTGCATGGATTCGAAAAATCGGGAGTAGAATTCAATTGATAAACTTACTCAACATTTTCTTTAAGTAGGCGACTTCCTCTTTTAATAAGTTGATTTGATCTTGGTACAATTGGCGTTCAGTATCGGAAACCGTATTGTTGATGTCTCCAAATACATTTCCTCCATTTTGATTGTTCATTACGTTAAAAACCATAGATTCATTGAAAGCAATCACTTCTTCGGGTTTCATTTCCAGTACTTCGGAAATTTTCTCAAGTCTATTAAAAGTAACTTCTGATTCTCCTAATTCTATTTTCGAATAAGCGCTCTGCGATACGCCCAGCTTTTCTGCAACGTGAGTTTGTGTTAAATTCTTCAGTTCGCGCAACTTTTTGATTTTTTTGACCGATGTGCATTGTACGAAGATCCATGATGTGTAGGTTTTAACTAAGCAAAGATAAGGAAATTAAGGAAATCTCTAACCCAATTGCCTTATGATTTTAAATGCAACCTAGTAGGGTGAATTAAACCAACTTAAATAATTAATCTTATCTAATATTGTTTACTTTTGTTTTATGAATCAGTTGATTGAGGATAAAATCTATGAACTAAAAAAAATCTGTGAAAAGCACTCGGTAAGTGAATTATTTTTATTTGGATCTGCTCTGAATGAAGATTTTAGCGAAGAAAGTGACTTAGATTTTGCTGTACTTTTCAAAGAAGAACTAACGCCTTTAGAGCTTGGTAGTGCCTTTCTAGACTTATTGACTGAATTAGAAAAACTTTTTGATCGTAAAATTGATTTGGTTTCTTATCGCGTATTACAAAATCCTGTATTCAAAGCGGAATTAGATAAAACGAAAAGAACTCTTTATGCAGCCGCGTAATAAACTTTTGAAATATCTTTTAGATATTGAATCGATTATTACCGAGTTGGAAAAAATTATTGCTCTCCACAATTCAGATTACACATCCTTTGAGTCGAGTTTTATTTCCATCCGCGCTGTAGAAAGGGACTTAATGATTATTGGTGAAGCCATTGGTAAAATTCTTAAAATTAACAATGAAATAACAGTTACTAGTGCAAAACATATCATTGGATTAAGAAACCTAATTGTTCACTCATACGATTCCATTGAGCCAGCCGCCCTTTGGCGCATACTAATAATAGATTTACCGATTTTAAAAAATGAAATTCAAGCATTGAAAAATTTGTGAATTTTACCAAAATGAAATGGATTTAAATAATACATATGCATGAATATTATTTTTTAATGAATTCATAATCGATAATTCAAATTTTTCAATTTCTCTATCTAAACTATTTCAACGTTTAGCCCACCCTTAACCTTATTTATTCCCAATGAGAATACATTACAATCTGAGTGAATAAATTACAAGCTCTCAACTACTTACATGTGAGAAAAACCTATGAAATTTGTCACACTCACTAAAAGATTTGTAAAGTTTGTGAGTCGCGGAAACTGAAAAGCGTATGAGTAGGGGTTTTAAATGATTTTTATGAAAAAAATAATTGCAGGTTCATTAGGTGTATTGTTATTAGGTTCTTGCGTTCAAGTAAAGCCAATTGGTGATTTAACTATGATATCGACTCGAAACATAGATAGAAGTATGGATTACACACTAGTAAAAAACTATCAAGGATTGAGTAAAAAACAAAAAAGAAAAAGTAAGTCAAAGGATATAGAGGAAGCAGTTAATTATACTGTAAAATCTACGCCAGGAGGTGAATATTTAACAAATGTAAAACTATACATTGTTAATAATCCAATGCGCTTTAAAAAAGAATTCAGACAAACTTATGTTGTTGAAGGTGATGTATGGGGATTCAAAGGTGATTTATCAATGAAAGGATTCAAGGTGGGTGATAAGGTATTTTGGAATTCAATTTCAGGACAAAGTAAAGGAGTAATTATAGAATTAAAAAACGATAAGCAAGCAGCTGTTCAAATTGAAGGGCAGGAAAAAATCGAACTTGTAAATTATGATAAATTAACAAAATTAAACAATTAAAATCTTCCCTTATAATGCTGCAATGTGGGGGATTTTTTTACCCTAATTTTTTCAAAACACCTCTCGAGGTGTTTTTTTTGTTTTTGTAGTGTTGGTAAATCCTGTCTGTTCGGCAGACAGGCATTGAAATGGTTGGGGAAATGTGGTTTGTGGCGCCGATAGGTGCGTAATTTCCACCTACACACTCGTTTCGGTCGATGAATAATCCGACAAATGGTTTGGTGGTATTACTTGGAATTGAACATACCGATTCTCAAGAGGATGGGGATTATTTAGTCGCTAAGCTGTTGAACTTACGCATTTTTAACGATGCAGAAGGAAAAATGAATTTATCATTACAAGAGGTACAAGGGGAATTATTGGTGGCAAGTCAGTTTACGCTTCACGCCTCTACGAAGAAAGGCAACCGACCAAGTTATATACGAGCTGCACGTCCAGAACATGCCATTCCTTTGTATGAAAGTTTTATCAAAAGTTGTCACATTTTACTCCCCGAAAAAACCAAAACTGGTGTTTTTGGTGCAGATATGAAAATTTCTTTGGTAAATGATGGGCCTGTCACTATTTGCATGGATTCGAAAAATCGGGAGTAGCAGAAAGTGCATTACGGAGCAAATGCATTTCGTAGGTGCTCAATTTCTGTGCGATAAGAATTGTGTACAATGGAAATAATGTCAAATCTAACGTCTCTGTCTATTTGACGTTCTTTCACTAACCAGTTCGCGACATGAATAATTTGTCGTTGCTTTGCTCGCGTTACAGCTTTCCATGGGGGACCAATTTCCGCTGTCTGACGTGTTTTAACCTCTACAACGACTAATTCTTGCGTTACATTGTCAATAGCTACAAGATCAATTTCATTTTTTCTAAGTTTCACATTTTTATCCAATACGTTAAATCCCAATTCTGATAAAAATGTCAAGGCTTTTCCTTCCCCCCACTTTCCCAACTCGTCATGTGTCATCTTCATTTTTATATTTAAGTTACTAAAAATTCTTCAAAAACTTATTTAGACTGAGTTTAATCTTGGCTTATTCATGGCATCTTTTGGATTACACACAAACCAATTTAGCCTGAAATTGTTATTTTTGTAAATAAGGAAATAGTATGAACACTCTTAGCAACGAAGAACTCGAAAAGCGATTTCAAGATAAAATCGACAAAGAGATCAAAATCGAACCAAATGATTGGATGCCAGATGCGTATCGTAAGAATTTAATTCGTCAAATCTCTCAGCATGCCCATTCTGAAGTAGTTGGGATGTTGCCGGAAGGAAATTGGATAACCCGAGCACCAAATTTGCGCCGTAAGGCTGTATTATTAGCAAAAGTGCAAGATGAAGCCGGACATGGTTTGTATCTATATTCCGCTTGTGAAACCCTCGGAGCGGATCGGGAACAAACGATTGACGATATGCACGAAGGAAAGGCTAAATATTCGTCCATTTTCAATTACCCTGCTGTCACATGGGCAGACATGGGAGCAATTGGTTGGCTTGTGGATGGTGCTGCTATTATGAATCAAGTGGCTTTATGCCGCACATCTTATGGGCCGTATGCAAGAGCAATGGTGAAGATTTGCAAAGAAGAGTCTTTTCATCAACGTCAGGGATTTGAAATTCTTACAACATTGTGCAAAGGAACACCACAACAAAAAGCCATGGCTCAAGATGCTTTGAATCGATTTTGGTGGCCTGCGTTAATGATGTTTGGTCCAAGTGACGCTGATTCGCCACATTCTGCACAATCCATAAAATGGAAAATCAAGCGTTTTACAAACGATGAACTTAGGCAACAATTCGTAGATGCTACGGTGCCTCAAGCAGAGATTCTCGGCCTTAATATTCCGGATGCTAATTTAAAATGGAACGAAGAACGTCAACACTACGATTTCAGTGAAATAAATTGGGACGAATTTTGGCAAGTGCTAGAAGGAAATGGTCCTTGTAACAAAGAACGTATCGCTGCGCGGAAAGCAGCCAAAGAAAATGGACAATGGGTTCGAGAGGCCGCATTAGCATTCGCCGAAAAAAGAACTTTAAGAAAAACCGCATAACCACAACTTATGTCAAAAGAATGGCCACTTTGGGAAGTCTTCATTAGAAGCAAACAAGGACTGAATCATAAACACGTTGGAAGCCTTCGTGCAGCGGATGCACAAATGGCAATTGAAAATGCAAGAGATGTTTACACGAGAAGATCTGAAGGCATTAGTATTTGGGTCGTAGAATCCAACTACGTTCACGCCAACGATCCTGCAGATGCTGATGCATATTTTGAACCATCCGACACAAAAATATACCGTCACCCAACATTTTACGATGTTCCAGATGGCGTAAAACACATGTAATATGCAAGAAGCTTTATTTCAATATTTATTGCGGCTTGGTGACGATAGCCTAATACTCGGTCAACGTTTGTCAGAATGGTGTGGTCACGGTCCTATTTTAGAGGAAGATATTGCTCTAACCAATATCTCATTAGACCTTATCGGGCAAGCAACTAGTTTATTGAAATATGCGGGAGAAGTGGAAGGAAAGGGTCGTTCTGAGGATCAATTGGCATTTTTGCGCTATGAAAATGAATACGTCAACGCGCTTTTAGTAGAGCAACCAAACGGACATTTTGGCGATACTATTTTAAGACAGTTTTTCTTTGATGCTTTTAGAAAACCCTTGCTAGAACGATTGATACTGTCAAAAGACAAACAACTCTCGGCTATAGCAGAAAAATCGTTAAAAGAAACGCGTTACCACTTAAAACATTCCTCTGAATGGGTTATTCGTTTGGGCGATGGAACCGAAGAATCACACAATAAAATACAAGAATCCGTCGAAACACTTATGCGATACACTTCTGAACTTTTTTACGAAGACAAGGTAGATGCAGAACTCCAGAAAATAGGTGTTGCTTGCTCACTACAAGAGGTAAAGATCGAATGGGATAAAACGGTTAAGGACGTTTTTCATGAAGCTACCTTAAAATTCCCGGAAAATAATTGGAAATTTGATGGAGGGCGTCAAGGTCGACATTCCGAACACATGGGGTATATACTCGCTGACATGCAATATATGCAGCGCGCCTATCCGAACATGGAATGGTAGAAGCTGCCCACATATGGGATTTATTAGAAGAAGTTAGCGATCCAGAAGTTCCTGTTCTTTCTGTAGTTGATTTAGGGGTGGTAAGAAATGTTTCGATTCAAGAGGAGACCGTTCACATTACTATTACACCAACCTATTCCGGTTGTCCTGCCATGAAAACAATGGAGGATGACATTCGAAAAAAATTGGCCGATAATCACATAAAAAAGGTGTCCTTCGAGACAGTTTTGTCTCCAGCATGGACAACAGATTGGCTTTCTGAAAATGGCAGAATTAAGTTAAAAGAATATGGTATCGCTCCTCCAGAAAACGAAGTGGACAAAAGTGTGCTTTTTTCGGAACCAACAAGAGTGCCATGTCCTAAATGCGATTCAACCGATACCAGAATGGTTAGTCAGTTTGGAAGTACTGCATGCAAAGCACACTACCGTTGCAATTCCTGCCAAGAACCATACGACTATTTTAAGTGTTTGAAATAAAAAACCCACCTGTTCAGTGGGTTTTAAGAGGTCTCAAGCAGATTCGAACTGCTGTAGACGGTTTTGCAGACCGGTGCCTAACCGCTCGGCCATGAGACCAATCGTTGCAAAGATACGGAATTATATGAAAAGTACAAGTAGCTGCTATTTAAAACAAAGGTTTAATAGAGCCAAATAGGAATTACTAATTTTCCTCTTTGCGACATTATTTCAATAAAATAAGCTCCCGGCGCTTCTTGCAAATTAAGTTGGTACAATTCATCATCTAGTTTTACAGAGTTGAATTTTAAAGTACTGCCGATACTATTTATACATTTTATGGAAGAAAGATCCTTAACACTTAAATAAAAATCTCCATTATTTGGATTGGGAAACAGCATTACTTGAAATGAATTCAATTCTGATACCCCTACCTCACAATCTAAAATAACAATATTTGTACTATCTGACCCGATACATCCATCGCTTGATGTAACCGAGTATAAAATTGGATAGGTGCCTTGTCCTAGTTGAGAAGGATTTATACTACCATTACCCGAAATGCCATTACCTGAAAACGTTCCGCCTTGAGGACTGAAATTATTCACTGAATAAAACTCTAATGTGTCACAAAGTGCTTCAATAGGTCCCAAGGAAACGATTGGATTTTGAAAGGTGATCGCTTGTATGGAATCAATTGCAAAACATCCTATCGAATCGACTACAGAATAGGTTATCATAACAATTCCGCCGCTATCTAACGGGGACCAAGTTTCATTAACAACTCCTTGCCCATTAAATATACCTCCTTCTGGTGTAGCTTCAAGCAAAATAGGCGATGATCCTGAACATGCCTCAACGGTATTCTGCATTTGTATTTGAGGGCCTTGAATCGTTATAAAAACACTATCCTCTGCTCCAGAACAAAGCGTTGTGGCTTCAACCGAATTAATTACCCAATAAGTTCCATTTTGACTATTGTTAGGGAAAATAGCACCTGTTAAACTGTCTAATGATAAACCAGTAGTTGATGAAAAAACTCCTGTGCTTGCGAGATTACCTAAAGAGATTAATTCAATGCCTGCCGAATTACAAAAATGGGTCGTATCGTAATTAAAAGAAGCGCTCAAGGAATTTGTAATAGTAAACAATTGACTACTCGAATTCACACACCCTTGATTTGTCTGAAAAGTCAGCGTGTAAGTTCCTACTGAAGAATTTACAATGTTAATTTCACCTGTTAACGAATCAATTGAAAGACCATTTGGATTTACACTGAAAATTCCCGATTCGAGCGTTGTAGGTATTGAATTATCAGACCCTGCACAAACTGTATTATTCAGATATGAAAAAGAAGCATCACTCAATGGTAGTTGAGTTAAAGTTAGTGTGTCGCTAACGGCATTACAACCATTTAAATCAACGTAATGCACAACATAAGAACCGAAATCGTTTGTATTCCATGCCACGTCTGTTGACACAACAGAATCTCCTAAAAGCCATGAGTAATTAGAGCCTCCAATTGCTGTAAGGGAAACACTGTCGCCAGGACAAAAAGCTAAAGATGAAGCATTTACCTGCAACACAGAACCTGGCAATTGCAAGCTAGCTAAATAGGAGGAATTAGCACCACAGGGGTAACCTTCAAAGGTTGAAGGTGCAATTACAACAGCATAATTTCCTTGGGCTAATAGTGGATAAGTGATACTTCCTGTTTGACACGCATTAAAATTACTTGTGGCTAGAATTATTGGATTTGAACAGGATGAAATATCTACGATATATAAATTAAAAGGAAACTCAGAAGTTGCAGACCATACAACATTTCCAGAGGCATTTACTTGAAAAGAATACCAATCCAAATCCCTGTTACCATTGGTTGCCCACGCATTTCCAAAGACTGTATCTCCGCATGAAAGTAATTGAAATACTGGTGTACTCGCATTGCACCCTCCATTGGCATCGCTACCGCAAATTTCAGACTCCGAAATGACACCTCCCGATTGACTTAAATTACATTGCGTAAATTGTTCAACACAAATTCCAAAATTCATGGTATTCGGTATGTCATCTAACCAATCGTGAACACGGATATAGTAGGTGGTTCCGGGAAATAAACCGTTTAAAATACTAGTTTCTGTTTCTCCTTCAAAGCCGGCATCTACACATGTTAACGACGTGAGATTAGCACAATTTCCTGAATAGACTTCATAAACCGCATCAAAAAAAGGAGTGCCGTTAACTGTGATTGAGGCCCCAGACGTACTTGCTGTAAAGGAATACCAAACATCGTTATTTGCAGTACCTGAGCATGCCACTAGTGATTCAGTAGCATAAGCAACGGTTCCCGAAACAGGAGTGCATCCATTTCCTTGTGTTAAGGTAGTGGCTCCTGAACATTCGTCATTTATCGGGGGGGCAACTACGGATGAATACGTATATGAATCTATCCCAATGTAGTTTGAATTTGCCCCGCCAGGACCTCCATTCTCAACAAAATAACGAAACGCAACACGTCCATTTGTTGGCCCCGACAGACCAGATATCGTAATGGTGTATTGTGTCCAAGATTGAGGATAACCAACAGTTGTAAGTAGGGGATTAATCGACAATAATAGTGTTGTAAATGTTCCAACACTTGTAGGTGTTGTTCCACAATCCAATTCATTTCCAGCTGTGCTTAATCGTACTTCTAATCTATCAGGATAGACAGGAGTACCGGCAACAGTTCGCGTATAAAAGGTTATGACATCGCCATTGTTATAGGTGCGAGTTGGTGTAAATAACCAGTTACTTAATGTTGTAGCCGATGAACTCGATGAACTCTGGTAATTCACGGAAAGGTAAGCTCCAGAAAGTCCCGCTTGTGAAGGAAATACTGTTGGATCACCTGCTCCCCATTCTTGATCGGGCAGTACAGAATTGTTTTGAATATACCAATCGGTTAGGTTTGCCAAATCATCAAATCCTTCACTGTAGGATTGACCTAAAGCGGATCCAATTACCAAAGAGAAGATTAAACTAACTCTCCAATTAGTCTTTTTTTGGAGTAATCTCATGATTTTCTTTTCGTGGAACTTGCTTTATTTTTTGTTTTAATTTTACCCTCGAAGTAGGAGTCGATTTCGATTCACTTAATGGTTTTGCGGAAAATTCGTTACCACTAGACACTTTTGTCTTATTCTCAGCATTTAAGCTTTTAACCTGAGCCTGAAAATTAAATCCCAACCCAAAAAATGCGATGAAACACAAGAGGCCTTTCATGTCAGTATTTAACTAAAATTTCGGAGTAGCTAGTTTTACCTGTTGACACACGAACAAAGTAATTACCCGCTGTTATTCCGTTTAAGTTAAGTTCACACATGTCATTATCAATTTCCTTATGTATGAGCACTCTACCTGTATTGTCAATTAAATCAACTGAATATTTACCCGTAACATTTGGGACGATATGAACTTGATCGTTAGCAGGGTTCGGATAAATTAAAGCCGAAAGCAGATTTTCTTCAACTAAGCTTGACGTTGGACAAACTTCATTAACCGGAGATCCGTCACAGTAATCAATTGGATAAAGTAAAACCGCTTGAGCGGGAGCATTTTCCGGTTGAAGAATCGCCTCCGTGCACCCAAGTTGTTTGATTAGGAAATCCCTAAAAAAGTTGACTGTTGTGTCCATGTAGGCAGCATTTCCTGCATACGGAACGTGAGGAGCGCCAAGAAATGTATAAAATTGATTTTCAACACCAACGGCACAAGCTCTTTCGTGAATCATTCTACTACCATCCAGATACATTAATGGAGTTCCAGGGTTAACGATGCCACGATTGTATTTCACGGTAGCGTCATTTGTGCCATGAACAGAGGCAACGGGAACATCACTAGCCTCTAACCAACTGTAGCGTGCTAGAGCACCACATCCATTCAGCACTCCCTTTACATTCGATGAATACCCGGGGTTTCCACTTGTTCCCTCTAATCCGCCCAATTGAGTAATCGTTGTTTGATTTAAGTAATCAGAAACCTCACATTCATCATCCAAATAGGCCAAATGAAGAGATGTAATGGCACCTGCTGAACTTCCACCAACATAGATATTATTCGTATCGATCTTGTAGGTATTACTCGTTTGTTTGTCTTTGTAGAAAAAACGCACTGCCGCACGTAGATCCTGAACAGCTCGAACAACTGCTTTTACTGCATTGGCTGAGTCAAACGGAAAAAAGCCCAAGCGATAGTCGATAGAGGCGCATACATATCCTTTTTTAGCAAATTTTTGAGAAAATGCCACCATATCACCATCTGTCTTTGTTCCGCCAATAAAACTTCCACCATGTACCCAAATGATCAGTGGTCTGTTAGTTTCAGTATCTCCAGTTGGTTGGTACACATCCAATTTTAACGTTGTTGAAGCACCATTCCAAGAAGTATTTTGGCCGTAGACAATATCACTTGTTGTGGTATAATTTGCAAATACATCTGTTGCATACCTTCCTGTAGCACAAGGATTTTGAGCCCACATTGAACCAGCAATTAAACAGCTAAAGAATAACGTAAATTTTTTCATAATTTTTAGATTTTAAGGGAATAAAGTTGCATCATACGCATTTGCATTTAAAAGCGGGATACGGGATTTATATTTATTATTAATTGATTTTAAAAATTCATTCGCTAAAAGAGCATTTCCTTTGGCATTGTAATGAATACCATCTAATGAATAGGCGCCACCAGATACAAACTTTGCACTCATTGAAACACCATTATAAACAAAACCCGTTTTTAAAGAGGAGGAAAATTCATCTACCCGAACAAGCGCCAAATTATATTGATTTGCCAAGGAAATAATTACAGCATTTAATTCTTGAATTCTTGTTCTTAATTCTTGAATTTCACCTTGATCTAATACGAACTCATCTCGAATTGGGAATAAAACCCCCATTTGGTTGCATTTAACTGAATCCAAAGGGAGACTCAGTAACAATAATTCGTCACTTAATATTTGTCGAACCGCGAAATCATTAGCAGTAGGGTCAACAATCATAAATGGATTACTACCAACAGTAAAATAATACCCTAAAGGATTATAAATAGAATTAAGAGTGGAATTATTTGCGGAATCAAGTGTCAATCCATTCCAAGGAATAGTAGTGAAATACGGCATTTCTGTTACATCGGGAATGGTTGCTATCGCTCCTTTTGCACCATTTGCAGTTAATTGTTGAAGGAGATTGGTATAGGCATTCTCAAAATCATTTACTGAAGGTAAATTAGTATTTGTTCCACCCGATTTTGCGAAATCTAAAACATCTTCAAGTCCTAAAAAAGAAGTGAAAAAGGTAGCATTTGTAGCTGTAACATCATTTAGAACACTTGTTGACGAAGACGATGCCATTCGCGCAAAAAACGAATTAGACTGGCCATAATTTGCAGCCGCAACGTCCATTAATTTTAATCCCGGAATTCCGTAGTTTCCAAATTTAGAGGAAGAAGAGTACAAATTATCATTAAAAATGGATCCGTCACCTGTTGCTGAAACTCTGACCGGTGAAAGACTAGTTACACCTTTACAATCCGTTTTATAACCTAATTTAAGTTGCGCTAAGCCCGTTAATCCAATTCCTACAGAAGTTGAATTTACAAAAGGTTGATTGATTAAATTCCCTCCAACAAGCGAAATTTGGTTAGAAATAAGAGCTGCTAATGAATTTTGTTGTCCTTCGTAATACAATGCGTCGTTCATATAACCCGACGAATGTGCCCCACCAATCATAACAAAACGAGTAGGATCAATTTCTCCTTTTGAAACCTCTGGTTTTTCATATTTTGGCTTACATGAAAGTAGAGCTGCCAATGAAAGTAAAATAATCCCTAACGAATATAATTTGTTGCTCATCTTACCATTTATAAATTAGTGAAAAACCCGGCGCAATTGCTTTTGTACGATAGGTACCAAATAAATTTGTTTCTGCATTTGTAGCTGTTCGTTTTAACTGAGTGTAATAAATAGATGCATCCATTGAAAATTTCTCTGAAAATCGGTAAGTTAAACCCCCTGTTACATAGGCACGATTAGCATCAGGTGTTTCAGGAGTAACACTTGCTTCTGGCACAGGGGTAAATCCAAATCCCCCGCCAATTCGTAAATCTAATTTAGACATAACTTGATATTGCGTTCCACCGCGAAAAGCAAAAATACTTTTGTAGTTTCTTGGCGATTTTGTATCTAATAAAGAAGTCGTATTTTGTTCATAATCAAATGCAAGTGTATCATAGGCCTTCCACCCGACATGATTTATATCAAGAACGATTTTCAATTTCTCGCTTGGCTTATAAGCCCATCCAAGTGTCGTAACATTTGGCAATGGTAAAGCTCCAGTGAACTTACCATCTGGAAAATTTGGGTCTAAAGAACTTGGAACCGTGAAGTTTGCTGCGCCGTTTTTCAATGACATATTTATCTGAGACCTATAAGTGATGCCAACTGAAAGTTTTTTATTCAAATCATAATGAATTCCAGCATTAAATCCAAAACCCATTGCCTTGCCAGATAATTCAGCGTGTCCATAATTACCTAACGAGTCTTGAACAGGTATATCCTTTTGAAGATTTACATTACCTGTTGACACAATGAATCCTGCACCAATGCCAATTACGTCAGCAATACGATAGGAAAGCGTCGACTGAATAAAAATTGCCTTAAGTTCCAATCTGGTTAATGCAAAACGACCAATCCAGTTATCTTCCCATTGCACCGTTGATCCGAATGGCGTGTAGGCAGCTAAACCAAACTTTAATTTATCGTGTTTGTGTGCTTGAAATAATCCATATGCCGAAAAAGGTGTTCCAACCGGATTTTTTGTTCGATATCCTTCTCCCGTAGCAGAATCTACGAATAAAACATTTCCAAAAATAGGAGTCGAAGCAACATTAATTGAGTTTTCATTTGAAAATGCAACCGATCCTGGATTGAAAAAAATACTTGCGCCGTCTTGAAAGAGAGCTGTTCCAGCGCAACCCATGCCTTGTTGCTTCTGACCTTGAAAGTTTACCTGGAAGCCTTGTCCCCAAATAAACCCAGTAAAAAACAGCATAAATAAAGAAATGCCTTGTTGCTTCATTTTCATAGTTTCAGCCAAATATAACGAATATTCAATTAACTTTAACACTGATTGAAATTATACAATATGACACGAAGTTTTCTCGCTATCAGCTTTTTATTTTCATTTACCTTCATAAAAGCTCAATCCTTCGAAAAAGCTTTTATTGTATACACCTCTAAAGGTAAAAAAACAACCGTCAATAATATGTTGAACGATTCAAAAAGGGCAGATTGTATATTGTTTGGTGAGTTTCACGACAATCCCATTACGCATTGGCTGCAACTTGAAACGGCTAAATTTCTATCTGGTTCAAATTCTTTATGTTTAGGTTTTGAAATGTTCGAATCTGATCAACAACAACTTGTCGACGACTATTTATCAAGAAAATTAACCGATAAGCAATTTAGTGACTCCTGTCGCTTATGGCCCAACTATGAAACGGATTACAAACCACTTATAGAATTGGCTAAGCAAAAAGGAATCCCTTGTATTGCCAGTAACGTAAAACGAAAATATGCTTCTTTGTTATTCAAAAAAGGAAGAGCTGCCTTAGACACACTCTCTGAAGCGGAGAAAAATAAGTTTGCTTCGCTAGACTTTAAATTAGATTCTACCTTGTCTCAATATCGCGAGGTTCGTAAAATGGGCGGTCATGGAATGGGAATTGGGATGATGGAGGCGCAAGCATTTAAAGATGCTACAATGGCTTTGCATATTCAAAAACACCTTTCACTTAATTTTCAAGTATTACACTTTAATGGCGCCTTTCATTCCGATTATTATCAAGGGATTCTTTGGTATCTAATGCAAAACCCATCCTTTTTAGTTAAAAAGAAACTTACAATTTCTACTGTGAGTCAAGATGATATAACTAAACTTGACAAAGAACATTTCGGAAAGGCAGACTACATCATTTGTGTGTCCGAATCGATGACAAAAACCCATTAAACGATCTCGGGTCAATTCATGAAAAACCATACTTCCTACGTATAACCACTTAACCTACATCGTCAAAACACCTAAGTTGTGGTGTGTGTGAGGGTGTATTTTGCTAGGCTATTCCATAATATATGGTGCATACCCTTGTGATATGTGACAATTTTGTTTCAGATAACAAAACGAAACAAAA
>Ga0172373_10004881_pt1 | contig 18666 bp, 15 predicted proteins | sample Lak10m_2_FD_114546 | JGI IMG/M metagenome (GOLD analysis project Ga0172373, IMG submission 114546) | Freshwater microbial communities from Kabuno Bay, South-Kivu, Congo - kab_092012_10m | ecosystem: Environmental > Aquatic > Freshwater > Lake | place: Democratic Republic of the Congo...
GCACCGTCGTTGCAGTTTCTGTGGAATCTTCGGTTTGTGACGATTCTAACGTCCGGCCAACCGCCGCAGTTGCACGCCCGCCGCCGTGGCCGCGGGGACTGTCCCCGGTGCCGCACCAAATGATGCGCATACCAATAAATTCTCGGGGATTTTCGCCAAAGGTGCCATGCACCTGAAGGCATGCATGCACCTGAAGGCATGCACCTGAGGGCAGTAACGCGCCCCTTTTTGCCGGGTACCGGCGCACCTCATTTCCCCGGTGTCTGCGACTGCAGGGACTGTCCCCGGCAACGGCGCCGTCGTTGCGATTTCTGTGGACTCTTCGGATTGTGACGATTCTACCGTCCAGCCAACCGCCGCAGTTGCACGCCCGCCGCCGTGCCCGCGGGGACTGTCCCCGGTGCCGCACCAAATGATGCGCATACCAATAAATTCTCGGGGATTTTCGCCAAAGGTGCCATGCACCTCGGGACCTATTTGCGGGGCGGTGGCGGGGGACTTTGCCCGCAGGCCGCCGCCATGCGGCTGATCAAGCGCAGTGTGGCGTGCGGTCCATGTCAATCGGCCGGTAACGTCCCCGTTGCGATACTGCTGCGGTTCTGGCCGAGTTTACACGTACCGTTACCGGGTGATTAACATCCCCCGCATTCCTTGTCACGGTGGAGCGGATCCAAAGAATGAAATCAGGTGTTCTTAACACCGTTACACCATCCCAGGGCGAGGCTCCTGCCGAGCCACCGCACGCTGGTCCGCGCTGTGAGCGATTGCCAGCGATTTTGCGATGCAGCGAGGATCGGCGCAGTCCTCGCGGCAGGGATGCGGCTCAGCAGGAGTTTCGCCCTCCCGGCACCCCCTCTTGCCAGAAAGCCAATGCCATCGGGCTGGCTCCGGCAGCTGATGCGGCTTCGATCAGTCGCGATCAGAGGCTCAGCCTGTGTGGCAGGTGAATCCGGGCGAAGCGATGACCTGTGGCATCGTAGAACAGCAGATCATTGGTGGACTCCGCCCAGACAGCTGCGAGTCTGACACTGCGGGGCCCATGCAGGACGAATTGCACACCGCAGCGGCGTCCTGCCTGCTGCAGTTCCAGTTCGGTCATCGGAAAATGAAATTCGAGCAAATTCTCACGGCGGCAGAGTGTGAGGTGGATGAACTGCCGGAGCTGTTCCCAGTTCCGGACATCTGCAGGCGTTTTGGGCGGTGCAGCAGTTGCCATTGACGTCATGCAGCTGGATCCTTGTTCCCGTTATACTCGGGAATTCCGTGGTCAATCCCGCTTTGAACCGGCGGTCTTGCAGGTATCGGTCCAGGGGCTTGCGCTGCTTCCCAAAATGCCAAAGGGGCGGCTCACAACTCACTGTCGGAACAACCGTCAGAGCAGTTTTTTTTTGCTGAATCCGCGCGTCCGGGCTGGATTATTCCTGAGTTGGCTGGGATGGGGAAGAATTCGCGGTGGAATTGTTGTCCTGCATCAGTTCTGCGATGCGGTTGATCACGAGCGGCAGATAGAGCACTCCTGAGTAGTGATCGGCGGCCAGTTCGATATGGTGTTCCTGAGGAAGTTTTGCGGCTTCCACGAGGGCCTTTGAGCAGGCTGGGGGTACGACGTCATCATAGCGTCCACTGTAAAGCCAGGTCGACTGTGGCTGCAGACGGTGTGCCAGTCGCAGAGGTTCGACGGGGCGTGCGAGCGATCGAATCTGGTCCGGGGTGACTCCGATGGACTCCAGTCGCTGGCGAACCTTTGCAGCGTCGCGTTTTCCCTGCAGCACGACGTCGTGCAGATTACCTCCTGCAAGCAGAATGAAAACGCGGTGGAAGGCGGTATCGAGTCCGGCTGCGGTCGAGGTGACAAAGCCTCCCAGACTGGTCCCCTGCACACCCACAACGTCGCTCTGAACGAGCGGCAGTGCGATCGCAGCATCTCGGGCACGACGAACATCAGCGACAGCCTGCTTCATGCTGTCAAGAATCCGTTCGGGACGGTTTGCCGCCGCGGTGTAGCGAGCCCCATAACCGGGCAGGTGGATGAGAAAGGTATGCAGTCCCCGTGCGTTCAAACCTCGGGCGAAGATTCTTCCGACAGTCATGCCACGGCCCGATTCGTGAACGATGATCACCGCGCGGGCCTGAACGGGCCGAGTTTCGGTATTCCGAGCGGCGTACCATTCCATGGAAACACGGTCATTGACGGAGTCGCCGGAATCGATGGGGGATGGGAAGCGGACGAGAAGATCTCCCTCGTTCTCCGTTGCGGCCTCGCACTCCACCGTGAATTTTCCGGGTTTCCAGCGAAGACCATTCAGGCACTCCTCCGCATCGGGAATGGGATCGGCAGCGGAGTTCAATGAATCGGCTGCAGCAAACTGAGCGCCGACCGAAGGAATCTTCGCATTCGGCTCCTGACAGCCTGCAGGATTTGCAGAACCTGAAAGCACCAGCAGGACGCTGCTGAACACTGCTGCACGACATGAAAAACGGTCCATGAAATCACTCCGTGATGGTCAGCCGCTGGAAAGATCAACATGATGGACTTCGATCAACCGGTCAATCCGGGAGATATTCAGCACTTCTCGGACCTCCGGGCTGGGATTGAAGACCTGGACTCGAAGTGGCAGATCAGGAAGTCGCGTCAGAGAGACGAACAATCCGAGGATTCCACTGGGTACCAGCTGGACTCCGGTGAGATCAAAGGCAACCACTTGACTGTGATGCGTACGAAGCAGATCTGAAATGGCCGCTCGGTATTGAGCCGCATTGAATTCCGAAGGAGTATCCTGGCCGCTAAAACCAAGTACAGTGACGGTTCCCGCGGAATAAACTCGCAGGACACCATCTTCAGTGAGTGGATACTGTGCGGCTGGCAGAGCTCGGGAGCCGGAAGCAGGAAGACGGTGTTCAGACATCTCGGTCAGGCTCCTCACGAATGACTATTTGTCACCTGCAGGCTGCTGGAGAGTGGCGTCCTTCAGAGCGTCTTCACGATAATAGAGCTCGGAGGGAATCAGGATTTCGGGGGGCACGTCGTCGCCGGCGAACCAGCGTCCGATCATTTCGACGGTTGTTTGGGCCATGCGGTCGGGAAACTGCACGGGGTCACAAACGATCTTCCCTTCGAGGATTGCCTGTCGTCCTTCGATTGCCCCATCAAAGCCTACTATTCGCACCTGGTCTGCCTTGCCGGCTTCCTCGAGCGCCACACGAGCACCGAGGGCCGACGGGTCGTTGATCGCGAACAGGGCGGTCAGGTCAGGGTGTGCCTGAATTGCATCGCGGGCCGCCGCGTGTCCCGCCTCACGTGCTCCCTGACCGTTGAGCACTGTGGAAATTTCGATCTTCGGGCGTCCAGGCTGTGCGTTGTGCCGGTCGATGACTTCCCGAAATCCCCTGACGCGAAGCTGGCAGGATTCGACTTCAGGATAGTCCACGATGGCAACTTTGCCGCCAGTGTCCTGGAGGAGTTTAAGCACAGCTTCACCAGCGAGTCTGCCTCCCTGCAGATTGTCGGTGGCGATGTGACATTCGACGTTCCCCTCGGCCCCTGCGTACTTAATATCATTCGTGAAGACAGGTATGCCAGCCTCATTCGCTTTGCGTATGGCCGTCCCGATGGCTTTTGAATCACAGGGATTCAACACGATGGCTGCGACTCCCTGTACGATGAAATCTTCAATCTGTGCAGTCTGACGATTCACATCCTGATCGCCGGACACCACCAACAGTTCATAACCCTTTTTTTGGGCCTCCTGCTGCATCGTATCAGCGATGATACGGAAGAAGGGGTTGGTGAGTGTCAGTGCGGAGTATCCGATTCGTCGAGTGCCCGTCGAGTTCTGCCGATCGGCATCAGCTGTTTTGGCGGAGTCATTGGTGCCGCCAGCGTCTTTGGACTGGCTGCATCCGGACAGCAGCAGGAGTTGTGGCAGCAACAGAAGAGCGACAGCAGAAATGCGTAACAACATCGACAGAGGCTCCGGTGCAGCAGGCTGTTTTGCGGGAAAAACAGCAATCAGGCGACTGAACTGTGTCCGGGATGTTATCTGACAGGGAATGGAAGTTCCAGGCCAGGGGACGCGGTCCGCATCTGGCCGGTCACGCATCAGCTTCCCTGCAGGTTCTTTTCTGCCTGTTCGAGGGCCTCAGCGGTGGCACGGTGCGCGTCTGCGTTGGCGTCATCGAGAAGTCCGCGGAAGACTTTTTCAAGCAGGCGGTGGACATTGGGGCGTCCCCCTCGCGCTGCCAGAGATTTCTCCAGATCGGTCCGCGCGTCCTCCCAGAGTCTCATTTCCGTCTGGATCTCACCACGAGTGGAGAGTAATTCCGGATTGTTGGGCAGCAGATTGAGAGCTTCGTTTGCGAGCAACAGTGCGCGCTGTGGATTATCCAGCTTTCCCCGGAGAATTGCGATGGCGAGATTGTTGAGAATCGCCGGATTTTTCCCTGCAGCGATCAGACTGCCCTGCTCAAGCCAGCCGCGAGCTTTTTCGTAACGTTCGTGAAGGATTGCGTGTGCTCCCAGCTGATTCAGGATTTCGGCCGACTGATTTTCACGAGCGCGGAACTGCAGAATCAGTTGTTCCGCCGCCTGCGACAGTGGATGGTCAAGCAGTGCAATCCGTGCAAGTCGATCAGCTGCATCCAGTCTGATCGGGGCCACTGTTCCGGCCTGGCGCAGCAGTTCGACAAGCTGCTGCGGACGTTCAGCGGGAAGTGCAGAAAAGTCCGGGATCCAATAATCTGCGGCAGGGCCTGCTCTGCGTGGTCGTCCGCTGAGAGCGTCAAATTCCTGCAGGCAGGCAATCCCAAACAGCAGCTGCTCGTCAGCATCTGAAGGAGGCGTGTTTGTATCTGTCTGCAACAAGCCGCGCACGCCGGGAAAGTCGCCAAGGACCATTAAGCATTCCGCGGCCGTGCGGCGAGCAGACTTATCGGCAGGTGCGTTTCGCAGAGCCTCAAACGATTTTTCTGCCGTGCTGCGGGCGGCCTCCAGCTGCCCCGACTTCACCAATAATTCTACCGCTTTGCTGTTCAGCTCCGGATGCTTGTCCAGCAGCGGTTGCAGCAGTTCAAGGGAAGCAGCCGGTTCGTTGTTCAGTTCCAGCATTCGACACAGCGACAGCCGAACGTCAAGACGCTCGGGCAGCCTCTGAAATGCGTCCTTCCATTTCTCCGTGGAGTCTGCCACCACAGCTTGTGGAAACCATGCGTCAAGACGTGCGAGACGATCCGCCAGTTCCACAGCCGTGATGTTCAGGGGGTCCAGCTTCAGCGCGGAGATAATCAAGCCAGCTGCCTGATCACGATTGAGCGTTCCGGCGGCAAACAGAGCCCCGGCGTGGGCTGTGTGTACCTCGGCAATCACTCGGCGAAACGCAGAGCGATCCGAAAGCTGGCGACCGACTTCAAGGACACTGACCGCAGAAGCAAAATCATTCTTCATGACATGCAGTCGTGCCAGAGCAATCCGCGTTTCCCAATCATTCGGACGCTGTAAAATTACCGCGGACAGCTTTTCAGCTGCTTTACCGATCGAGTCGGCCGTGACATCCTGACGTCCAAGAGACCGCCGCAACTGGAGCAGCGGCAGGTGATACCTTGGCGCCAGTTCAGCGGCGGCAGCCAGACTGCGTTCGGCCAGCAGCAGCTCACCGCGATTCAGGAGTACTGCAGCCAGTGTGGCGTGGGCTTCCACCAGACTTGGCGACACTCGCAGAGACATCCGCAGGTGCTGTTCGATTTCGTCATCGGAGCAGCGATAGTGTGGAGTCGCGGACAGAGCATCCTGCACCAGCCACATTCGCGCCTCAGGAACCCCAAGTTCACCCCATTTCGATAATTGCAGCATCAGCTGAACAGCTTCGTCGAATTGACCCTCGTCGGCAGCAAATCGAGCTATTTCAAGCAGCGGTGTGTGATCATCCGGAAGCAGTCCACTGAGTGCTCTCAGACGCAATTCATGCATCTCCGGGTGATTTCGACTCTCCGGATCCTGAATCTGGGTGCGGAGTAAGTTAATCTGCTCGCGCAGATCTCCCGGGGTTTCGATCACCAGAACAACGAGGCACACCGCCACGGCAACAAATGGAAGCCCGGGAAGCAACCTCAGCCATGCACGGGTCCAAAGCCAGCCCTCCGCCGCCGCCGAAATCCACTGCACCGTCAGAGATGGCCGGAGTATCATCAGCGTCAATGGCGGCAGCGAGACTTCCGTGCGGGGCCGATCGGGATTGTCCGAGTCAGCTGCATCCCGCTCCTCGTAATCGCCACTGTGTACATCAAGTTCGTCATCTGATGGGTCGCTCATTCCGTCTTCTCCAAATCGGCCCGCAGGGTGACCTCTGTGCTGGTGGCTGTCGAGAGAGTGACGAGGACGACGAGGGGTACAGGCAGCAGCAACATGCACAGCACTGCTGCAGTCACCGGCAGGCGGAAGGACTCCGTGGAAAACCGCTTCAGTGGCACCATTTCAAACCCAGCCACGAGCGTGTTCCAGAAATGAATGCACGGATTATCCCAGGAAGCTGCCTCACCCTGACGAGCAACGACAGGAATTGGCGACGTCAGCAGTCCGATGAAAAAATCTGCGCTCGTGAGCAAACCCAGATAGACAGGCAGAAGGAACGCGGAAGTCCAATGTGAAGAGCTTAACGCGACGCTGGAATGCCCCTTCAGCAGCCACACTGTCTGCAGCGAACTCACCAGTAAAAACGCGGCTGCCATCCCGACCAGCAACCCCAGTGTCTGGAACACCGAGCGACGCAGTGACACGCCCCACACCAGCGTCATCAGGTAGACGCCGGTCCACGCAAACGGGTTCCAAAGTACCTGGCCAATATCCACCGCCGTCGTGACGGTATGCAGGGTTTCTGCCTCGCGATAATTTGTGATATTGAAATACCACGCAAGATTCGAAGCAAACTGGGTCACCGCCGAGGCTGCCCACTGTGAAGCTGCAGCAGCCGTATCGGAAGGAACTCCAACGGCCCCCCACGCGAGCAATGCGAGCCCTCCAAGATGACGCCTGCCCAGTCGATCCACGTGCGAGGCTGCGAAAGCAGCGATAGCAAACACACCCGCAAGACCCGCCCACACTTCATCACGCATGGCAAGGGCCAGTGTAAGACAGATGGCATCAGCCAGCAGCAGCAGATTCTGTGAGCTGCTCCAGCGAACAACACCCACTGATCGTCGCAACACAAAGAACATGAGTAAACATGACGCACAAACGGGAGGAATCCAGAAATCCACTGCAGCGGGCGTCAAACTGAACAGCGGCAGCGTCAACAGGGGCAAATGTGCCAGAAGCACACTACCTGGGAGTACTCGGCCATGACGCAGAAATTTGCGTAGCGACTTTCCGGCCACCGATGCTGCCCTCTCTACGGATGTGTAAACCTCAATGCCGCCGCAGTACACCGCTGCAGAATGGGAGGCTTTAAGTCAGCAGGCGAACAAAGGCAACAGCATTGAATTCAGGGATCAGGCGATTCGGAGTTTCGGGGCCGTTTTTGACGACCTTGTCAATTCAGCTGGAAAGGCCGAATCGAGATAATGAGAGTATTCTGCCGAAGGCAACGATTCTGCGGTCCCACGCAGTCAGCGAACCAGCAGAAACTCGGGCGTCATAATCACCGCCCAGATCACATCCTCGATCTCTTCCGCCGTTGGCTCGTTCCCCAGCCCCTGCAGAAGCTCCGCCAGTTCTTCAGGCTGCGGATCGCGTGACCAGGCGAAATGACAAAGGTGCCTCAAAAATCCCACACGGTCGGACTTCCAGCGACTGTGCAGCACGGCCGCCCCGCGATGAAGGTAATCTGCAAGCACCGGTCCATTCGCAAGGTCAATGGCCTCCAGTGTCGTCAGCTCTTCCGGTCGCATCGAAACAATCTGCTCACGCTGCGGGCGGCCCAGCGAACGCATCAGAAAATCGTTCTTCATCAGTGATGCCCTCACCATCTGGAATTCTCCCGACATCGCCTGCTCAAGCCGACCACCACTGGCATTGCTGTTCACAGCCTGCCGCCAGACATCAAGGGCCGGAACGAGAACCACCGGAGACCATGGGCCGGGCACCGTTCCGGCTCGACCCTCGCGGCCGCCTGGTATCGACGCACTCGTGACCCATGACTCATCGCTGACAATCCTCTGAATTCCACCTGTCTCCAGTCGCAGCCGCAAATCCACGTACAATCCGGCTGGATTCGGACCACTCCCGGCATTCACGGCTGCCACCAGCAGTGTGTTTTCGCCGGACTTCAGCAAACTGCGAAGATTCACGACCCGCGGCTCAGCCCAGTTTTCGCCTCGCTCCGCTTCGCGGCCATTGACGTAGAGTACAAAACTGTTGTCGCAGGTGATCAATGCCGCTGCACCAGTGATCTTCCCAGTCACCTGGAATGCTTTCCGCACCGAAATTGATTCACCCGCTGCAGGAACTCCACCCCCGGCCGCACTGCCTCCCCAGATCCACTGGGGCTCAGGACCCGCGCTCGAGGCGCCATCCGCAGACCCGGTGATGGGTTCCCTGACAACACGAATCACTGGCGCATCGAAGGCCGCAGGTGCCGACTCCGTCACTTGCCAGACACCATCGATAAATTGCTCCGCCGTCAACCGGCGCGCAAAAGGCCCCTGCCACATCTTTGCAGTCTCAGCCGACGATTGACGTACCACCGTCTCAGCCTGATATGCCGCTGACGATGCAATCAGAGCCACCAGCTTCTTCAGGTCATAGCCATCGTCCGAAAACTGAACCGCCAGATAATCCAGCAGATCGGCATTCCATGGAGGCGACTGCATTGCATCGAGCGGATGAACAATGCCGCCACCGGTCAGCCGGTACCAGATCCGGTTGACGATCGTTCGCGTGAAACGGCCGTTCTCAGGGTGAGTCATCAATGCTGCCAGCTGCCGCAGCCGTTCGTCACGGGGAGCGGCCGCATTCACTTCGCCCAGCTCGGGAAACAGCCATGCTGCCTGAGCCTGTCGGTCCAGTGGTTTGTCACAGCGGTGGATCTCCAGAGGACGCTCAGAATAAATCGCCGCCATGCCCCATGCTTCATCCAGCTTCCAGCGGTCAATGAAACTGTCGTGACAGGAGGCACACTTGAGGTTGATGCCAAGAAATGACTGCGCGACGCTCTGAGCAAACTGGATCTCTACGGTCTGTCCCGCACTCACCTCACCACGCCAGCGAATCCCGTCGATGTATCCACGACTGGCGGGTGTCGTGGGAGCAATCAGCTCCCGCGCAAGTGCATCGAATGGCTGATTGCTCAACAACGATTCATACAGCCAGCCACTGATCTGCTGACGACCACCAGTGATAAAGCCAGTACCACTGTAGTCGTTTCGGAGCAGATCGTTGAAAAACGTGAGCCAGTGATCCGCCCAGACGATTGGGTTCGCCACAAGCTGACTGATCAGCCGCCCCCGACGGTCGGCTGCCGTATCCGTGAGAAAAGCCAATCGCTGCTCCGGGGTTGGCAGCAAGCCCGTCAAATCCAGATACACTCGACGCAGAAACACCTCGTCAGAGACCACCGGCAGCGGATGCTGGCCAGCCGCGTGCCGCTGAGCATCCAGGATGCGATCAATCGGATTTTCACGCCCCGTTACCGCAGTTGGAAGTTCGGGACGCCGTGGACGCAGAGGCGGCTCCCAGGCCAGCGGCGCAAAAGAAAAGCCCGCCTCCCATGCCACTCCTCCCTGAATCCAGTCACGCAGCACTGCAATTTCTTCATTCGTGAGCCGAGGCTGGTCTGCCGGAGGCATCTGTTCTGCTGGATCGTCACTGAGAATACGCTGCAGTATTCGCGACTCTTCGGGTTTGCCAGGAATCACATAACCAGAGTCCACCAGCAGTTCGCGTGTATTCATGGAAAAGCTGCCACGTGCCTCGCGACCGCCGTGGCACGGTACACAGTGCTTCTTCAGCACCGGCAGCACTGCGTGAGAAAAATCCTGCGGCACTTCCTGAGCTCGTGCAGAAACCGACGGCTGCAAGGTAACCATTAACACAATTACAGACACGAACAGATCAAACACCCGCGAACACATAATCCCGCTTCCATCTGAAAGTCTGTGATACATGCTCTGCACCAATCAGCCACGTCCAGCCCCAATCAGCGACCGGCTCGCGAAAGAATACAGTTCTGACAGGATTTTCACAGCCAGTCTCCCGGCCCGCAATTAATAAAAGGCAAACAGCAAAAAACACAGAAAGCCCGACCAGACCTGAGTCTGACGAGCTTTCTGTGGCGGAGGAGGATTCAGTGGCTGCTGGATGTCAGTCAAAAAGCGAGTTCAGCAGAGATGATGCCGAACGGCCGGATGTGCTCTTCGGTGCCGACCTCGGTGCAGGCTTCGGTGCCAACTTCGGTGCAGGCTTCGGTGCAGGCTTCGGTGCCAACTTCGGTGCAGGCTTCGAGTCAGCGGCGACCGTCGGACTCGGCAGCTCAGGCTCCGGATTCGATGACGCCGCTCGCACGCTCTTCAATGGTGAGGGCGCCGATACCTGTCGTGTGATGCCTGCGGCGCCCTGATCCGAAACGGTCTGAGTTGTCTGCGGCAGTGTCGGTACGGCGTAGGAGTGCATCACTGTTCCGGAATGCTGACCCACGTGGTGGTGAAACCCGTAGACAGTCGGCGGGCACATCCGTGAATGGAAATGCGCAGGAATTGGAGCCGCCGGCAGTCGGCCGGGCTGGTTCTGCCACGTGGGAACCTTGTGGTAATAGTAGCCCAGCTGAGTTGTGTCCGTCGGCTGGTAAACGCTCGGGTACTGAGCGATAAACCCACCACCCGGGGCTCCGTACGGTGCCTGGGGAGCTGAGAGTCCATACCATGCCCAGTTGTGGTTGACCGGCAGGTTGACCGGAGGATTCCAGCAGGCGTCCGGATAAAGCCGAATGCGGCAAAGACAACAGCCGGGATTCTCACAGGCCGAGCCATTTTGACAGTGCTCACAGTCCGCACCGGCCACAACATGAGTGTGTTGCTGAGCCAGGGCGGAGTGGCTGGCAGTGAACAGCAGGGCCGCAGCCAGCCAGACAGAGGACGACATCTTCATTTCACGGGCACTCCGCTAAGTATCGAAACAGAACATTTCCGGCCTCACCAGCTCTGGTGCGGCAGAGGCTGGGGGGAAGTCATTGGGTTCCAGGTTCCAATTGTCGTGATGCGGCTGGAGGGTATTCCGGAACTGTAGTTGTATTGGTGATTTACCGTCGGGGCGAGCGGCACCGTCATCGGCATCCCATAACCCTGAGCACTGTAGAGACGAGTGTCAGCAGGGTTCACATAACCCGGCTGATTGGCGTAGACCATGTTGTACTTGCCGACGAGCGGAAGCCCCTGACCACAGGCCCCGGATGGAACGGCCCAGCCGAACAAGCATTGGAAGACTTTATCTCCGTAATCCACGAAACCGGGACCATAGCCACCATTGCATCGACAGGGATTGCACTGGCAGTGTTGGCAAACTCCAGCACCGTGACCCCCGAACCAATGCCCAGGCGAAGCGGGATGATAGATTGACCCGTTCTGGCCCCCGTGTCCGTGCCGCCCACCGTGTCCGGAAAGTCCACCGGCATCGCTGCCAGCCTGTCCGGCGTTTCCACCGTGAGCGGTTCCTTGACCGTTTCCTGCACCCGAGCCATCGTTGAGGCCACTTCCATGGCCCTTCCCGGACTGTGCGGAATTCCCGGCATGGTCTCCGTTTCGAGCCACCGTGCGTCCGCCCGCAGCACCGGATCGGTGACTGCCGGCAGCAGAACCCTTACCTCCGAAAAGCCGCCCCAGCAGGCCATTGCCGCTGCTCCTGCCGCCTGCACCGTTGCAGCCCTCAACGCCGCCGCAATTCTCGCCGCAGCTGCAGCTACTCTCGCCGCAGCCTTCCTTGCAGCCCTTCCTGCCACAACCGCAGCCTTTGCCGTTCTCACCGCAGCCCTTGCCGTCATTACCGCCTTCGCCACAAGGCGTTTCGGCGCAGGCATTCTTGTCTGCCTTCGCTGCAGCGGCAGGTGCGGCAGGCTGAGCAGCGGCCGTCGCTGCATCCTGCCGCGCGGCACGGAGTGCAGTGGTTGAGGCCACGCCGACAGCCGGACGCAGATCGGCGGTGCGGGCAACGCCTTCGTCGGCCAGCACAGTACCCATCGAACACAACAGCCAGGCTGCAGCAACCGGCCGCAGCAGACATCGCACAGTTCTCATACTGCACCACCTGATCGGGCGAAATTCGTACTCGGAAAAGGTCAAACACGCTGAGGCCGACAATTGAACCAGCAACCGTCAGCGGAGTGCCGGCGGAGTGAATAAACTAAACGGGCTGATACTGGTCCGGTAACGGACATTCACTTCTGTTCCCTTGAGCTTCCAGTGCTCCTGAGACCATACGCCGAACGGAGTTACCAGCCACTCACCGTTCACCTGATAGTAATACGGCGGATACAGCGCCTTGTACTCATGACCATAAAGCATCTCGTGCGGCTGGAACGCCGGATTCATAATCACCGTGCCACCGACCTGGTGAGGGATGCCTGGAACTGGTGCAGGATACAGAGCTGCGCCGGTCTGCGGATAACCGGCCTGGGCTGTGCCGGAGTTCCCGTTCCCACGCATCGTCGGAGCAGTTGCCACCGGTGCCGGAGCGGGGACAACTTCGGACTGACGAACAGTCGCAGGACGACCTGAGGTGACTGCGGCCGGAGTGACATTTGCCCGACTGTTCTTTTGATCCTGCTGACCGGCCGATGTGCGGCGTACGACACTCTGCTTCTCGGCATCCTCGACAACTGCTCGCTCGACCCCTTTTGTGGACGAACGACTGTTGCCCTTCTCCGAATCACCTCGGCCTGTCAGCCAGCCCACGAGGCCTGGCGAGGACTTCTGACGTGTCGGCGTGTCACCAGCATGAATGCTGCCGGCAGTAATCGCGGTCAGCAGCAGCGCGACAAGACTCTTACGAAGCATTTCCAACCCCCCTCCATGGATTGATGTGCCAGTCGGCCAGGAGTTGCATCGGCTTCCAGCCGACCCCTGTCCAACAGCCGAACTCCGCAGCTCCACGAACGCAGCCCGGGGGCTGCCATGGTATACCGAGAGTCCTCTCCTTTCCCTGAAATTCGACCAAAGCTGACAGCTGTATTGAGTGTTCCGGAGTTGCCGGGCCATGGTTCCCCGGTGTTGTCAGTCGGTGAGCCGATCAGTATTCCCGATCGTTGAATTTCTCCCGAATTACCCAAGCTGCCCAAAACTCCCCGTATGAGTAAAAAGCCGTGCATTGGATCACCTGCAATCGTTTTCTCATCGGCGGGTCTGGTCGCGATATCTTCAGACGATCTCTGCCACTCGCTTTCAGTTGAAAGGATCATTAGAAATCACTCCGTGCCGCGAGGATGCCTGTTGCAGACGTGATGAATACCGGCGGAAAAGCGTGTCGCCGATGCTGAATTGCCGAGTATGGAATGGGCAGTGCCGTTTCAATTCAGGATAGAGACTCGTATGAACATCACCCGTCGCCTTGTCTGTAAGCTGACACCGCTTTTGTTTTGGCGTTCAGCGCTGTCATCAGTCATCGACACAGAGCCCGCGCCTGCGTTTCCATTCGGCAGTGATCATCCGGATCTGGATACCTTGACAACGGGGGAGTGGTGGCTGAAGGGTGTGGGTTCTGCAGCAGCGGGAGAAACCAGAGACGCCAAACGCAGAGTGAGGGGTTCGCAGTCTCCGCCGCCATCGATGGACGTGCCGCGTGAAAATGTCGTGTGCTTTGCGTATTACACGCATCAGAACGGGGTGCTGAAGATGAGTGCTCAGCTGTTCCCGCTCAAACCCGGTGAAGAGCGTGTGGCTCGGCTGGAGCTCATGTCAGAAGGAGAGTGGAAGGAAATTGCGAAGGCAGAGGTCCTCTATCCGGGCTGGGATTCGCATTTCCGTGTGGAAGGCTGGGACAATGGAAAGGACGTTCCGTATCGTGTGCGACACGGCGAGCAAGCGATGTTTGCAGGACTCATCCGCCGCGATCCAGCGGACAAGGATGTCATCGTTGTGGCCAGCCTCAGCTGCAACTCCAGCCGTACCGTGGGACCGCGAACAGAAATTCTTGAAAATCTCCTCGCTCAGAATCCGGATTTACTTTTCTTCAGCGGTGATCAGACGTATCGACACACCGAACACACGGCGGGTTGGATTGAGTTTGGCCTGCAATTCCGGGACGTTATTCGCGACCGACCAACGGTCTGCATTCCGGATGATCACGACGTCGGGCATGGAAATCTCTGGGGTGAGTCGGGCGGTCAGTCACAGATCCAGGGGGATGCGGACGGCGGCTATCGCTATCCGCCAGCCTATGTGAATCAGGTGCAGCGGCAGCAAAGCTGGCACTTGCCCGATTCCCCCGATCCGGCACCGGTGGATCGGAATATCAGCGTGTACTTCACCCGAATGACCGTGGGAGGCATCGACTTTGCCATCATCGAGGATCGGAAGTTCAAATCCGGTCCCGCGGGCAGGATTCCTCAGCTGGGTCCACGTCCGGATCACGTGAATGATGCTTCGTATGATCCGAAGAGCATCGATCTGCAGGGCCTCGAACTTCTTGGACTGCGACAGGAAACGTTTCTTCGTGACTGGAGTCAGGATTACAGTGGTGGCGTGGAAATGAAGTGCGTACTGTCCGCCACTGCTTTCTGTGGTGCGGTCCATTTGCACGGCGGCCCCGATCAACGACTGCTTGCCGATCTTGACTGCAACGGATGGCCGCAGAGTGGTCGCAATCGGGCGTTGCGTGCGATTCGGCGCGCGTGGGCTTCACATTTATGCGGCGACCAGCATCTGGCTGTTGTCGTCAAGCATGGAATTGATCAGTTCGGTGACGGCCCATTCGGTTTCACCAGTCCGGCGATCGTCAACACGATCTACGGTCGCTGGTGGCATCCGCTCGATGAAAAGGCCGGCCCGAATCCCGTTCCAGACAGCCCGCTGCCGTGGACCGGCGACTTCCGCGATGGCCTTGGCAATCCGATCAGTATGCTGGCCTATGCCAACCCGGAAAACATGCAGGATGAAAAGCAGCGCGCTGACGGCTATGGGCTTGTTCGATTCGACAGGAAAACGCGTGCCATCACTTTTGAGTGCTGGCCACGCTTTTCGAAAGTCGCTGACGGTGACAAAGCTCAGTTCCCCGGCTGGCCCATCACGGTTCCGATGGAAAGCAATGACGGACGCGAGGTCGCAGGATGGCTGCCGGAACTGGTGTTTGAAAGCGGAATCAATCCGGTCGTGCAGATTGTGGAGGAAGCCACCAACGAAGTCCTCTACACGGTACGTGCTCAGGCCGGCCGCTTCCATCCTCGCGTCTATTCCACAGGCAAACACTCAATCAAAATCGGACTTGACTGGCCTCGTGAAGAGGTCTTCGCCGGACTTGAACCAAAGCCCAAAACAGCGTCAGGCCAGCAACTTGTGAAGTTGTGAATTCACTGCACTTTCTGAAATCTTCATCGAACACTGGAAAAACCGGAACTGGATTGCGATCCCATGAAGCGTCTTATCACAGTCACCATGGTGCTGGTTGGGTCGCTGACCAGACTGCACGCTGCTGACAGTCAACCAGCCAGACCGAACATTCTCATTATCCTCGCTGACGATCTTGGCTGGTCAGATCTCGGATGCTACGGGGGTGAGATCCGCACACCGAACCTTGATTCGCTGGCAGCAAGCGGTTCGCGATTCACGCAGTTCTACAACTGCACTCGCTGCTGCCCCTCCCGAGCGTCGCTGCTCACCGGGCTTTACCCGCACCAGGCCGGCATCGGGCTGATGACGTCCGATCAGGCCGCCAGGTTTCCAGGTGCCGGGGACAAGGGTGAAGCGTTCCCTGGTTATCGAGGTGCGCTCAATGCCAGTTGCGTGACCATCGCACAGGTGCTCAAGTCGGTCGGGTACAGCACCGCAGCTGCCGGAAAGTGGCACGTCGGTGACCGTGAGCTGCCAACCAAACGCGGCTTCGATGACTTCTACGGTTTTGTGGGTGGTTACGGTGTCGATTCCTGGGAGCCACGCATGATGGCTCGGTTGCCCGAAGGCAGACAACAGCGCAGCTACCAGCCCGGTGAATTCTTCGCCACGGACGCGATTACCGACCACGCACTGGATTTCCTCGCCAATATGCGGTCTTTAAACGCCCCGTGGCTGCTCTACATCGGGTATCAGGCCCCGCATTTCCCGGTCCAGTCAAAACTCGAAGATATGAACGGTTACCCGGAAATCTACTCGCAGGGCTGGGATACTCTTCGAGCCCTGCGCCTTGCTCGGCAGAAAACGATCGGTCTGCTGCCGCTGACAACTGCACTCACCCCGCCCGCGAGCATTCCTCACCCGGTCGCATCGAAACGTCTCGGTTCGTGGACAGGTGATGGAAATAATCCCGCATGGGATTCGCTGCCCGCCGATCGCCGTGCTGACCTCGCCCAGCGCATGGCCGTCTATGCCGGTATGGTCACCGGGATGGACCGAAATATCGGACGTCTGCTCGTGGATCTGCGTGCCAGCGGACAGCTCGATAACACTCTGATCCTCTTTCTGAGTGACAACGGTGCGTGTGCTGAATGGGAGCCGTTCGGATTTGAGATGCTTCCGACACTGAACCCCGTTCCCGGCATCGGCCTGAATCAGGGTACGCAGGCTCTGCCAAACAAACTCTACCTCGGTGACGAACTTGCCGGAATGGGCCAGATCGGTTCGTTCCCGGCCTACGGCTCTGGATGGGCCAATCTGTGCAACACGCCGTGGCGACTCTACAAACATTATGCTCACGAAGGGGGCATCGGTACTCCGCTAATCGCACACTGGCCCGCTGCCAGTGGAATGACGCCAAACATCGGGCGACTTGTAACTGAGCCGTCCCATTTGATCGACATCATGGCAACTTGTGTGGACATCGCTGGCGCGAAGTATCCTGCCGAGTGGAATGGAGAGAAGATTCTCCCAATGGAAGGCCTGAGCCTGCGTCCGCTGCTCGTTCCTTCCGCTGGTCACGCGACCTCGCTCCCGCCTCGCTTTATCGCCTGGGAACACGAAGGCAACCGCGCTATCCGCGAAGGCAAATGGAAACTCGTCTCCGTCGCCGCAGCGCCCTGGGAACTTTATGACATGGATGCCGATCGCGAGGAAATGAATGACATCGCCGCGGCCCAGCCGGAACGGGTAAGCGAGCTGTCCCTGAAGTGGGAAGCATGGGCGAAACGCACCAATGTCCTGCCCCGCCCCGACGCCCCTCGTGCCACAATTCCCAAACGCTGACTTTGGTTCGCTCCTGCCGCGCCGCTGGATAAAAAGACCAACGCGGGCACCGTCGGTACAAAACACAACTTGTCCCCCATCCGCTGCTTCAGCCGCCGACCGACAGTCCAATATCACAGGTTTTCTCTTAATCGCAGTGATAAAGCGGGTGTGTTATGAGACCGCGAGGTCGGCGGCGGGGCGTTCGCAGGGCCTTTTGCCCGCAGGCTGCCACCATGCGGATGGTACCAGCGGTCGGGCGGAAGCCCCCGGCTGTGTTTCGCACCGAAGGTGCGCGCGCTGGCTAGGGCGTTGGTGGGGCGTTTGCAGGGGCCTTTTGCCCGCAGGCTGCCGCCATGCGGCTGAGCGGCTGGTCAGCGGTTGGGCGGAAGCCCCCGGCTATGCTTTGCACCGAAGGTGCGCGCGCTGGCTAGGGCGTTGGTGGGGCGTTTGCAGGGGCCTTTTGCCCGCAGGCTGCCGCCATGCGGCTGAGCGGCTGAGCGGCTGAGCGGCTGGGCGGAAGCTCCCGGCTTGGATGGGGAAACGGTGTTAAGCACACCTGACTTCGTTCTTTGGATCCGCTCCACCGTGACAAGGCGTGCGGGGGATGTCAAAACCCCGGTCACGGTGCGCACGACCTCAAAGTGCACACGACCTCAAAGTGCATGGCACCTGCAGCGAAAATCCCAGAGATTTTATTGGTATCCGCATCATTTGGTGCGACACCGGGGACAGTCCCCGCGGACACGGCGGCATGTGTGCAACAGCAGCGGTTGGCCGGACGGTAGAACCGTCACAATCCGAAGAGTCCATAGAAACCACAACAGGTGGGCCGCTGCCGGGGACAGTCCCCGCAGTCGCAGGCAACGGGGGAAATGCGGTGGGCCGGTGGACGGCAAGCAGGTCTCGTTACGGCCCTGAGGTGCATGGCACCTGCAGCGCCGGCGAAGGCTTTGTTGGGTCGTCTGCAGTGGCCGTTTGCCCGCAGGCTGCCGCCATGCGGCTGGGATTGCGGCTGCGATTGCGGTGTAATAGCGGTTGGGCGGAAGCCCCCGGCTGTGTTTCGCACCGAAGGTGCGCGCGCTGGTGGGGCGTTGGTGGGGCGTTGGCGGGGCCGTTTGCCCGCAGGCTGCCGCCATGCGGCTGGTATTGCGGTTGCGATTGCGGTTGTAATAGCGGCTGGGCGGAAGCCCCCGGCTGTGTTTTGCACCGAAGGTGCGCGCGCTGGTGGGGCGTTGGTGGGGCCGTTTGCCCGCAGGCTGCCGCCATGCGGCTGGGATTGCGGTTGGGATTGCGGGTGTAATAGCGGCTGGGCGGAAGCCCCCGGCTGTGTTTTGCACCGAAGGTGCGCGCGCTGGTGAGTGCGTTGGTGGGGCGTTGGCA
>Ga0172373_10004882_pt1 | contig 18664 bp, 15 predicted proteins | sample Lak10m_2_FD_114546 | JGI IMG/M metagenome (GOLD analysis project Ga0172373, IMG submission 114546) | Freshwater microbial communities from Kabuno Bay, South-Kivu, Congo - kab_092012_10m | ecosystem: Environmental > Aquatic > Freshwater > Lake | place: Democratic Republic of the Congo...
ACACGCACACGCACACGCACACGCACACGCACACGCACACGCACACGCACACGCACACGCACACAATTGTGCCTTTGCTCATCGTACACCAAAATTATTAAAACTTCGTGAAAAAAGGAAAGTATTCTTCCCCCTACACAATCCTTTTAAAGAGCTACATCCCAGTGGTTTTCAATTTTTAAGAGTCTCTAATATTGAGAGTTGGTTATAAAGGCGGCCAAGACTCCATAGTTCGTCCTCGCTTTCGTCCTCGCTCCAGCCATTAAAAAATAACTTTTTTAATGCATAAGACTCAGGTGTTCCATTTCCTCCGGGTGAATTACTAACACTTCGCCACCACTGCTCTAAACGTCCAAGGATGTTTTTTTGCTGAGATACAAAAAGCGTTCTCAGCCGTTTATTTAAATTCCCCAAGGACTCTACATAAGCTAGGTCTCTATCCTTAAAAAAGACCGTATTTGAGAGCAATTTCACCATTTGTTGACGCCTTTGGGGACCATGGGATATTTTTTGAACAGCCTCCATCCACTGTTGGAGTTCTTCCCCCTTTTTTGCATCCATTTCTTCTAGTTCCCAACATTGATTATCCAAGGATTGAAGCTCATATAGCTCTATCAAAGATTGATCCGGGAAATGTTTTGCCCTTAATTCGTCAATTTCACTCGCCTTTGGTTTTTTACTACCATCTGCACAGTAAAGGCCCATCTGATAAATCTGGTTCAGAGCGATTGCCTTTTGAGAAGGCTGTGCTTGATTTTTTAGCTCTGCTTCTTGTCCAAAACATTTTTGAATCCCTATGAATAAAAAAAACGTAAAAATAAGAGCCATAGGACCTTGTTTCATAAAAAAATCTCCTTAATTTCCCCCTGTCACAAGACACAAACTCTTGTATGGAGTTAAGGCAGCTATTACCATGGGGCAGTTCATATTTCAACAAACATCGCATGAGTCAGCTTCACATTATTGCGGGGAGTCTTCGGGGGAAAAAACTAACCCTACCCCCTGAAACGATTACACGACCAACGTCCAACCGCACGCGAGAGGCTGTATTTAATTGTTTGTTTAGTATGGATGTAAGACTCAATGACGCTGTCGTTCTTGACGGTTTTGCAGGAAGCGGTGCCATGGGCATTGAAGCACTCTCTCGCGGCGCAAGTTTTTGCAGCTTTGTTGAAAACAATTCCACGGTTCTTAAAATTCTTCAAAAGAACTTAGAAACCTGCGCGCTTTCCAGCAAGGTTTTTGAGGCAAAGCGTGATTTCAAGGCGCTTTCCAGAGCATATGACATCGTTTATCTAGATCCACCTTATGGAGGCATGATTGACGGAAAACCTGCCTATATCCATGTATTGGAAGAACTCACCCAGAAAACTCTTATTGCTCCTCACGCCATCATCATCATTGAAACATCCGCAAAGGAGATCGTTTCTTTGCCAGCAGTGTTTACGTGTATTCAAGAAAAAACCTATGGCGCAGCAAAGGTTGGGTTCTACCAACTTGCTCTTTGATGATTTAAAAAAACCCATAAAAAAACCCAGCAACTGCTGGGCTTTTTTATGTAGTTATATGGAAACACAAACTATTTAATTTTTGTTTCCACAAATTCCACGTGCTTGCGCACAACGGGATCGTATTTATTGAGTTTCATTTTTTCTGGCTTTTTGCGGGGATTCTTTGTGGTTACGTAAAAATAACCAGTATCCGCAGAGCTCAGAAGCTTAATTTTTATAACGGCTGACTTTGCCATGGTGCTTCTCCAACAATATCTTTGCTGATTATCTAGCAAAGACACAGGAAAAGGTCAAGAAGATTCGACGTTTCATCTACTTTTCGTTATAGTGAACATACCATGGAATATCTTCTTCGCCTTGATTATCAAACACTTTATACCTTGGACGGGTTGCACGCTCTCCAAAAAGCTTTCTTGCACTACCTTGAAGAGCACGCACCCGATCTTTGTCAGCAATATCAAAACAGTCTTGACTCTCAAGAGTTAAAACAAGAAACTTCTCCCCTCGCCCTTGCACCCTATATTGAAGATTTCATTGGTGAATTTTTTAAGATTACATCGGAGGTAAAATCACTCCAGAACCAAGAAACGCGGCTTTCCCCCCTTTTTCGGGTAAAACGCCAGTTCATCCAACGTGTGGCACTTCGCACTTATTCTAATTTCCAGGCCGTTGATAGGTTAGATCTCGATATTTTTCCACATACGATTGATATTGTTGAAGCAGAACTTGCATTTTCAGAGCTAATTGAAGCTTGGCTTGAGAATGAAGAACACTACGCCACCAAACTTGATACAGCTGCAAAATACGCTTCCTGGGCAACATTTTCAGTTGAGGGACAGAAAAAACACAAGCACGGGGTGCTTTTCCATATTCCGCAGAAACTTGATTTTAATAATCTTGTATCTTCAGCAGAAACTCCTTCTCTTTTCGACGAAGGTTTCAATCTTAGAGACAAGGGATTGAATACCCCACAAGCACAAGATCAAACCAATTATTGCATCCTCTGTCACCCTCAAAAAAAGGACACGTGCTCCAAAGGCTATGGACGTAAAAATGAGGGAGAACGTTTTGCACAAAACCCACTGAAAAATACCCTAATCGGGTGCCCCCTTGAGCAGAAAATTTCAGAAGCCCATGTGTTAAAACGAGATGGCCTTAATATAGCAGCTCTCGCCATGATTATGGTGGATAATCCCATGCTCGCCCTTACGGGACACCGCATTTGTAATGAATGTACAAAGGCCTGTATTTATCAAAAGCAAGAACCCGTGGATATCCCTGGAATAGAAACACAAATCTTGCGCTCGGTGCTTGCCCTTCCTTATGGGGTTGAGATTTATAGTCTTCTATCCCGTTGGAGCCCCTTGAACCTCAATCGCCCCCTTCCAAAAAACCCCACCGGAAAAAGGGTGCTAGTCGTGGGTGCAGGGCCAGCGGGGATTAACCTGTCCCATCACCTCCTCCAAGACGGGCATACCGTTGTCATGGCGGAAGGATCAAAGGTAGCCCCGTGGCCTATATCAGAATCGCTTATAAAGAATGATTCCACGATTTACGAAGAGCTTGAAGATCGGACCATCCAAGGATTTGGGGGGGTCTCGGAATATGGCATCACGGTGCGTTGGGACAAAAATTTTCTAACACTCGCTCGGCTTTTACTGGAACGACGAGACAATTTTCTTCTGCAAGGAAATACGCGCTTCGGTGGCACCCTTACAGAGGCTCAAGCGTTCGATGATTTGGGATTTGATCACATTGCCCTTTGTATGGGGGCGGGCAGCCCCACAATCCTTGACATCCGAAATAACCTTGCCATAGGGGTGCGCCAAGCTAGTGATTTCCTGATGAGCCTCCAACTGACAGGGGCGTATCAAAAGAAAAATATTGCAAATTTAAATATTCACCTTCCCATCGTTGTGATTGGGGGGGGACTTACGGCCATCGATACCGCCACAGAAGCCCTGCATTATTACCCCCGCTATGTGGAAAAAGTTATCACACGATTACAGGCTCTTTCCCCCGAAGCACGTAAAAGTTATGAGCATTCCCTCACCCCTGCTGAAATTAAAGCATTGCGGGAACTACACCAGCATCACGCATTATTTGAAGAAGCGAGAACTCACGGCAAGGATATTCTCAGCATTATCCAGCAATTGGGGGGCGTCAAAGTACTATACCGGCGCTCTATCCAAGAATCGCCAGCTTATCGCCTTAACCATGAGGAACTTCAATTGGCTCTGGAGGAAGGGATCGAATTTATAGAATACACAACGCCCCTTCGCATTCGAACGGATGTTTTTGGTCATGCAAAGGGGATGTATGTGCTGGATAAGGAAGGCAACGAGCATTATCACCCTGCCCGTACCATCCTTATTGCCGCCGGAACAAAACCAAACACCAATATTCTGTATGACGATCCAGACTTCGCTCCCCTCCAAGGTCATTTTTTCCAAGCGATTGATGAAAGTGGGAATTCTGTTTCTCCAGAACCTCTGGCCAAACCTGAAACACCCCATATTCTCCTTAAAAAACGCGAGGATGCTAAAAGCATCAGCTTTTTCGGGGATATGCATCCAAGCTTTGCGGGAAGTGTGGTCAAAGCCATGGCAAGTGCGAAGCGCGGCTATCCGGTGATTAGCAATCTTTTAAAGGATATTCCTGAACAAACCGAATTTTCCAGGACTTCTGAGTTTTTAAAAAATGTTCACCAGGTCCTTTCCTCAACGGTAAAAGACATCATCCGCCACACCCCTACGATTATTGAAATCATCATTCACGCCCCCATGGCCGCGAAAAATTTTCAGCCAGGGATGTTTTATAAATTGCAAAATTTCACTCCTCCCCTGATGGAGCCCCTTGCCCTCACAGGGGCTTGGGTGGATAAGGATCGCGGGCTTATCAGCCTCATCGTCCTCGAAATGGGGGGATCATCCCGCCTGTGCTCTTCCCTTAAACCAGGTGACCCTGTGGCCCTTATGGGGCCAACGGGTATGCCAACGGAAATTCCCTTTAAGAAAAACATTCTCTTGATTGGGGGAGGACTCGGCAATGCCGTGCTTTTTTCCATTGGGCAAGCCCTTCGCAAAAATGGATGTCACGTCACATATTTTGCAGGATACCGCTCCCCAAGCGATCTTTTTAAAAGGGAGGAGATTGAAGCCGCCGCTGATAAAGTTATATGGGCGAGTGATACGGGCACTATTCATCCAAGCCGTTCCCAGGATCAAAATTTTACAGGCAATATCCTCCAAGCCCTTATTTATTTTGGGAATTTACTGGGGGATATTGATCACATCATTACTATTGGATCGGATCGCATGATGGCCGCCATCGCCCACGCACGTCACCATGCACTTAAACCCTTTTTAAAGGCGAATCATACCGCCGTAGGCAGCATTAACGCCCCCATGCAGTGCATGATGAAGGGGGTCTGTGCCCAGTGTGTGCAACGTCATATCGATCCACAAACAGGTGATGTTTCCTACATCTACTCTTGTGCACAGCAAGATCAAAATTTGGATAAAGTGGATTTTGGAATCCTAAATGCCCGCCTTACTCAAAACGGGCTTCAGGAGAAGATGGGGTAAAGACTGCTTTTATAAAAGCAGTCTTTTGTTTTACTTCGATTGGAAACTATCCACAAGCTTTTGGAGAGCTGCCTTCTTCTCAGCAAGCTGCTGTTCCAGATCGTCTCCTCTTTCCTTCTGTTTTTTTTCAGATTCACTGCTTGAAAGCATCCTATCACGCATTTCTGCAGTTTCCGCTTTAACTTTCTCAGCCATAGCAATAAGCTTCTCAATGTCAGAAGTAAGGTCATCGTATTGTTTCTGAATACGCGATCTTTCACTACTATTCGTTGTTAGCTTTTTAACGATGTCAGGAATATTAAAACGCCCTTCTTCAATAGTCACAATCATAGCGCGCGTCGCAGGGCTAGCAAGAACACTGTCTTTTGCCTGTTTCTTATCGATTTCCTTAACCGGTGTTGTCAAAAGATTGCCAGTATCATTACTTCCATAAGGGGTAGACATATCCAATACAACAAAGTCTTCATGAGTCGTTGTGGTAACACGAGTTGTCGTTCGAGTTCCTGTTGTGATCAATGAAGAAGGCGCTGCCACTCTTTGATTCGGTGGTGTAACCGGAGGAGGAGTTTTCGGCGTTCCAGAAGAACCATCCAAAAAATGTATTCTTCCAGTCATCAACGGAGTCTTCTCAGTTGGCTGTTGCGTTCCAGAAGAACTCACAACCACAGGGGATTGACACCAGCTTTTGACCTTCCATGCACAATATCCCAAAACAACAGTTCCCATGGTCGCCACTGTTCCCCATACGGCATAGGGATGCTCATCTGCAAAGTCCATAGCCTCCACCCGTTTTTCTGAAAGACAGAGGAGGATTGAGAGAATAACGATTATCTTTTTCATAAAGCTGCTTCTTTTTATTATTATGATTTTCATCAATTGCATTAAATTTTATTAAATTTTTTTATTAATGCAGACTCAATTATTGTATACACAATAATTCATAAAAAAAGAACTACTCTTTATCAAAAAGAAGAAGAAAATCTTCTCCTTACAAAGTGAAAGAAAAATATATTAGCTTAGCTAAACTGATTGGTGCGCGGGAACCCAAGGGGAGCGAGCTTGCCAATACTTCCACGTTTTCCTGTCCAGGGAAGAAGGTTTTTCTCCGTCGTCATTTGGAGGCCACGCCTGAAAGTGAGGCCATCCTCCATATTCATCAACAGAATATCGGATAACACTGCATCCTTGTATTTTTGAAGGGCCACACCACCACCCCTTGCAAAATGGGGAATATCATCAACGGGTTGGATCAACAATTTACGGTGCGTCCCAATCATGGCCAAGTGGGCTTTTGCTTGAAGCACACAAAACCGCACATAATCATCCGAACCACAGTTAAAAATCTGCTTTCCTTGGCGTGTTTGTGCAATAAGTTGTGATGTTTTAATGCGGAACCCGCGCCCCTTATGGCTGACAAGGAGGATATCCGACTCCTCCAAAGGAAGGGCGATGACCTGGATGACTTCATCTTGGGGCGGCAAATCAATAAGGTGACGAAGGGCATCCCCCTGGCTACGTCCACTAGGCAGCTTGTCCGATGTCAGTGTAAAGGCACGCCCCGTATTTGAAAAGATAAGGATCTTTTGATGGGACTGGCAATGAAAGGCAAAGCGTGACTCATCCCCATCCTTATACTTAATTTCATCAAGAATTACGTGCCCCTTAAGGCAGCGAATCCACCCCTTGTCCGAACACACAACAGTGACAGGCTCAATTTCCACAGGAATTGCTTCTTCAAGGTCAATTTCTTGGGGGGGAACGCCCAGCTCAGTCCGACGTTTACCCAAGGAGCTCTCTGGACCAAAAGCTTTGGCCAGATCGTTGAAGCTTTTCTTGAGCAGTTTTTTCTGAAGCCCCTCTGAGGCAATGAGCGCATCCAAACTTGCCTTTTCCTTGGTGAGTTCCTCGTGTTCTTTGCGAATTTCAATCTCTTGAAGTTTCCGCAAGGACCTTAGGCGCATATTCAAAATGGCCTCGGCCTGATTCTCGCTCAGAGAAAATCTTCCCATAAGCTCAGCTTTGGGATCATCATGGGTGCGGATAATGCTGATCACTTCATCAATGTTGAGATAAGCCACAAGAAGGCCGTCCAACACCTCAAGCCTGTCATGGATTTGCTTTAAGCGAAAATGACTCCGCCTTAAAAGAACGTCCACGCGATGTGTAAGAAATTGAGATAACACGTCTTTAAGGGAAAGCACCTCAGGTTTTTTAGCCAAACTCAAGACGTTCATATTCAACGAGATACGCACATCCATATCTGTTTGCTTGAAAAGCGACTCCATCACATGATTGGGATCCACATTGCGGGATTTTGGTTCCACCACAATCCGAAGATCCTCAGCCGACTCATCCATAAAATTGCCGATAAGGGGAAGCTTCTTTTCATTAAGCAGGTCCGCCATCTTTTCAAGGAGTTTGCTTTTTTGAACCTGATACGGGATTTCTGTAATAATAATGCGATAAGCACCGCCTTTGGCTTCTTCTTTCTCCCAACGAGCACGCAGACGGAATGATCCCTTGCCGGAAGTATATGCACGAAGGATATTGTCCCGCGACTCCACAAGAACACCCCCTGTAGGAAAGTCAGGACCTGGCACGAAAGCAAGTAATTCCTCATCGGATAAACCTGGCTTATCAAGAAGGGCTATGAGCCCCTGACACAGTTCATAAAGATTATGGGGCGGAATGGACGTGGCCATCCCCACAGCAATCCCCGATGACCCGTTGGCCAAAAGATTTGGGAATGTCGCTGGGAAAACCATGGGCTCTTGGCTTTCCTCATCATAGGTAGGGGCAAAATCCACTGTTTCATCCCCAATCCCCTCCAAAAGAAGGGTAGCGATATCCGTAAGGCGCGCTTCCGTATAACGCATAGCCGCGGCATTATCACCATCGATATTTCCGAAATTCCCCTGCCCTTCAATAAGAGGGTATCTTACGGAAAAATCCTGAGCAAGGCGAACAAGAGCATCATAAATCGCACCATCCCCGTGGGGGTGAAATTTACCCATCACATCCCCCACCACACGGGCAGACTTTTTAAAGGCGCTGTCGGGACGGAGTTTAAGCTCATACATAGCGTATAAAAGGCGTCTGTGTACCGGTTTCAATCCATCACGCACATCAGGCAAAGCACGGGACATAATCGTTGTAAGAGCATAGGCCAAATAACGCTCTGCCAAAGCATCATTGAATTCAATGGGCTCAATGGATTTTGTCTCAGAAATGCTTTTATCGTTTGTCTTGTCGGATGTCATGATGCCAGGTTCTCTTTCTTACGATCTCTACCATAGCGAAAGCGTCGTGTGATTTGAAGGGGGGCATGTATAAGTTCACGTAAAAAAGGGTCTAAGACCTAGGAGCATTCTTTGAGGTTTTTAAGACACCTGGCAAATCTAGACTAGATTGAGGCTTTATACACAAAACACCGGCCTTTTTGTGCGTGACAACACTCTGATTGATAAAATTTTCCCAAAAATTCACATGTCGTTAACGAAGGCTACCTATTCACCCCCTTCCCTGCCTTAGGCCGATCATAAAAGCCTATGATCATTAAAAAGAATCACGCATCCTCCAATGGGAAGTCTGGGCGGACGCCCTATTGCAATCGGCCTTGGTCTCCTATGGTGGCTCGGGATAGTTTTTTACGACAATCCAGCCTTTGCAAAAATTTTCCCAAAAATTCACATGTCGTTAACGAAGGCTACCTATTCACCCCCTTTACCTGCCTTAGGCCGATCATAAAAGCCTATGATCATTAAAAAGAATCACGCATCCTCCAATGGGAAGTCTGGGCGGACGTCCCATTGCAATCGGCCTTGGTCTCCTATGGTGGCTCGGGATAGTTTTTTACGACAATCCAACCTTTGCAAAAATTTTCCCAAAAATTCACATGTCGTTAACGAAGATTAACAAAAAGTAAAGATTTACAACCCGGCCAAACCCCACCGCCTCGCCGGTGGCTCGGGGTGGGGGCCATCCCCCCTCGGACAAATGCCTACAAGACAAACTTCTTCCTTTCACTCAAAGCACCTCCTAAAAAATCTCTTTCAAAAGGTTTTTGAGTGTTATGGCATTTCATCGCAGCGACACAAAAGGAACGTGATATCCCCTCCTTTTTCAGGATCACTCAAAATCCTTAAAAAATCGTTATGACAAAAAAAATTTCCCACCTATCTGACATCGGACAACGCCATCACCCACTTGCGACCTTATATCTCACTTGAACTCAAAAAAAGACTACGTTGTAATGATCTTATCGTTAAAATTTTAGGGAATTTTTATGAAATTAACAAAAGCGTCATCCATTACCATTCTCATCGTCTTGTCTTTTACCCAAGCCTCCTTTGGCAACGATGATCCCACCGACACCTCACACTCTCCCAGAAAAACACTCCCACAACGCCCTGACACTGAATCTGCCACCCCCTCCCCTACCTCTTCACAACAAAAAGGATGGGGATCTTGGTTGGTTGATCAGGGAAAAAATTGGGGAAACTGGGCCGTTAATAAAGTTAATGATACAGGCATTTACGGAAAAGCCGCTGTCAATTGGTTTAAAAACAACCCAAACATGGTGATTCACGGCCTTACAGACGGCTTAACCATTGTCGCCATTAACATGGGGTCATTTGGCAATGTCCCTGGAATGATGGTGGAAATGGCTGTTTTCGTTCCAAGATGGTATTACGGTTACACATTTATGGAAGAATGCGATGAGCAAATTGCAAAGGCCTCCTCCTCAACTGCTCCCCATGCGAGTGAAAATCAAGTGCTCGTTGCGGCAAAAAAAGGATCTGGGATCATCCACCTTGCTTCCGATGCTGCTGATGTTGCGATCCGCGCTCTTCGTGATGGCGTTGGATTTATTGTTTCGCCTTCTATTAAAAAAGCGGTCACAACCGTTACTTTTGTCACGCAGTTATTTGATTTCGGCGTTGCTTATAAGGTTGAGGTTAATAACCTTAAGGACAAAGGGAAAAAACAACAATAACTCCTCGCTAATATCATACTCAAAAAGGGGGCTCACCAAAGCCTCCTGCATTTTAATCTTTCCCATGGACGATTTCCCATGGACAAGGGCGTAAAAATTCGCTACAAAAACACCATCTTGCCCAGATAGCTCAGTTGGTAGAGCAAGGGATTGAAAATCCCTGTGTCGTTGGTTCGATTCCGACTCTGGGCACCACCCACGCTTTTAAAGCAAGCATTTCCACCTAAAATCACACATAAAAACCGCCCTAAACTAGGGTTGTGTATATTATGAGATCAGCTCGAAAATCATTTTTCTCTCAGAAATCACACATAAAAAAAACCGGCACAACGGCCGGTTTCAAACTCTAATTTCAAACTCTAAAGAAAAAATCCTAAAATTTAGGACTTTACCCCAAAGGAACCATAACGCTTGCTAAAACGGCTAAGCTGACCGCCGGTGTCAAGAAGCTTATGCCCAGCCCCTGTCCATGCTGGATGGGATTTTGGATCAATATCAAGTTGCATGGTATCCCCTGGTTTTCCCCATGTTGTACGGGTTTTAAAGGATGAACCATCGGTCATGGTCACTGTAACTTCATGATAGGCGGGATGAATGTCTTTTTTCATAATCTGACTCTATATAGTGTAATATAAATATACTTGTGCTGATATATAGCGCTCCTACCGGGGAAATGCAAGTTTTTGTTGAACGCTGCCAGCACACGTTGATATAGTAGCAAAGTAGCTGTTCGCTTAGGCATTTCCTTAACAAGCCTTAACTAAATGTGCCTTTTTAGTCACACAGAAAATATTCCCCCTCAAAAATATCACCCCAGGGATTGAGTCCCCCACCAACCTCCTTTAAAAAGGATATTGTATGAATAACGCTTAAAGATGTTCTTTAAGACGAAATTTAAATAGGAGTTAAACATGAAAAAAATTACAGCAGCATTACTGCTCACAGCGATCTCCGCTGGTGCAGCTTCTGCAAACCACACCGGTTTCAACCTCGGTCTCGGTCTTGTGACTGGTTCTACATCTGCTAAATACAGCGATAAGTCCAGCAATGAAACAGCAGCAAACGGACAAAACTCTTTCAAAGCTGACCAAGGCAAAACATTATTTGCTGGCCGTCTTGAAGCTGGTTATGGCATGACATTTGCTGGTTCTGGTTTCGTTGGCGTAAGCGTTTACGGAACACTCGGTGGAACAAAGTTCAGCAGCTCACAAAACTATGCTGGATATTCCCCAATCCACAAAGCTCAGCTCAAGAATACATACAACTACGGCGTAGAACTTAAGCTCGGTTACCATTTGACAAAAGACACCATTGGTTTCATCGGTATCGCTGCTGAAGCTGCGAAGTACAAAATCACATGGCAACAAGCAAATACAGATGCAGCTGGCACATTGACAAGCGGCTTGATGACTTTGAATGCATCCAAGACAAAGATCGCACCAAAGCCAGTCATCGGTCTTCGCACATTGTTCACAAAGAACCTCTACCTCGAAGCGAAGTACGGTTATACGTTTGCTGGAAAAGTTAACCTCAACGTCCCAACAGGAACAAACGGTTACTTCACAAACAACGGTGGTACGTATTCAACACGTGCGGTTTCCTTCCGCCCACGTACACATGAATTCTCAGTCACACTCGGCTGGAAGTTCTAAGTATCGCGGAAGAAATTCTACGATCAAAAGCCCGGGATTCGTCCCGGGTTTTTTTATGCTTGAGTAGCTTGAGACAGACTACGCAATCTCCCATACCTTCTTTAACGCTTTAATGGGGCCTTAACTCCCACTTCCTCATCCTCAAGGGCGCGAATAAGATCCCTGAGCTTGGCTGCCTTCTCAAAATCCAGGTTTGAAGCTGCTTCAAACATCTCCTTTTCCAACTGTGCTTTATTATAAGACGTTTTTTCCAAGGTTAGTCCTTGGCGATCCTCAACTTTTGCACGCTCCCGCACAGCCTTTTGAATGGTCTGAGGGGTAATGCCGTGGGTTTTGTTATATGCTTCTTGTTTCTCCCGGCGGCGTTGGGTTTCTAAAAGGGCCCCCTCCATAGATTTTGTGATCACATCGGCGTAAAGAATCACCTTTCCTTCGACGTTACGCGCAGCACGCCCAATGGTTTGAAGGAGTGAGGTTTTGGAGCGCAAGTATCCTTCCTTATCCGCATCCAAAATCGCAACAAGGGCACACTCGGGGATATCCAACCCTTCGCGAAGGAGGTTAATCCCCACCAAAACATCAAAATGCCCCAGGCGCAAATCACGCAGGATTTCAATACGCTCCAACGTTTCAATGTCCGAATGCATATATTTAACACTCAGCCCAGATTCACTCAGATACTCCGTCAGCGCCTCCGCCATTTTTTTGGTCAGAGTCGTCACAAGTACACGAAACCCCTTGGCAATAACATCCCGACACTCCGCCATCAAGTCATCCACCTGATTTTGACAGGGCTTTATAATGCATTCAGGATCCAAAAGACCCGTGGGACGAATGACCTGATCCGCAAATTCCCCACCCGTTTGATCAAGCTCATAGGGGCCCGGTGTGGCGGATACGAAAATGGTTTGAGGGCGAAATACTTCCCACTCCTCAAACTTCAACGGGCGGTTATCCTTGCACGAGGGAAGGCGAAACCCGTAAGTAGAAAGAGTTTCTTTACGCGCCCTGTCCCCCTTGTACATTCCCCCAATTTGGGGAACGCTGACGTGGCTTTCATCCACGACCAATAACGCATCCTTGGGAATATATTCAAAAAGCGTAGGCGGCGGTTCACCAGGGGCCCGCCCCGTAAGATAGCGGGAATAATTCTCAATCCCCGCACACATCCCCGTCGCCTTGAGCATTTCAAGGTCAAAGTTTGTGCGCTCCTTTAGGCGCTGATGCTCAAGGAGTTTCCCCTCCGCTTCAAACTCCCTAAGGCGAAGTGCAAGGTCCCCCTCGATCATCTTGATCGCCTGCTGCATGGTGGGACCACCCGTGACGTAGTGAGAATTCGCAAACACTCGGATTTTATCGAGCTTCTCAAACTTCTCCCCCGTCAAGGGATCGAATTCCACGATATCCTCAACCTCATTATCAAAAAAGCTCACCCGCCAGGCCCGCTCAGCATAGTGGGAGGGAAAAATATCCAGCGTCTCCCCCCTCGCGCGAAAGCTGCCCCTGGTAAGATATAGGTCATTGCGTTTGTATTGAATTTCAACAAGTTGTCGCAAAAGCTTGGTTCGATCGACCTCCTGCCCCTTTTCAATATCAATAATCATGGATGTGTATTCAGCCGAGCTTCCAATACCGTAAATGCACGACACACTGGCCACGATAATGACATCTCGTCGCTCAAAAAGGGCGCGAGTGGCGCTGTGGCGCATGCGATCGATTTCTTCATTAATGGTGGCTGTTTTTTCAATATAGGTATTTGAGCGCGCGACATAAGCTTCGGGCTGATAATAGTCATAATACGATACAAAATATTCCACGGCGTTTTCAGGAAAGAATTCCCGCATTTCGTCATACAACTGCGCCGCCAGGATTTTGTTGTGCGCCATAATAAGGGTGGGCTTTTGAATATGTTGAATGACATTAGCAACGGTAAAGGTTTTTCCCGTCCCCGTGGCCCCCAAAAGCACCTGATCCTTTTGCCCCCCCTCAACACCCCGTATCAATTGAGCGATGGCTTCGGGTTGATCCCCAGCGGGTTTATAGGGCGATGTAAGTTTAAAGGGCTTTGTAATCATCATGAAAAAGAGCAATTGTTAAAGGAAATCGAGAAGCGTAAAAAAGCCTCGCATACATCCATACTATAACGCCCTTCAACGAGTCTCACAACCTGCGGGAGGTCTTATGCAAAGTTCGCCGCCTTCCATACAAAAAGGATGAGTACAACACTGTTCATGGGGCCTCCAAAAAATTTTGAACGATCCTCGCGCCGCTTCAAGCCCCCCGTTTTACGAAGGAATGAGTAAGCCTCCACGAGGCTTCCCCCATGATTTTGCAACGGTTTTATAAAAGACACACACGCCAAAAAACATACCACTCGTGTGTCCTATTTTAATCCGATATTAACCACTTTTTGAAAAAATAGCCCCTAGGGTCCCCTGGGCGGCCGGGGGCCACTGGGGGTGGGCTATCCAAAATGGTTAACAAAGTATTAATTTTCGATAAAATTTTAGAAACATCCACTTTACGAAGCACTCTCTTTTTCCAAGCATCCTGCCCCCAATTTCATTGTCCAAGCCTTTTTCCCCAAGCTTCATTTACTGGGTTTCTTTCGGAGGAAGATTGTTTTTTACCCCCCCACTCATTTTTTAACACCTGCGCTCTTTAAAAAAGCAACGCCTAGGAGTTTGCCATTTTTACTTTTTCGACGATTCCTTCTCCAAGGCATCCAAAAATTTCCGAACGGCTGCATTAAATTCTTTTGGGTGGCTCCATTGGCAATCGTGCCCCGCATCGATGGTTTCCATCATCATACAATTGGCGTAATTCAAGGATTTCACATAGTCATTATTAATGGCATGCTCATACTTCCCCATAATGATGCCAAGGGGGATGAGGCTTTTTTCCACAACAGCTTTTTCATCAACCCCTTCTCCGCGTAAAACAGCACTCACCATATGAAAACGGGCCAGGCCATCGGCGCGCATACTTGCCTCGGCAAGAATGGGGTATTTTTCAAAATCAATAATCCCCTGTGAAATATAAGATTTCACGTCATCCATGGTGAAGGGATCTTTTTTCAGGGAAAGGGGTGTGGAGTAGGTTGGAAGATAGGCTTTGGAAAGCCCCTCGGGCGACGGTATAAAGGGTGCTGATCCTGCAACAAGAACACCCTTTAAGCAATCGGGATGCCACATCATCATTTCCATGGCAATATGGCCGCCCAAGGACCACCCTAATAACACAACTCGCCCAAGATCAAGCTTATCAATAACCTCGGCCACTACATGGGCGTATCCCGTTAAGGTATAATGGACTTCGGGAAGATTCGTAATATTATCGCTTTCCCCATGCCCAGGAAGGTCAATGGCAATCATATGATATTCATTGCCAAGGGCATCCAACTGACGCAGCATATATTCCTTGGAGCACGAATTCCCGTGAACTAAGACAATCGGGCCCTTTTTCCCAGATGTTTCATAATAAGCAATCTTGCCCACCGACGTTTCCACCCATTTTTTGTGAAGCGTTTCAGGGGATAGCAATTGAATCATTCCAGAAGCAATAAGCGCAAGTATCGACGGTGCGTACATGAAATCCTTTGTATCGTTGTGTTTAAAGTATTAAATCCCTATGATAATAGGCAGATTTTACACCTTTTTCGAGTTTTTCATGGTACGCATTTTGATATTACTAAGCCTTTTCATACTGCCTTCCCATGCAGAGCCTGAAAATCCTGTGAAATGGTCGCTGATCCAACAACTTATCAAAGCATCCGATATCGAAGCACAAATTACGGCGCACTTTGGCCCCTTTGAAGAATTCCCCAAGGATAAAGCCAAGATTAAATCCGAGATGGAGGATGCAAAATTATCCCCCACGGAAATTGCAGAGCGCCTGAATATCATGGAGCGTTATTATCAAGAAACCCAAAAACTCAAAGGTCCTATTATCTCAAACATCCTTACTGAAGTTGCTGAACACTATGACCGTACTTTTACAGAGGACGAGTTGCGAACAATCATCACTTCCTTCACTAATCCTGCGATGAAAAAATTCTTAGAAACATCCAAAACCTATATGCCCGATATCAGTGAAAAGCTGACAAGCGACATGAAAAAGCTTTTAAAGCCAGCCCACGCACAAATGGTCAACCAGTTGATGCAAGTTGAATGGAAGTATGAAAAGAAAAGTGAAGGAGGACCACAATCCCCTCAAAAAGCCTCTGCCTAGCGAGAGCGTTCAGTGGTGAAAACTCCCTTGGCAAATACCGCTGTTGAAAGCGCACTTGGATACACCTTCCATGATGCTTCCCTTTTAAAGGCGGCTCTTACCCATAAGAGCGCCCATCATTCCTCTGTGATTCGGATGCACTCTTTTGAGCGCCTTGAATTCCTTGGGGATCGTGTTCTAGGCCTTGTGATTGCCGAAGCACTTTACATAAAATATCCCAAGGAAAAAGAGGGCGATCTTGCAAAACGCCTTGCCGTCCTCGTTTCCAAGGAATCATGTACAAAGGTTGCCCACAATCTTGATTTACTGAGCTATATTCACGCAGCAGCCAATGATATTACAAAAAACTCTCACATTGTGCCCGATGCGTTAGAGGCTATTTTGGGGGCCATCTACCTTGATGGTGGCTTTGATCATGCGAAAAAAACAATTTTGCATTTGTGGCAAGATCTTTTATCACAAAATCTCACCCCACCGCGGGATGGAAAAACAACCCTTCAAGAATGGGCCCAAGCCCACCATGGAACCGTACCAACGTATACCTTATTAGAGCGAGCAGGCCCTGATCATGCGCCAATATTTCACGTTCAGGTATCAATCCCCAATATAGGAGAGAGCACTGGTGACGGCGTAACAAAGAAAGAAGCCGAGCAGAATGCCGCCAAAAATTTAATTAAAAAACTAGAAAAGAACATATAAATGACAGAAAACAACACCACTCCACAAACACGCTGCGGCATCATTGCCCTTATTGGATCTCCCAATGCCGGAAAATCTACTCTTACAAATGCCATTGTGGGGGAAAAAGTCTCCATCGTGACCCACAAGGTGCAAACCACCCGCCAACGCATCACAGGTATTGCGATTCAAGAACAAACGCAGATTGTGATTTTCGATACCCCCGGTGTATTCAAACCCAACAAACGCATGGAACGCGCCATGGTGGAAGCGGCCTTTGACGCTGCCAAGGATGCGGATCTGCGTATTTATATCCTTGACCTCTCCCAAAAATGGGATGAAGAGGAAATCCAAGAAACCCTCAATAAACTCAAACAACCTTTTCTTGTTGTGTTAAATAAAATTGACCTTATTACCCAAGAGGAACTCCTTCAGAAAACAGCCCTGTTTAAGGATGCGAAAGCGGATCGCATTTTCATGATCTCTGCCCTCAAACATGATGGTTTAGATGATCTTATTTTCTATTTAAAAGAAAACCTTCCCCCCTCCCCCTGGCTTTATCCCGAAGAATATGTGAGCGACCTGCCCGAGCGCATGCTTGCTGCTGAAATCACCCGTGAACAAGTCATCCTCCAACTTCACCAAGAATTACCCTATGCCACCTTTGTGGAAACCGAAGCATTTGAAGAGTTTCGCAATGGTGATGTGAAAATTTCCCAAGTCATTGGTGTTGAACGCCCCGGACAAAAGGCCATTGTTCTGGGTAATAAGGGAGACCGCATCAGGAAAATCCGTGAAGCTTCCCAAAAGCAGCTTGAGGCCATCATGGGGCGGAAAGTCCACCTTTTCCTCCATGTAAAAGTATTTGAGGATTGGCAAGAAAAACGGGATTTTTATAACCTCACCGGGCTTAATTACAAAGCATAAAGAAGGACTCCCCGCATCATGTCGCTTCGCCTTTCTGATCATGGTATTTTGATAAGCAAGCGTCTTCTTGGTGAGGGGAAACACCTCCTTACCTTTTTCACCAAAACCCACGGCCAAGTCAAAGGTGTAGCTCGGATTTCAAAGAAAAACCCTTTGGATCTTGGGGCGTTTTGTCTTGTGCACTGGAGTGCCCGACTCGAAGAACAGCTTGGATTCCTTGATGTTGAACTGATAAAAAGCACTGCCACTTTTTTATTGGGGGATTACACAAAGCTCCTCGCCCTTCAAAGCATGATGCAATTGCTAACCGCATCCCTTGTGGATCGTCATCCCTACCCCAAATTATATGGTGTCACAACCGCTTTTTTAATAGGTGCTGACGATACGCCCTGGCAAGCAGCTTATATCCGCTTTGAACTCACCTATCTTGAGGAACTGGGATTTGGCCTTGATCTTTCCCAATGTGCCTTAACAGGGGGGAAAGACAACCTTTACTACCTCTCCCCCAACACAGGGCGCGCTTGCACCCAAGAGGCTGGTTCTGTTTATAAGGAAAAACTATTTCGCATACCGGACATCTTCAAACATGCTACTGCCCTTGATTTTTATGATGCCCTTAACATCACGGGGTATTTCCTTAAAAAACATCTATTCCATCATAGCCTTCCCCAAGCACGACTGAGCCTCTTAAATGAATCACATCAGCGAATGAAGGCCCTCTAAATTATGGCGAACAGCAACACTTGAATCTCACAATATTAATTAATGGTCTAGACTAGCATAAACTTTAAAAAAGGTTTTAAATGCTAGAATGAACAAGGGTTCAAGAAGAAAGTATCCTGTGAAAAAAAATGCCGTAGCGCTTATGTTTATAGTGATTGGGCAAGCCCCTGCTTTTTCACATGATGTTAATCCTGCTGATCCGCTTCTTGACTGTCTTACCCGTGCAAGTGCACGCGTTTTTCGTGTCAGACTCAACGTTATGCAGCAATCCCCCTCTTTAACCCCGGCATCAACAGCTCAAAAAAATTCCTCTCCCACCCAAACACAGCCAAAACTGCCTGTTTCTGATCAAAAAGAGAG
>Ga0172373_10004883_pt1 | contig 18662 bp, 19 predicted proteins | sample Lak10m_2_FD_114546 | JGI IMG/M metagenome (GOLD analysis project Ga0172373, IMG submission 114546) | Freshwater microbial communities from Kabuno Bay, South-Kivu, Congo - kab_092012_10m | ecosystem: Environmental > Aquatic > Freshwater > Lake | place: Democratic Republic of the Congo...
ATCATCATAGGAGGAGAAGCAAATGGAGGAAAGCCATCCTATATATATGAATGGCGTGATCTTGATGGACGAAAACCGCTCGAGTTGCAAGACAGTACAGCTCCCAGAACATGATGCATTCCAACAAGAAGTAGAGAATATCTACTAACTGCGATTGATGCAAATGGTTGTGCGGTCACCAAAGGTGTAACCGTTGAATATGACAATGCATACACACCTGTTTCTCTCAGCATACCTCATGTGAAAGCGCATCCCTTGGAAAAGAAGGCGATGATACCGATCATCATAGAGCGTTATCCCGACTCTCTTGGATGTCCTCCACGTTCAATCACCATGCGCATCCAATATGATCCATGGGTATTTGATCCGTCGCCTGTCATAAGTCAGGGAAGAATCATCAAGAATAGTGTTGATGGGCGTTTGAGGACACTGCATATAGCAATTGACAAGGCACCTTCATTGAAATCCGGTGACACGCTGCTGCAACTTACAGGTGCTGCAATCATGGGTGAACCCGGAAAAACTATGTTCACCGTTTATTCTGTGAATTGGTTATGCTCGAGATTATTGTCAAATTCAGCCAAAGGAATATTCGAGCTGGATTCTTTGTGTAAACTCTCTGATTCCTCGGTGAGATTATTGGATTTCTCAGGAATGCCCTTTTTGCAATCCATACAACCGGTTCCGGCTCAAGATGTGTTCACAGTTCATGCAATCCGTTTTCATGGTGAAGAAGTGATGCTGACATTGTTTGATGCAAAGGGCAGCATCATTGATAAAAAAATCTGGAAAGAGCAAACACAGAACATCTCAATTCCGGAACATGAATCATTCTTATATGAAGGCGATTGGCCTGCCGGTGTGTATAGACTAGTCTTGCAGTCGAGATATGGTCGAGATTCTCAACAATGCATCATTATTCGATAGGACATCATCATGAATGGAATATGGAGATTTCTAGCATTGATGATGATAATCAATGTGCAATTGCAAGCTCAATATGATAGATCAGCTTGGTCTTTTGGTCTTCTTGGTGGAATGCAAAGAACACAATTCACCGGTACTTTTCAGTCATTGCCCGGACTTGATAATTGCTGCAATGGATTCGATGGATCCTCAACATCGATGGATCCATTTATCGGCGGATCAATTCGCTATGCATTCACGCCATCATTCGGATTGGATATGCAAGTAGAGTATGTTCAATCAGGTGGCGAATTATCCGCTGTGAATACAATCGGAAATGCATTGTCATTCAATGGAACGGGATTTGATATCGTGGAGGCACAATCCGCTTTTTCCATGTCATGGACGATTCCGTCGATAGGATTCACGCCATCGCTTACTTGGAAACCATTTGAATCGGGCTTTGGAATACGAGGTGGTGTTACCATGCGATTACAATCAATTGGAGAAGCAAAAGGAAAAGAAGAATTGATACTACCAAGAGGAGTTGTGTTTTCCGATACAAAAAGTACGATACGAAATGATCGTAAAGTGAATTTCACACCAACTTCACTTCTCTATGGACCAATATTCGGATTATTTTATGATATGAAACTCAGTGAGTCATTTACCTTGACTCCGGAATTATCATATGTGCACATGATGAATCAATCCATCGAATTTCCAAATTCCGATGAATCGCTTTCTCTGAGTGCATTAAGAGCTGGAATCATGCTGTCCTATACGGCGATAAACCCTGCTCGTTTGCTCGAGATACCGATTACGCCATTACCCACAATCGAAGTTGATACAATCAAGCCATATATTCCAAAAAGACTCAAAGCCAAGCTTGCTGCTTTCAGCGTGAATGAACAGTCCAAAGAGGAGAATATCGTTAATATCGTGATTGAGGAATATTCATCATTGACCATGACTCCGCTTTTGAATTTCATATTCTTTGAAGAAGGTGAAGATAAGATACCATCTCGCTATGCTCGGCTCGATGCAATTGACACACCATTGTTTGACATAGATTTCATACACACCCCGAATCATGTGGAAACCTATCTGCATATATTGAACATCGTAGGTAAACGCATGATTGAAAAACCCGCTTCAAGCATTACAGTCACAGGATGTAATGCAGATATTCAAAAAGAAAAGGGGGATAAAGCATTGTCTATGAGAAGAGCAGAATCAGTAAAGACATATTTACAGCAAATATGGAATATTTCAAGTGACAGAATCACCATCAAGAATCGCAATCTTCCGGAAAAACATGCCAATACACAAACCATCATGGGTGCTCAGGAAAATCGCCGCGTGGAAATCACATCCAATGAACCATATATCATTTCACCAATCATCACTTTGGACACGGTTCGAACGATGAATCCTCCAATCGTGCGTTTCAGACCTCAAGTAGAAACAGATTCAGTTGCAACATGGCAATTGATTGCTGGTCAGCAAGACAAAGAACTGCGAAGATTCACGGGAGAAGACAAAGTACCCTCTTTCATTGATTGGCATATTGGCGAAGAAATGAGCGAAGGTTTGGCAACTGATTCCGCAATCATATATGCATTCAAAGCAACCACGCCACTGCAGGACTCAGCGGAAATACAAGGAATGATTCCAATCGAACAAGTGACATTGCACAAGAAGAAAATCAATCGAGTGCAAGATCGAGAAGTGAATACATTCTCTCTTGTGCTGTTTGATGTGCGTTCAAGCGAAATCACAGAAGGAAATTCGCAAATCATAGAATTCATAAAAGGATTTGTCAAACCTAATTCAAGCATTTCAATAACGGGATTCACCGATCGTTTGGGTGATGCCGATGCCAATCAACGTTTGGCTCAAGAAAGAGCAGATGCCACTTCAAAAGCATTGCAAGTCAAAAACAAGGCCACTGTTCTTGGCAAAGGAAACAGTGCTTTATATGATGATCGTTATCCTGAAGGTAGATTGTATACAAGAACGGTTGATGTGATTGTCGATACCAGAATCGACAATTGATTCAACCATTCCAAAATTGTCTGTCCAAACTTCGATAATGCACAGCTTCACTTACATGATCAACCTGAATATGTTCTGAATCCGCGAGATCGGCAATCGTTCTTGAGACTTTCAGAATTCGATCATATGCTCTTGCTGATAAACCCAAGGAATTCATCGCTTTGTTCAGCAATTCGGATGATGCTTCATTCAATACACACCAATGGCGTATGTCTGAACTGAGCATGTCTGCATTCTTGAATACATCCTTTCTTTCCGAAAACCGAAGTCTTTGTTTTTCACGAGCCATAATTACTCTATCTCTTACATCGTTTGTTGACTCGCCTTTTCTTGCATCTGATATGTCTCTATACCGAACAGCCGGTACATCCACATGTATGTCTATGCGATCAAGTAAAGGACCCGAAATTCTACCCATATATCGCTGAATTTGCTGAGTGCTACAAGTGCATTGCTGATGAGGATTACCAAAATGTCCACAAGGACATGGATTCATCGAGCACAATAACATGAAATTTGCCGGATATTCAACGCTCATCTTTGTTCTTGAAATGGATATGGATCTATCTTCAAGTGGCTGACGTAACACCTCCAAAACATTTCTTGCAAACTCGGGCAATTCATCAAGAAATAAAACACCATGATGCGCAAGTGATATCTCACCAGCTTTAATCACTCCCATTCCTCCTCCCACAAGGGCGGCATCTGATATCGTATGATGCGGACTCCTGAAAGGTCGCATGGTGACAAGTGGAATCCCCTTTGCTAATTGTCCCGCAACGGAATGAATCTTCGTTGTCTCCAAAGCTTCTTCCATCGTCATTGGTGGCAATATTCCGGGCAATCGCTTGGCTATCATTGTTTTCCCGCTTCCGGGCGGACCGACCATGATTAAGTTATGTCCGCCGGCAGCCGAGACTTCCAGCGCTCGCTTTACTTGTTCCTGACCTTTGATGTCAGACAAGTCAATCCCTTGCTGATGTCTCTTGATGAATAGCCCTTCAATTTCTGATTTATGAGGTTCAATAGAAACTTCTTTGTTGAGTGCTGCAATGGCTTCTTGCAAAGAAAGCAAAGGAATGATGTCGATGCCTTGCACAAGTCCGGCTTCTTCGGCATTCTCTTTTGGAAGATATATTCTCTTGATCTTTTCTTCTTTCGCCATCAAAGCAATGGATAATGCACCATGTATCGGTCTTAGCTCGCCATCCAAAGCAAGTTCTCCGATAAATAAAGCGTCTTCGAATGCATCCTGATCTATATGACCCATCGCACAAATTATTCCAAGCGCAATTGGTAAATCAAAACCACTTCCTTCTTTCCGTATATCAGCAGGTGCAAGATTGACGGTAATGCGTTTTAATGGGAATGGCAATTGAGAATTTTTGATGGCTGCCGAAACGCGTTCCTTGGATTCTCGAACCGCAGAATCGGGAAGTCCGACCATGAGAAAAACAGGCACGGCATTTTCAAGATGCGTTTCAATGTGAACACGAAATGCACCGATGCCGAATACAGAAGCAGAAAATAGAGAAGCGTACATGATAACCCCTGATGAATCATGTGCAACATAGAGATTGGAACGTGAAAAAAAAACTCCGATGAAAAGCATCGGAGTTTTGACATCATAACTTTTTGGAGTTCTTATTTGGCTTAATTACAAGCGAATCGGTCGATTTCTTCTGAATCGAGTCTTGTAAATCTCGGGATATATCGGGAGTTATTTGCTTATACCTTTGAACAGTTAAAGAGCTAACGCCTGTTAGAATATCCAAAATAATTTTCTTTGTTGAAGTGGCATAATTTGTTGATTCATAGACATTGTCTGCCTTTTTGATGAAATTCGGAAAATCATGTTTGGATAATCCGGATTCTTGCGTAATTCTGCAACCGGCATCTTCAGGAATCTCTATGAAAAATTTTGCTGCTCCACCTTCTATATGGTAAAATGAAGAGTCCTGAATAGAGCCAAGTTTTAGCGTAACGGAAGAAGCACCAACTTCCAGATTCAAAGAAGCAATGCGCAGAGCAGAGAGGTCCGCATTCATGGATGTTGCTCCACCATCAATGTCAATATTCCACAATGCTCTTGGATTGAGCATGACATTTGCCTTTTTCAACTTCTGATTACCAAATAGTGTGAGATTGCCACCAAATTCCAAATCCACTCTATTGATGCCATCACGAATTTTATGATCTATTGAAAAAGAAGAACCGGAATCAACCTCATCCATATTGCCACCATTAACTTCAGAATCATTTTCTAATACTTCTGAATGTCTCTTAATGAGAATGAGAGATGAATCCTCATTCAAACCAATGTCAATCGATGCCGCACCCGCAGAAATGGATAAATAAGAAGTATCGCTGAGTGCCGAATCAAATGGTACAGAAACGGAATCACGTATTTCCGAAACTTTTTCATCGGTATCAGAATCAATCACAATGCCTTTGTGATATCCATCTGAAAATATGATGATACCTGCAATCAATCCTATTCCGGACATGAGAATTTTCTTTAATGTCACTTGCTTTACTAGTGAAGAAATCCCAAGCAATAAGAGAATCGAAGGCCAGAGTCGCCATACTGATTCGAATGCAAAAAAAGGATAGAAGTTTTGTGCAAGAAGTAATGAACCGATGGTAATAAAAAAGAACCCAAAGAGAAATTTGAACTGATTCATGATGGATCCTCCTTTTTGCCTGAAAATAGAATTGAGAAACCAATGCCAATGAGAATAATCGGCCAGAATCGTTCTATGTCGAAATCCGGGAGATAATTGTTTGTCAAGAATATTGCCCCCAAAGCAATGAGGATATAGCCCATGGCTCTTCCTTTTCCTTGCTTTGATTCAACCTTGATTGAAACATTCACTTTGTTTGCATTCACTGCATCTTTTACCTTCCCCTCAATGTGCTCAGCCGCAGCTTCAACTTTTCTTCCCAATTCTTCGCCAAATCGTTCGGCCTCTTTCCCAAACTTTTCTCCAATGACTTCTGCATCTTTTCCAAAGTCTTCAACTTGTTGCTCAAATGTTCTTGATTCTTCATTGGAGTCAACATCGCCAATAATGGGCATTTGTATTGGCTTCTTCGGTAAAGCGATCCACAAAGCGATATATGCAACAACTGCGATTGATGGTTCAAACAGAAACAATAAAAAGATGATTCTGATAAATAAGGGATCTATTGAGAAATACTCTCCCAGGCCAGAACAGACACCTGCCAGTACTTTGTCTTGAGTATTCCTATATGCTCTTTTCTGCATGAGACATCTCCAAAAGTTGGGGTTCTAACGCTTGTGATACAAAGATGTTACACAATGCCGAAAAATTCATTCGACTTCTTTTCAAAACCCGTAGATTGCCGATAAGGAGCTCATATGGATCGATCAACACCACCAATATCAAACATAAAACCATCCTTTTCATTTCCTGCATCCGATAGGAGATCATTGAGCAATGGCATGAAAGTGCTATTCGTACATGATCCACAGAGCGCATTGATTTCAATTTCTTTGACAATGCGTATTGGTGCTGTTCATGAACAGATAGCAGGTCTTGCAAGAGCTGTGGCAGGTTTGATGTTGGCAGGTACTTCAACCAAAACGGCACAAGACATCTCCATGCTGATCGACAGATTGGGTGTCTCATTCGGGTTTTCCTCTTCTTGGGATTCTTTTGAATGTTCTTCCATCGGTTTGGCTGAGCATGCGCAATTCATGGCAGACTTAATGCAGGAATGCTTGTTTGATGCTCAATTTCCGGAGGATGAAGTTGCATTGAAAAAAGAATTGATGATTGCGGAACATGAACATTATTCCATGGATCCTGAATATCTCGCTTCACGGGCTTCAAGCGCGCGCATGTTCACAAATCATCCTTATGGGCATTCAAGAATCGGCATTCCATCAAGTATTGCTTTGATCAATCAAGAAACATGCAGAGCATTCCACCGCGATATTGTGCAAACATCCGATGCATTTTTTACCATCTCCGGAAATTGCGACCCTGAGCAGATGATTGTCATTCTTGAAGAACGCTTTGGTTCATGGAAACCGGTTGAACAACCACCCTTGATTCCGCAAGCACAATTTACAGATGAAATGTCATGCGTATTGGCTCCAAAACAAGATGCCGTGCAAACAGCCTTGCATATTGCTTTTCCATCAATTGGATTGAATCATCCCGATTATCCTTTGTTTCGCATTGCTTCAACTGCTTTTGGTGGATATTTTGCATCGAGAATCAATCATACATTGCGCGAGGTGCATGGATATACTTATGGAGCTTTTGCTCAAAGCTATGGAAGAAAAGGCTCGAACACATATAATATTCAAACCCAGGTTGGAAATGATGTCACCGCTCATAGCATCGAACTCATCTTTCAAGAATTGCAGAAGATGAGTGAAACAATGCTTGCTGAAGAAGAATGTGAAACTGTGATCAATTATGTTCTTGGAACGATGGTTCAGGGTATGGAAACGAATCAACAGATTTCAGCGAGGATGAAGATGATCGAATTCAATCATCTACCTGAGATGTATCATACAAGTGTGTTTCAGTCCATTGCCAATTCCGAGAGAGAAAACCTGTTGCCTATTCAGAAACAGTATTTCAAACCTACACACTGCATAATCTCCGCATCTGGTTCAACGGATTTACTGGAGCCGATACTACGTCAATATGGCGAGACAATCATCTTTCAAGAATCTTGAATATTTGATTTGAGTGATGGAATCAAATCCTCTGATTGTGCAATCAATACTCCAAAGATCACAATGGTTCCTATCAGGAGCTTTTCGATTGAAAGCGTTTCCACACCAACTATCACAGCAAGCAGCGTTGCAGTCACCGGTTCAATAGAAAACATAAGAGCCGCTTTTACCGGACTTGTCTCATGTTGATAGCGCGTTTGAATATATGTTGCGACAATGGAAGCAAGAATTGCGGTATATAAAAATGCAATCCAAAAATCAGTGGAAGCGAAAGCGTGCTGAATCAATGAAGGCATTTTTGAAACAGGTCCCTCGAGCAATAATGATCCGGCAAATGCAAAAATGCATGAGATGATGAATTGAATAAGGGTCAGGCGCGCCGAAGAAGCGGCAATATCTTCAGCATCTCTCATGAACTTATCGGTATATGTGATGTACATCCCCCACATCACAGCACAAAACAAAGTGGCCACATCACCAACATTGAATTGCCAATCATCCAAACCATGTTGAGAGAAAAATGCCAAACCAATCAGAACGGTGAATATGCCAATCGCCTGATATTTCGTGACGGTTCTTCCATCAATCAAAAATGCAGCAATCGGAGTGAATATTGCCATCGAACCGGTAATGAATGATGAATTGGCAACACTCGTATGCTGTAAACCCCATGTTTGAGATAGAAAGCCAAGTCCGAAAAACAAACCCAAAACACTCCCTTGCATCACTTCTTTTTTTGTGATTCCATGCATCGAACGAAACCAAAGAGCATATCCAATGAGCGATGCCAGTGCAAAACGCAATCCCGTGTATAGAAATGGCGGTACATCATCAAGTGCATTTTTGATGATTACAAATGTTCCGCTCCAGATAAATGTGATGAAGAGCATGAATAAATCTGCTCTTTGATTGGTCGTGATTGACATTGAATACTCCTCAATGACACGAAAATACACTCTTCCGAGCATATGTCATTCGAGTCTTTCAGCGGGAAATATGTAATTTGCATCAATATCAGTGACAACACAGTAACGGTTTACAATCATGCTCGACATTAAATTCATACGGGAACATGCTGACAAAGTCAAAAGCAATGTGATCAATAAAAATGAATCGGCAGACATCGATGCCCTTCTCATTCTTGATGAAAAGAGGCGCTCTTTGATTCAAGAAGTGGAAGTATTAAAAAGCAAGAGAAATACCGTTTCGGAATTGATTGCTTCACTCAAGAAAAACAAAGAAGATGCCACGACTCATATCGAAGAGATGCGCATTGTTTCAGATACAATCAAGTCTCTTGACGAATCTCTCCGGCCAATCGAAGAAGAAATGGAAGAGATGATTCTTCGTATACCCAATATGGTTCATGCATCAGTACCAATCGGAAAAAGTGCAGCAGAGAATATTGAAATACGAAGAACGGGCGATACAATTGAACAAGGTTTTAGAAAGAATCATCTTGAGATTTCGAAGCAATTGAATATTCTCGACTTTGAGCGCGGTGCCAAAGTCAGCGGTAGTGGATTTGGATTCTATGTTGGTAAAGGTGCAAGTCTCGAAAGAGCTCTCATCAATTTTATGATAGATCTTCATCTTGAAAAGCACGGATATACGGAAATGATGCCACCGTTTCTTGCAAACTATGCTTCAATGCGAGGGACAGGGCAATTGCCAAAGATGGAAGAGGACATGTATGCCATGCCTCTCGATGGACTATATGCGATCCCAACCGCCGAAGTTCCCATTACCAATTTTCATCGTGATGAAGTATTGGCAAATGATCAATTGCCGGTGAAATATTGCGGTTATTCCGCATGCTTCAGAAGAGAGGCTGGAAGCTATGGCAAAGACACTAAAGGATTTCTCAGGGTACATCAATTCAATAAAGTGGAACTTGTGAAATTTGTCAAACCGGAAACTTCATTTGATGAATTGGAATTACTCGTCACCGATGTTGAAGATGTTCTGAATGCTCTGGAAATACCATATCGCGTCTTATTGCTTTGCAGCGGAGACACCAGTTTTTCAAGTGCAAAAACCTATGACCTTGAAGCATGGTCACCTTGTGAGCAAAAATGGCTTGAAGTTTCAAGTTGTTCAAACTTCGAATCATATCAAGCCAGAAGAGCAAATATCAGATTCCGGAATGATCAGGGAAAACCGGAGCATCTTCATACATTGAATGGAAGTGGTCTGGCTACATCACGATTGATGGTTGCAATTCTCGAGCATTATCAAACCGAGGATGGACATATCAATGTGCCGAAAGCATTGCAATCCTATTGCAGATTTGATCGCATCTGAATATGATTACAGTGCATGATGTGAATGATCGACGTCTTGATTTTTATCGAGATCTTCGCCATGCACAAACACTTCATACACGTTCAAAAGTCTTTCTGACCGATGGAGAAAAAATCACGCTCTCCATTTTGCAAAGTTCTTTGCATGTTCATTCAATCCTACTGACACAAGAATTGTATGAAAAACACCTATCCTCGATACAATCCAAAATTCCAGCAGAAGAATGTTATGTGATGTCCAAAAAGGACATGGATATTCTTGTGGGTTTTGATCTTCACAGCCCTATGATGTCCATTGTCGAAGAGCCCGCTTCAACATCTTTGTCTTCCATGAAAGGACCAATCATTGCACTCAATGGCATCGTCAATTCGGATAATGTGGGTGGAATCATCAGAAATGCCATTGGACTCGGCTTCAAATCCATCATCATAGACTCAACAACAAGCTCGCCATATCTCAGAAGAGCAGTCCGTGTCTCAATGGGTTCCATCGCTTTTGCCACATGCTCGGCATCACAACATCTTCCAAAAGATCTACTAAAGCTCAAAGAACAGCGTTCCATCCCGATTATTTCGGCTGAAATCACTCCTATTTCAAAGGATGTGTCCACCTTTACATTTCCACAAGACTTCATATTGGTCTTTGGAAGCGAGGGACATGGCATTTCGAATGAAATATTGGCTATATCTGATGAAATTCTCCATATTCCTATGTTCCAATCGGTGAATTCGCTGAATGTTTCTTCAAGTTCCGCCATATTTCTACATGCCGCCAAGGACCAAAAGGACTAAAAACAAGACCTTTCCTTTGCATTCAGCTGTAGCATTCACATTTATGGATAAGGCTGTGTAAAAAATTTCTTTGTGGAAAACTGCCGATATCCTATCTTTGCAAGCTCTATTTGAATTCCCTTTTTCTTTGAGGATTTGACAGTGGTATCATCCGCCAAAATCACAAAATCAGTACGCGAACAGGATGTTCAGGCAAAATGGCATGTAGTTGATGCCGAAGGTTTGACGCTCGGTCGCTTGGCATCTCAAGTTGCATATTTGATCAGAGGCAAGCACAAGCCCGATTTCACCCCTCATGTTGACTGCGGTGATTTTGTGATTGTTGTGAATGCATCCAAGATTCGCGTAAAAGGCAAGCGTGAGGAGCAGAAAGAGTATTTCCATTATACCGGATATCCCGGTGGAGATCGTTTCCGTTCTTTCAAAGATCTTGTCAAGAGCAAGCCTGAAGAAGTTATCGAGCTTGCAGTGAAAGGGATGCTTCCAAAGAATTCTCTTGGTCGCAAAATGGGCAAGAAATTGAAAGTGTATGCAGGTCCTGAGCATCCGCATGCAGCACAGGAGCCCACAGAATTGAAACTTTCATACAGCGCAGAATAAGGGAGTAATCCATGAAGAATATTACAGCCACCGGTCGTCGTAAGACAGCAGTTGCCCAGGTAAGATTATTGCCAGGGTCCGGTAAGGTTACTGTTAACAAGAGTCCAATCGAAGACTATTTCCCCGTAGAATTCTATCGTCGTGAGGCATTGCGTCCATTGGAGACATCAAATCTTGAAGGCAAGTTTGATATTTTCATCAAAGCGACAGGCGGTGGGAAGAGTGGTCAAGCAGGTGCAATCCGTTTGGGTGTTGCACGTGCACTTGTCGACTTTGATGCTGAGCTTCGTTCTCAATTGCATTCAGCCGGTTTTCTTACAAGAGATCCAAGAATGGTTGAACGTAAGAAATACGGACAAAAGAAAGCTCGTAAGCGCTTCCAGTTCTCGAAGCGATAATACGTTTAGAAATTGTGTGCATACGACCTCACCTCTTCATGTGGCTGAGGTCTTTGCATTCTTCAGGTTGATGATGAAGTTCATCATCAATCCATTAATCATGCTTTGTGATTGAATCTCCTCGTGGCCGCCAAGCGGTTGGACATTCAAGATGATCAAAGCAGTAGTAATAACCAATCAATAGGAGTTGCCTTATGGCAAAGGAAACAACAGTCGAGGCCCTGCTCGAATCAGGTGCCCATTTTGGTCACCTTACCCGCCGTTGGAATCCAAAAATGCGCAAGTTCATTTATACTGAGCGTAATGGAATCCACATCATCGATCTCCGTAAAACAAAAGTATTATTGGACATTGCATCTGAAGCAGCTCATGAAGCGGCTAGCCAGGGTAAAGTCGTTTTGTTTGTAGGAACAAAAAATCAAGCCAAAGAAGCAATTCAAAATGCTGCAAAGCGTTGCGGAGCTTATTATGTTTCTGAGCGTTGGCTGGGTGGTATGCTTACCAACTTTTCAACCATTCGCAAATCTATCAAGCGTTTGTCTTCGATAGACAAAATGGAAGCTGATGGAACATTTGAAAAATTCACAAAGAAAGAGCGCTTGATGCTCAATCGCGAACGTGAACGTTTGCGTCGTGTTTTCGGTGGTATCGAAGAAATGACTCGCATCCCCGGTGCAATCTTCGTTGTGGATGTTCGCAAAGAGCACATTGCCATTCAAGAAGCGCACAAATTAGGCATTCCTGTTATCGGAATGGTTGACACAAATTGCGACCCTGATACAGTTAATTATCCAATTCCTGCAAATGATGATTCAATTCGCACTATTGAACTCATTTCAGAAACACTCGCAGAGTCAGTACTTTCAGGACGTGAAATCGCAAAACAGAAAGCAGCTGAAGCAGGTGTTGCCGGCGAACGCATGGCAAAAGAAAATGAATCCGATGAAGATGGCGGAAAAGGTGCACGTAGAATGCGTCCACGCCGCAAGAAAGATGATGAAACAACAACCAAAGCTCCTGAAGCAACGGTTGTATCTTAATCTTGGACGAACAATCATCTATACAGGAAATATAAATGTCAATCACCCCACAAATGGTAAAAGACCTGCGCGATAAAACCGGCGCCGGCATGGCAGATTGCAAAAAAGCTCTTGATGAATCACAAGGCAATATGGAAGAAGCAATCGAGATTCTTCGTAAGCGTGGCGCAGCTTCAGCAGCAAAACGTGCGGATCGTTCCGCCAATGAAGGAATTGTCATTGCAAAAACATCAGCTGATGGATCAAAGAGCGTGATTCTTGAAGTGAACTGCGAAACAGACTTCGTTGCTCGCAATGAAGAATTTGTGAAATATGCAGAAGAAATCGCAAATGCATTGTTGAATAGCGATGCGACCGATGAGGCATCATTGATGGCAGTGAATATCGGTGGTAAAACACTTGGTGATCTCCACAATGAAATACTTGCCAAATTCAGCGAGAAAATCGGTTTGAAGCGTTTTGAAATCATCCGCGCTCAGGGATTTGTCGCAGATTATATTCACGCAGGAAGCAGACTCGGTGTTTTGGTGGAAACAAATATCAATAATGCCGTGGAAGAAGCAAAAGCACTCCTAAGAGACATCGCAATGCAAATCGCCGCAATGAATCCTGCTTATGTAAAGCGCGAAGATGTGAAAACCGATGCCTTGGAAAAAGAAATCGAAATCTATCGTGATAAAGCTATTCAAGAAGGAAAAAATCCTGATATAGCCGATCGTATTGCAAAAGGACAAATTGAAAAATATTATCAAGAACAATGCTTGCTCGAGCAAAGCTTTGTTAAGGATAGTAAGAAAACTGTCAATGACATTCTCAATGAGATTGGCAAATTGACAGGTGAACCGGCAAGTGTTATCAGCTTCCGCAGATATTTTCTTGGCGAATAATTTATTGAAATGTCCATGACATCTATAGCGGCATGAATTTTTTGTAAATTTATGCCGCTTTTTTTATGTCTTATGTGAGTGAATGCCATGCAACAGCCACGATATAAACGCATTCTGCTCAAATTGAGCGGTGAATCCCTGATGGGTGACCAACAATTTGGTTTATCCTCCTCAACACTGAAGCAATATGCCAAAGATGTGGCCAAAGTATATCACTTGGGCATTGAGATCGGCATCGTGATCGGTGGAGGTAATTTCATACGAGGAGAACAAGCGGCTCAGCAAGGAATTGATAAAGTATCCGGTGATTATATGGGGATGCTTGCCACAGTGATCAATTGCATTGCTTTTCAGCATGCTTTGGAAGAAGAAGGTTTGCCAACAAGACTCCAAACAGCCATTCACATGCAACAAATTGCAGAACCATTCATCAAAAGAAGAGCAATCAGACACTTGGAAAAAAAACGCGTTGTCCTTTTTGGAGCAGGAACCGGAAATCCCTATTTCACAACTGATTCCGCCGCGGCTTTACGTGCAATAGAAATGGAAGCCGATGTAATCATCAAAGGAACAAGAGTGGATGGAGTCTATGATTCAGATCCAGAACGCAATCCTTCGGCAAAACGCTATGAGGAAGTTTCTTATCAGGAAGTATTGCTCAAAGGTTTGAAGGTAATGGATGCAACAGCAATAGCATTATGTCAAGATAATGCACTACCAATCCTGGTATTCAATATGAATGTTCCGGGTAATCTCGAAAAGATCATATTGGGTGAGAATATCGCCACAGTTGTACAATAAACACAAGAAAGGATTTTAGATTATGCCTGTCAATGATATCGTTAAAGAAGCCGGAAATGCAATGGCAAAAGCAGTAGAGCATGCCGGACAACATATTTCAAAAGTTCGTACCGGAAGAGCTTCCGTCACATTGCTTGATAATGTGAAGGTTGATTATTATGGAACACCAACACCTCTTGCTCAAGTTGGAAATCTTTCCGTTCCTGATGCAAGAACCATTCTGATTCAGCCATGGGATAAAGGTTCATTATCCGCAATTGAAAAAGCAATTCTCACTTCAGACTTGGGATTGAATCCCACAAATGATGGCTCAGTCATTCGCGTACCAATTCCACCACTTACTGAAGAGAGAAGAAAAGAGTTCGTGAAACTATGCAAGAAATTCGCCGAGGAAGGTAAAGTCGCCGTGCGCAATATTCGTCGCGATCACATGGAAGAATTGAAAGTTGCCGAAAAGAAGGAGCATTTTTCCGAAGATGATAGAAAACGTGGTGAAGACGAAATTCAAAAATTGACTGATCGCCATGTGAAAGATATCGATGCTGTCATGGTAAAGAAAGAAAAAGAAATTCTTGAAGATTGATTCTCAATGTCAGATCAACCAATACCAATACCACAACCGGAAAATCAACATTCCATCAAAGATCAATTTGAATCATTTGTGGAATTAGTCACAATCCTAAGGCGCGAATGTCCTTGGGATCGCAAACAAACGCATGAATCACTGTCTCATTTGTTTATCGAAGAAGCATATGAGATGATAGATGCAATTGAGTCCGGTGACGATGCAGAATTTGCAAAGGAATTGGGAGACTTGTTTCTGCATATCGTGATGCATGCAGTGATTGCCGAGCAAAGAGGATCATTCTCAATTCTGGATGTCATGAAAAAAGTTCAAGAGAAACTCATTCATCGGCATCCTCATGTTTTTGGAGAAATATCAGCTCACGATGAAGAGACAGTCAGAAAAAATTGGGAAGAATTAAAAATGCAGGAAGGGAGATCATCAGCTCTTGAAGGTGTACCAAATGCATTACCCGCATTGCTGCGAGCCCAAAGAATTCAGGAAAAAGCAGCAAATGTTGGGTTTGATTGGGACGAAGAAACTGATGTTTGGAAAAAAGTCTATGAAGAAATCCATGAACTTCGTGCCGAACTTGAACATGGAGATCATGAAAAAATCACTGATGAACTTGGGGATGTATTGTTTTCGATTGTGAATGCAGCAAGATTCAGGTCGATTATAGCAGAAGAAGCTTTACAGAAAACATCAAACAAATTCAAAAGAAGATTTATGAGCATTGAACAATCTGCTCAAGGATTGGGGAAACAATTGAAAGACATGACATTGAAGGAAATGGATGATCTCTGGAACAAAGCCAAGCAACAAGGTCTGTAAACTATCAAGGACTTTGAAGTTATCGTAAATCCAATATCTCAGTGTCTTTTGGGGGCGAAAATGTAAAGAGAGACTCAGGTAATGAAGCATTGATTTTCAATGACTGAATATCCCACATTAATGCTTGCTGCCCTTCCACTGCTTTTATCCTCTTGATCTCAGATCCACCTTTCTTTACAAATAATGTCAATGACTTTATACCCATCGCAGTTTTCCCACTTTTTGGTATTAACTCCAAACCATGATATATGGAATTTCCAATGCTGAATTCTTTAAGCTCTTTCGGTTGATAATTATACAAAAAAGTAAAGAGGACAATGTCCAAGGAAGTGCTTGGTCTGGACTTTAATGCATTGATCGTAACGTTTTTCCTTGCAGGTACATAATTCCAAATGGAATTTCCATCACAAACGATGGTTCGATCAGAGACAGTAAGATGATATTTTCCAGAACGCAATGCTTTTAATGTGCCTTTGATACCCGAGACCGGCTCCAAACTGCTAAACGACACTTCCAATGATTGCATTGATCCAAACTTTTTTCGCAACTGAGCAAATAGTTGATCTTTTGAATCCTGAGCATTCGAAAATGAATGATGCATAAGTGCCAGGACAAATGTCATAAGTATGAACTTTATACCTTTATATGTCATTTCTTTGAATCTGATTGTGAACTTTGGGTATCGACTTTTGGTGGATTTGCTTTCTTTTCTCTTTGTTCTTGAATCTCTTTTTTGTTCATGAACACAACCTGTTGCAAGACAGGCAATGCAGATAGTTCTTTGATTGGCAGTGATTCCAGGGGATTATTTCCAATATCCAGTATTGTTAGTTTTTGCAATGCGGAAATCCCATTAGGTAATGTCGTGAGCGTATTATTGTCCAAGTGCAGTTTGGTCAAACTTTTGCATTTCCACAAAGCTGAAGGAATCTGCGTTAAACCATTTGAAGAGAGATCCAATATCAAAAGACCGGTGTTTTCTGAAAATTCCTGAGGCAATTGCTTTATGGAATTTCCGGATAAGTTTAGGTTCTCAAGTTTATCCATGCTGAATATCTCCTTTGGAAGAGAGGAGATATTATTGTTTGAACAATCCAAATTGACGAGCGCCTTCAATTCCAATAACTCTTTTGGAATTGAAGCAAAAGCATTGCCGGAAAGATTCAATGTATGTAACTCAACTAATCCCGACATCTCTTTGGGAATAGATGTCAAACCATTTCCATCAATTGAAAGAATGCGTAACTGTTGAAGTGTAGACAATGATGGTAGTGATTGTAATTTAAGACCGGACATGTGTAATTCAGTCAATGAAGTCAACGATTCAATTGATTGAAGAATTGACTTAATCAAAGTCTGTGAAACATTCAATTTCTTGAGTTTTTTGAGTGACGTTAAATCGGGAAGAGATGATATCTGTGTTGATGAGATATCCAATACTTCCAACTCTGTGAGTTTGGTAATGGAAGATGGAAGTGAAGAGATTTTTGTGCCTGTTATCACCAAAGTTTTGAGTTGACGTAAATCACCCAATTGCTCCGGCAATGATGCAATATCATTCTGACTCAGATTCAATTCTTCTAGATTTGTGCATTTCAATATGTTCGAAGGAAACTCAGTCAGTTTTCTTCTTGTGAAATTGATCTTGGAAAACTCTTCAGGACTTCCAGACAAATCCTCGATATTCCTCGCATTTCTTTTTTTAATCTGTGGAGATTGCTCTTGCTGAGAGAACAAGCTTGTGAATGTGATAAATAGCAATGCAATGATTATGTTGTAATTCATTGTGGCAACTCAAGGATGTTGTACATGGTCAAGGCATAGACCCTATGCCTGCAAATTTACATGATAGAGATATCAGATACTATCTCAAACATTCCTAATTTTGCATATGAAACAGAAGCAAGTACACATTATCGTATTCGTGACAGCAATGCTATTGCTTTGCTTTGGATGTAATGATACACCACAAGCACCCAAAGCAGATCCTGATCCGGGTGCAATCAATGACACCTTATATCTTCCCATTCAGCCGGATTGGACTGATTTCAATGAACCATCTGATATTCTCATTGGTCGCGAACCATTTGTTTATGTTGCTGACACCAAAAACAATCGCATAGTCATGATGGACATAGCGGGGAGAAGAGTTGGGGTTTCAGGGTATATCAAAAATCCGATCGCATTGGCACAGGATGGTGTATTTGATTTGCTTGTATGCGGAGAATTGGACACAATGCTTCAAGGCAAGTCGGTGACTATCGGGGGTATTTTCAGAATTCATTTGAATGAGGCTCGTCATAACATTGCCAATGCATCAATAGAATGCGCATACATTCAACCAAGCAGACCGGAACGTCGCTATACAGGAATTGCAGTGCTTCCCGGCAATGCATATGTGATTTCAAGAACAGGGCCAAGCAATTCCTCCCGTTTTGACCCTGATGATGCCGTGCTTCTCATGACTCAACAAGACTCGGTTTCAAGTCGAATATCTTCATTGATACCGGAAGGCAATGCACTATATTCCATAGGTTCAATTTCATCTCTTTCGGTTGCAGCCGATAGATCTCAAGATATACTCTTCACGCAGATTTCCCCTGCAATGCAATTCAAAGTACAATGGTTAACCTATGTTTCTGCTGATGTTACGGGCTGGTTTCAGAAATTCAATCCGGCCGAACCACAAAATTCAGGTGGGGATTTATTGACCGTGGGAAGATTCGACATGCCTGAGGACATAACCTATGACATCTTTGGC
>Ga0172373_10004885_pt1 | contig 18660 bp, 21 predicted proteins | sample Lak10m_2_FD_114546 | JGI IMG/M metagenome (GOLD analysis project Ga0172373, IMG submission 114546) | Freshwater microbial communities from Kabuno Bay, South-Kivu, Congo - kab_092012_10m | ecosystem: Environmental > Aquatic > Freshwater > Lake | place: Democratic Republic of the Congo...
CTGGCTTGGTCAACCGACTGCCCCGTTTTGCCCTGGCATGACTGTCTTCTATCGGGAAGGGGCATTCTGCCTCATCCTCTAATTGTGAAGTTTAACCATTGATTAAAGCGGTAATGTCGCCAGTATCAAATGGGTGATGCCCGGCCACCAGTTCAAACACCATCATCCCAACGGCATAAAGATCAGCCGACTCATCAGCCGCCTGCCCCATCAGCACTTCCGGCGCCATATACGCCAGCGTTCCCGCTGTCGTACTCCCGGCATTGATCGTACTATCATCGCCGATCACCGAAAGGCCGAAATCAAGCACCTTCACTTGGTCATTCACAACCAGAACGTTGTGCGGTTTCAGATCACGATGAATAACACCTCGCCGGTGCAGATAGCGTAAAGCCTGAAGTACTTGCGCGATGAGGGACAATTGATCCGAAAGACTGCGCCCCCGGCCTGCCTCTAAAATATTTTGCGCCCCTTCCAACAACTCCATGGTGTAGAAGGGCTTTTTATCCTCATCAAACCCGTAGTCAATCACACTGATGATATTGGGATGTCTGAGAGAAGAAAGTACCCGGAATTCTTGCGCCAGAGCGAGGCGCTGATTCTCGGCATCCGTATCCCCATCGGAACGTGTACTCTCATCATCCCGTATCCGTTTCAGCGCGATTGTTCCACCCATCAAGCGGTCTTGTGCGCGAAAAACAGCCCCCATACCGCCTGTTCCAAGCGGTTGCTTGAGGATATACCGCATCCCAATGATGGTTTCGGAGCCGATCATCATAAACCTGCGTACCTATTGGAAGAAGTCTATTCGTGTGGAATTGTAAGCACTTGGCGCTCACTAGACAAGTGTAACGTAATACAGATATAAACTTGTCAACAAATTTATGCAATTCTCAACCTAGACGGTGCAGGAAACCTACCGTTGCAGAAGCCTCACCCGTGATCGACCATAGCAATGCTGTTCGCCAGCCAATTTGCGCTTATCGAAGGACATAAACTCCGGCATAGCTATCATGCAACACCATATCATACTGATCGGTCAACAGGGTTCGCACGGCCTGACTGAGCCATATTCCGCCTTCAGGGGCAGATAATTGCAGGTGGGTGGCGTTCGTCACCGCATCGCCCCACAGGTCATAATAGGCCATCTCACCGATGTGGACAACGCCTCCAACCGCGCTGCCAATATCCATACCGATGCGAATTCGTAGAGGGGTTCCGTGTATAGCGGGTTGCTCAGCCACCACACGCGCCATTTCGAGCGCCACACTCCCTAAATGCACCAACCCATCTTCGGGCTGAAACATCTGACCGCCGACAAACATCATCGTATTCCCGGATGCACGAAGTCGGTAAAGCCCATATTGTTTGGCAACCGCATCAAAAGCGCCAAACAACTTTCCTACCACATGAGCCGTCTCGTCAGCCAGAGCCAGTTCGGATAATCCTTCAACCGCCACCACCAGCACCGCAACACTCGAAAAGCGATCCACCACACCGGCATCATCGCCCAAACGATCCCTCGCAAAGGCAGGCAACCGCACCGCCGCTTCAATCAAACCACGACTCTGTGCGAGAAGCTGTTGTTCTTGGTCGCGCAGCCGTTTTTTGTCGAGACTAGCCCCAATTCTTGCCTTGAGCAAAATCGGATTGAATGGCTTAAACAGATAATCATCTGCGCCCATCTCCACGCATTTCACCACACTTTCCAGATGGTCAACCGCCGAAATCACGATCACCGGAATGTGCATCCAGATCGGGTCGGCTTTAATTCGCTGCAACACTTCGTAACCGTTCACTTCAGGCATCATAATGTCGAGCAAAAGCAAATCAAAAGCGTGTTCAGCCATCAACTCTAAAGCGCGTGCGCCATCCTCAGCAGTGATAACGCCATACCCCTGCCGTTCCAGTCGGCGCTGCATCACATCCCGATTCATTTCGTTATCATCTACAACCAGTATCAATCCCGAATCGGTCATATAACACCGCCACCCTCATCATCTTCCAAGTACAAAGCACACAAAATCAAATAACACCGACCAGAGTATAACCGGACAGCGCACTCAATGCGAAAGTGATAAACAGCAGCACGACACCTCCATAAAATGCAACCTATCTGCTCCTCAAAACTGAATAACCGTTTCGGATCGCGCAAACAAGACCATCGCCTATAGCCAACTCTCCCATGCAAACGTGTATTTTCTGGCGTATACTAGCCCTCGTGTTCCATGCAAATACAGCAGAGTCGGAGGATCATCCGTGAATCTTCACGAGTATCAATCAAAAGCCCGCTTCGCCGAATTTGGCATCCCTACCCCCAAAGGAAAAACAGCGACCACGCCACAGGAAGTGTATGAAATCGCCCGGGAACTGGGCGGGGCAGTCGTTGTAAAATCACAGGTGCTGGTAGGTGGACGCGGTAAAGCGGGCGGCATCAAAGTCGCGCAAACGCCCGAACTAGCCGAACAAGTTGCCAACAATATCCTCGGTATGAAAATTAAAGGTTTAACCGTCCGTAAAGTTCTCGTAGACCCCGCATCCAATATCTCCAAAGAAATCTATCTGGGCATCGTCAACGATCGCACCACCGGCCGACCGGTCATCATGGCCTCGTCGGAAGGTGGCGTGGAAATCGAACAAGTTGCACACGAAAATCCAGATGCCATCATCCGCGAGCAGATCAACCCCTTCCTCGGCTTGCTGGACTATCAAGCGCGAAACCTCGCCAGCGGCATTAACCTGCCCCACGAGCATTGGAAGGCCTTTGGCAAAATCGCCGCCAACCTCTACAAATGCTACATGGCAAGCGACGCGGTTCTGACGGAAATCAATCCGTTGGTCATCACCAAAGAAAATCAATTGGTGGCGCTGGATGGCAAAATGATTATTGACGATAACGCCTTGTATCGTCATGCCGACTTGGAAGAAATGCGCGACACCGATGCCGAACCCCGTGAAGAAACCGAAGCCCGTGCGGCGGGCATCAGCTATGTCAAACTGAATGGGCAAATTGGTTGTATGGTAAATGGTGCCGGTCTTGCCATGACCACAATGGACATGACCAAACTGTACGGCGGCGAGTCCATCGGCCCTGCCAATTTCCTCGACATCGGCGGCGGTGCGCAGGCCAACAAAGTGGCCGCTGCGCTGCGAATTATTCTAGCCGATCCCAACGTCAAATCGGTGCTGTTTAACATTTTCGGCGGAATAACCCGCTGCGATGAAGTGGCTCGTGGGATTTTGCAGGCGCTCGATGAAGTGAAAACGCAAATCCCGATGGTCATTCGCCTTGCAGGTACCAATGCCGACGAAGGGCGCGCCATCATTGATGCCGCCCACATTCCGAACCTATCCAGCGCCGCCACACTGACCGAAGCTGCTAAGAAAGCCGTCGAGTCAGCACAAGGAGCAAACTAAATGGCAATCCTTGCAGATCGCAACACGCGCCTGATCGTACAGGGTATCACCGGGCGTGAAGGCAGTTTCCACACGAAACAAATGATTGACTATGGCACCAACGTCGTCGGCGGCGTGACCCCCGGCAAAGGTGGCGAATGGGTACACAGCAAACCCGTTTTCGATACCGTCAAACGGGCGATAGAAGCCACTGGCGCGAATGCCAGTATCATCTATGCCCCTGCTGCCGCAGCCGGTGATGCCATCTTTGAAGCGGTGGATGCCGGAATCGGTTTGATCGTGTGCATCACCGAAGGCGTTCCCATTCTCGATATGATGAAGGTCTACAGCTACGTCAAACAGAGCAACAGCCGTCTAGTTGGCCCCAACTGTCCGGGGCTGCTGACCCCCGGACAGGCGAAAGTCGGCATCATGCCCGGTTACATCGCCAAGCCCGGTAACGTCGGCGTCGTCTCGAAAAGCGGCACGCTCACCTATGAAGTCGTGTTCGCACTCACCAATGCCGGTATGGGACAAACAACCTGTCTGGGAATCGGTGGCGACCCCATCATTGGCACGAATTTCGTTGACGCGCTCCGCATGTTTGAGGAAGACCCTGAAACCGAAAAAGTGGTTCTGATTGGCGAAATAGGCGGTCGTGCCGAAGTGGACGCAGCCGAGTTCATCAAGTCTCACATGACCAAGCCCGTTGCAGCGTTCATCGCAGGCAAGAGCGCCCCTCCCGGCACCCGTATGGGTCATGCCGGTGCGATCATCGAAGGTGGCGAAGGTACGGCTACCGAAAAGATCAACGCGCTGCTTTCAGCCGGTGTGAAAGTTGCCGACAACCCGGAACAAATTCCGAGCCTTCTGAAATAAGCTGTCCCTCACTCGCCCCCGTTCACCACCGAACGGGGGTGAGTCGCATCACACATCCTCTATCGCACTTTCGGGCAACCATCCCTCCCGCCCATCGGGAAGTTCAAACCGCACCCATCCCCGTTCGTGAACAATCGAGCGCAGTTCCGCCCCGGCGTGAAGATCATACAATTCGAGATAATCGGTTCCCGGCCCAGAATAGCTAATGACCTGTTCTTCGATAACCACCCCGACTGGTCGCTGGCTATCAAACCACCCGCTCAGACACAGCGCCGCCGCCAGAAGCACGCCCACGCCAAACGAAACGGCTTGTAGCCGCCGCAGCCCGCGCCGCCAGTTCCCCTTAAACCGCATGAGGAAAACCGCTAATACAATCAGGTCAACCATCCCCCAGATCAACCACAACGTTTCTTCGGGCGTAACTACCGAAGCGAATATATCCGCGATGCCAACCGCAAAACCCTGCTCATCACCCATCACGTCCACACGCTGACTGCGCGCCACCGCGAGTCCAGCCAGCACATCCACATCACGCGGAAGCCAGCGAAATGCACGCCGGTAATTGAGAATGGCGCGTCCCATATCGCCCATCTGTCGGTAGACCGTTGCGAGGTTATAGCGCAGTGTGCCCCCTTCGCCCCCCTGTGCAGCAATCTGTTCATAAGCCGCCGCCGCAGTAGGGTAATCGCCCCGCCCATAAGCTGCACTAGCCGCCGCAGCCAGATCAATCGGGTCGGCAGCCCGAATCCACAGCAGGAAGGCGATCATCACCACAAACCACCGGCTCATGAGGCATCCTGCCGATCATTCCAATGATCGAACGCGCTTATCAGTTGATTCAGCAATAGAGGCACATCAACAATGGATTCTGGCGCGTATAGCGCAGCATCCAACCGCGCAAGGCAATCTCGCAGCGGATCAGCCTCATCAAGCCGCAGCAACCAATCAGCAGGGCGGTCGGTCATCCTGCCATAGTCCCACAAAATTTGTCGCCCTTCACGGAGCGAGTCAAGCGTTCCGGGGACACTTGCCGCCACAAGACGACGTTTTGCCGTGCGGAACGCCCGTTCCCTGCGGCGCTGCGGTTCTTGTATGCCGCGCCGTTTCGCCCACACGCGCTGTCCCAACCCCGCCAACCCCATCCCAGCAGGCACCAGCCACAGCAGTCCAGACGGCGCATCCGGTGGCATGGTTGTCGCAATTGCTTTGAGAGCAGGTTGTTCAACAGCAGCAGGCACAGGTGTCGTAACCCCCTCACTTTGCGGCGCTGCGCGGATCATCACCGGAATCTCGTCACTCTGGATGATCTGGTACGCACCATCGTTCGGGTCGAAATAAACGAACCGCAGGGCGGGAATCCGGCGCTCACCCGGTTGATCCAAAACAAACGACACCCGAAACGTTTTTGTCCCCACAAGCACATTGGATTGCTGCGCAGCATGGTATTGCACATCTGTCACCGTCTGCTGCCATCTAGACGGATCGCCAACATCGGGCAAAGGTAGCCCCTCCACATGCCCCGTTCCCTCCACCGTTACCGTCACCTGAACAGGTTCACCCACATCCGCCGATGTCGCATCAGCCTGAACTCGCAGCGCGAACTGCCCCACCGCGCCGTCAAATCCCTCCGGCGCACCATCTGGAAGATCACGAACACGAACCTCAACCGCAGGCGCAGGCAACAGACGCTTATCCTCAAATACCGTCGCAGGCAGCATAACACCCGCGCCGGAAATGGTGACGGTGCCGGCTTGTGTCGGGAACAATGCCGTCGTCACATCGGTAACGGTATAAAAGCGTCCATCCGTGTGTTGAATCACCTGCTGTTGCCCATTGGGATCGGTACGCCAAAATCCCTCAAAATCCGCCGGACTGTACAGCGCATTGGTGGTACCCGCCGCGTCGTAAAAGCGAAGTGTGTAAGTAAATTGCTGACCCGCATACGGCTCAGAATTGCTCACAACCGCCTCAACGAACAAATCCGGTGACGGTTGTTGTGAATACACAACCGACACACACCACAACAAAGCGAATAACACAACCGCACACCGCCTCAATTGCATCGTACCATTTCTGGGCTTTCGCCCCTAAAAACTGCGCCGGTTCAACAACAGAAATGTTGCACCCGTCACCAATCCTTATCCGTTGGCGAGGATGCCAATTCGCCCCGTTGTGCGGGCAAAAACGGCTGATTGCTCTGTACCGCGTCCAGCAAATTTTCAGCCTCCTCCGCGCTCATCTCGCCATTCTCAGCGGGCGAAGGCGGCGGCGAAGTCGCAGCAGGAGACTCAGTAGACTCAGGTGTTTGATCTGGAGAATCCGGCGTCACAGTCGCGGGAAGCGGTGCTGAAGTATCCTGCTCCTGCAAAATGCGCCGGTAGGCCAGTTCAAGGTTATAGCGGGCATCCGCATCTTCAGGGTTGAGCAAAAGCGCCCGCTGATAAGTCGCAACGGCCTCCTCAAACCGTCGTTGCTGGAAATAGAGATTTCCGAGGTTGTAATACAGCACCGCCGCCAATTCAGGTTGCGCATTCCGCAGGGCATACTCCATCGTGATCCGCGCACGCTCATAAGCCCCGTTTCGCACCAGTGCCGCCCCCGCGTTCGCATACGGCAGCACATCGTCAGGAACCAGAACTTGCGCCCGCTGAAACGCTTGCAGCGCCGCAGCAGAGTCACCACGTTCATAGGCATCTACGCCGCTGTTATTTCGCTCCGCCGAGCCATCGCACCCGACCAGCAGCAGCAGTAGCACCGCTATCCACCACTTCACGCTGCCGACCTCCTGCGTCCCATCAAAGCCACACGTTCCGCGCTCATCAACACCAGTGCCACCGCAATAAACAACGGGAACTGTTCGCGGGGGCGCGTTTGAGTCTCACCAGAAGTAGCCGATTGTTCAGTACGCCATGTTTCAAGCAACCGTTCCAAACCCCGCCCATCCGATTCAACCCGTTCAAAAATCCCGTTTGTCGTGGTGGCAATCGCTTGCAGACTATGTTCATCCAGTACGGTATGAACCACAGCCCCAGAGCGATCTTCTTTGTACCCCACTCTATTCCCATTTTCATCTCGCAGCGGAATACCTGATCCCGCTACTGTTCCATAGCCAAGCGCATCTACACGCACGCCAGCCGCTTTCGCCGCACCCGCCGCCATCAACGGGCTGCCCATCTGGTTCTCGCCATCACTCAACAGCAAAAGAATCCGTTTCGGGGCAATCGAATTTGATAACGCACTCAACCCAATTTGTAGGGCGGCTTCAATGTTCGTCCCCTGTCCAGAAAGCATCGCCGTCGAAGCATTTTGCACGAATAATTCTGCACTTTGCGCATCCGTCGTCAGCGGCAATTGCAGCATGGCAGAATCTGCAAACACCACCAGCGCAAACTCATTCCCTGTCAGATCACGAATCACGCGCCGCAAATCCAGCTTGGCACGCTCTAACCGGCTGGGCTGAACATCATCCGCATCCATGCTCAAACTCACATCAAGCACCGCCACAATCGCAATACCCTGCGTTGCCAGAGGCACCACTTCCACACCCCATCGGGGTTGCGCCAGCCCCACCACCAGACAGACCAGCGCACCCAACCATCCAATCGCAGCGAACCCTGTAAAAGACTTAGCCTGCGCCACAAAACCCGTTCCCAGCACGTGTAAGCGATGCAGGCGCACGCGCTCACGCCAGTAAAAAACGATCATCGCCACAGGCACGAGCAGCAGTAGATACAGGGCCGATGGGTTTCCAAGACTCATGGCACCACCTGAAATACCGTCACCCGAAGCAAACGCTCCATGATGAACAGCCCCAGAGCAATCCAGACCAGAGCAGGTGCCAATTCATTCCAATCTACCCAGCTTATTCGCTCAATATCAGAACGCTCAAGCCGGTTGATTTCGTTGTACACAGCCTGTAAATCCACCAATTCGGCAGCACGGAAAAATTGTCCGCCAGTTTCGGAAGCAATCTTCTGAAGCGTATTTTCATCGAGATTGCTTTCGACCAGTTTCGTGCCGCCGTTCACATCCGGGACTTGAACCTGACCGTTGCGCCCCATGCCAATCGTATAAACCCGCATCCCTAGAGCGCCGACCGCCTGCGCCGCGCTCAACGGCCCGATGCTGCCCGCATTGTTCGCCCCGTCAGTCAACAGGATAATCACTTTACTGGCAGCACGGCTAGGACGCAGCAGATTACCGGAACTCGCCACGCCCATCCCGATTGCCGTGCCGTCGGTCAACGCCAGTGCTGGCGCGAGTTCAATAGCGTTGAGAGAAGCGAGCAAAGCGTTATAGTCTAGAGTCAACGGCACGCGCTGAAAAGCATCCGCCGCGAACACCACCAGCCCGATCCGGTCAAAACTGCGCCCTGCCACAAAACTAGCGATCACCGCCTTTGCGGCTTCAAGACGGTTCTGTGGCGCAAAATCCAGCGCATTCATGCTTCCCGAAATATCCAGCGCCAGCACAATATCAACGCCCTGCCCTCGTGTAATCTGTTGCACCATCCCACTCTGGGGTCGTGCCAGTCCCACAACCAGAAAAACCCATGCCCCCGCCCACAACCCATCAGGAACGCCGCGCCAGCGCACGCGCCATGTAGAAGGCAAGTTCTCGACCAGAAACGTGCTGGAATATACCAGTACCGCAGACTCAAACAACCATTTTTTTCGTCTGCTCCATCCAAACAGCACAACTGGAATGACGAAAAGCAGGAACGCGGCGGGATAAGCAAACTGGAAACTCACTCACCATCCTCCGGCAAACTAGCTTTTTCCACTTCACGAACCCATAGCTGGGCCTGCTGAACATACGGATCAACCTGCCCACCCGCCATCTCGGAACCGCTAAACTTTGCCCGGTCTGCAAGGTTGAGAAATTGCCGGAACCGCTGCTGCTGCTCATCGCTCAACTGGCGCACAGGACTCAACGCCTGCGTCGCTTCGCGTGTGGTGCGTTCCGGAGCAGGTACGCCAAAACGGGTTCTCACATAACGGCGCAAACAATCGGCAGTTTGGGCGATGCGTTCCTCGCTAGACAGCTTTTGAGATGCAATCAAGCGCAGCTCGCGCAAAGCCACCTCCGCAGCCGGGTGCCATTTGCGCTCCGCAAATTCGCTTTTTGCAGGTAGCCACACCAGACGGCGGCGCCACCACAACGCGCTTCCTAGCCCTAGCGCCGCCGCCACGAACAAAAGAATCGCGTAAGGAAATGCGGGTATTCGCTGTGGGGGCTTCAGTGGGCGCAAATTCAAATCATTCTCATTAATCACCGACGGGACGCTGAAAAACGCAGGCTGCACCGCAACCGTTTCGATTGAACCATCTGGACTCCGAACGCCAACAACCGTTTCCGGTGTCTGCGCATCACCCGGTCGCCACAGCACCACCGAGATCACCTGCTGCCACACCATCACATCCCCATCCAGGTAATTTGAAGCGGGGTCTATAGACAACACTTCAAACGGCGCCCATTCACCGGGGAAAGCCGGGAACATCACACTGGCATCCGCAGCAGTTCGCACGGTCAACGTGAGCATAATCGGATCACCAGTACGCGGCGTCCCCTCGTTTGCGTGAAACGCCGCTTCTGGGACAACCCCGACAAAACGAGCAGCAATGAATAAAAGAACGACACGCCACCACATAAGCATCTCACTCAACCGCGCAGCAGTCGCCGCTGAAAGAACGCTTCAAGCCGTGCGACCGCATCATCCTGCGTATCAACCGGAACAATATCCACCTTTGCGCGGCGTAGAACGGATTCTAAATCGTTCTGCATCTTCAACATTCGGGCTTCAAACTGTTCCCGCCATGCAACCGAACCCGCATCCACCCACCTTTCCTGACCGGTTTCCGCATCCCGCAGCGCGACCAACCCGCCCGCATCCGGCCACATCTTCTCGCGCTCATCACGCAGCACCACCGCAACCACATCATGCCGGTGCGCCAGAAGTGAAAGTTCAGCACTCACCTCACGCATATCGGTCAAAAAATCCGACAGCACAAACACCACAGCACTATGTTTAAGCAACATGCGCGTCGAACGCAATGCCGTCCGAAGGTCAGTCGCCCGCCCGTCTGATCGCATCTCCAGCAGGTCACGAATCACCCGCAGCACATGGTTTCGCCCTTTTCGGGGTGGTATCGCTTGCTCAATCCGATCACTAAATAGAATTAGCCCCACGCGATCATTGTTGCGTGCTGCGGTATATGCCAGCACCGCCCCCAGTTCCAGCGCAACATCATGCTTTGTACGTCCAGTCGTACCGAAAAACGCTGATGCGCTCAGGTCAACAATCAGCATCACCGTCAGTTCGCGTTCTTCAAGATACCGCTTCACAAAAGGAATACCCGCCCGCGCCGTCACGTTCCAGTCAATTAGCCGCACGTCATCACCGGGTTCATAGGCACGCACCGAATCAAACTCCATGCCGCGCCCCTTAAATACAGCTTGGTAGGCACCGGCAAAAACATGATTCACGCGCTTACGGGTACGAAGTTCCACCCGTCGAATTTTCCGCAGCATGTCGGCTGTAAGCGTCATGGTACAGGCACCCGGTTCAACAATCGCTCCAGAATCGTATCCGCATTCAGCCCATCGGCCTGCGCTTCAAACGACAACACCAATCGGTGTCGCAGCACATCCGGCGCAATCTGCTTTACATCGTCAGGCGTAACATAGCCCCGTCCCCGCAAAAATGCCCCCGCTTTTGCCGCCCGCAGCAACGCTAACGAAGCTCGTGGAGAAGCGCCATACTCGATTAATCCCGTAAGGTCGCTCAGTCCAGCCGAACCCGGATCGCGGGTAGCAAAGATGATGTTCAGCACATAATCTTTGATCTTCTCGTCCACATAGATACGCTTCACCACCTCCCGCGCCGAACTCAACGCCTGAGCCGAGGCTATCGCCACCGGCAGCGATGGACTGTCGCTGCCCATCCGGTCAAGTATCTGGCGTTCCTCGTTCCGGTTCGGGTATGTGACAAGCACTTTGAGCATAAATCGGTCAAGCTGGGCTTCAGGGAGTAGATAAGTACCTTCCTGCTCAATCGGGTTCTGAGTCGCCAGCACCAGAAACGGGTCTGGCATCGAGTAGGTCTGGTCGCCTAGCGTTACTTGGCGCTCCTCCATCGCTTCCAGCAATGCCGACTGCACTTTGGCGGGAGCGCGGTTAATCTCATCCGCCAGAACAATCGAAGCAAATAACGGGCCGGTGTGGGGTGTAAATTCCCCGCTGCGCGGATTGAAGATTTGCGTTCCTATGATGTCCGAAGGCAACAAGTCGGGCGTGAACTGAATGCGTTGGAATTTCACACCCAACGTTGCCGCCAATGTGCGTACCGCCAACGTCTTGGCTAAACCCGGCACACCTTCAATCAGCACATGCCCGTTACAGAGCAGCGCGATCAACATACGGTTCAATAGCCGTTCTTGCCCCACAATCACGCTGCTGGTGTGGCGGGCAATCTCCTGAAAAAGACCAGCCTCGCGCCGGATCGTTTCTTGAAATTGATGGGTTTCGTTCATTAATCATCTCCATCGTGCTGAATGATTGTACTGCAATCTGCCACCCCACCGGCGAATTTCGAGTACAACTAGAAGATTAACCTACATATCAGCTATAATGTCATCATATCGTGTGCAAAACAAACGTTCGACCTGTGATTCGATCTTAAAATAATTGCCAGCGAACGTTTCTTAATCCGGGGTTTGGGCATGAATAATCCAAGGACACGAAACTTACTGATATACGGCTTCATCGGCCTGCTGCTCATTATTATATTCATTGGCATCAGCAGCAGTGGGCAGGAAACGACCACAATCCAATTTACCGAACTCGTTCGCCGAATCAATAATGGCGATGTTGTGACCATCATCGTTTCTGGAAACCAGTTAAAAATCACCTTCAAAGATCAATCTGCCGCAACGACTACCAAAAGCGCCGAATCAACCGCGCAAGAACAGCTTATTCAGTTTGGTATCACGACTGACCAGATCAATCAGATCAACTGGACGTTCGACACGCCCAACAATCTACCCTCCGTCGGGTTAAGCCTCCTCACCACCCTGCTGCCGCTGCTGATGATCGGCAGCCTGATTTTTTTCATGCTCCGGCAGGCACAGGGGAACAACAACCAAGCCATTGCGTTCGGAAAAAGCCGCGCCCGCCTGTTCAGCAGCGATAAGCCTTCGATCACCTTTGAAGATGTCGCAGGCGCGGAAGAATCCAAAGCGGAACTGGCTGAAGTGGTCGAATTTCTGAAAGAGCCTGAAAAATTCATCCAGCTTGGAGCGCGTATCCCTAAAGGGTTGCTGCTCATCGGCAGCCCCGGCACAGGCAAAACGCTGCTGGCAAAAGCGGTCGCAGGCGAAGCAGCCGTGCCATTTTTTAGCATCTCCGGTTCAGAATTTGTCGAGATGTTCGTCGGTGTAGGCGCCAGTCGTGTACGCGACCTCTTTGCACAAGCCAAGCATCACAGCCCGTGCATCATTTTCATTGACGAAATTGACGCCGTAGGCAGGCAGCGTGGCGCAGGCTTGGGCGGCAGTCACGACGAGCGCGAGCAAACGCTCAACCAGATTCTTGTGGAAATGGACGGTTTCGATACCGATACCAATGTCATCGTCATCGCGGCCACCAACCGCCCGGACATTCTCGATCCGGCACTGCTGCGTCCGGGTCGTTTCGACCGCCGCGTGATACTCGATCGCCCGGATGTCAAAGGGCGCGAAGCAATCATCCGCATTCATGTGCGTGGGAAACCTCTAGCCCCGGATGTGGACTTGAGCATAATCGCCAAAGTAACGCCCGGTTTCGTCGGTGCAGACATCGAGAACATGGTGAATGAAGCGGCTATTCTGGCTGCCCGCAAAAACAAGAAATCCATCAATGATCGTGATTTTCAGGAAGCCATCGAGCGCATTGTGTTGGGGCCAGAGCGCAAAAGCCGTGTCATTCACGAACAAGAACAGCGAATCACCGCCTATCACGAAGCCGGTCACGCCGTCATCGGTTTCTTATTGCCAAACACAGACCCCGTTCGCAAAGTGACAATCATTCCGCGTGGAATGAGTGGCGGCTCCACGCTCTTTATGCCAGAACGTGACCTGAACTATATCACCCGGTCGCGCATGAAAAATCAGATCGTTGTCGCGCTGGGTGGGCGCGCCGCCGAGGAACTCATCTTCAACGAAATCACCACTGGCGCGGCGAGCGATTTAGAGCATGTCAGCAAGTTGGCGCGGTCAATGGTGATGCGTTTTGGAATGAGCGATAAACTCGGCCCCATGATGTTCGGTCAGAAAGAAGAAATGATTTTTCTGGGGCGTGAAATATCAGAACAACGCGATTACAGTGAAGCCGTCGCCAAAGAAATTGACGATGAAGTTCGCACCATCGTCAATTGGGCGTATGCCGAAGCCCGGCGTCTGCTTCAAGAACACCCGGACAAACTCGAAACCATCGCCAAACGCTTGCTGGACGCGGAAACCATTGATGGCGTTGAGTTCGAGGCGCTGATGCGCGGCGCCTAACTGCCGTTGCTCTCACCTTAGCGCGGCAAAAGTGAGCAAAAGTTCATCGCAGTCGGGTTCCCATTGCAAGCCGTTATCACAACGGCCACACCGACCACGCCGCCACATGCCAGCAGCATGACCAGACACCCGCACCACAAGCCGGGGCCGCCGTTCAAAAGCGTTCCAAACAGCCCCACAAAGCTCATCAGCGTATTCAGGGTAACGCCGACCAGTTGCAAGCCAAACGACAGCACCAGACCGACAATACACAGGCCCCCGCAAACAAGGCCGATTGTGATAATGGTGTTGGTATCAAGCTGTGGCATGAATCATCCCATCCATTTCTCTTGTGACATCGAACCGACTTAGGAACCGCAGTTACCTTGCTGCGTGGATACAAACTGCCACGCAGCATCAGCACTCCCACGCTGATAACACTCGCAGTAATCTGCGGGACTGGCGCTCCCCATCCACAGAGCAAAACGGATGTGGGACTCCAAGCAGACAGCATTCGGATCACCGCTGCTAATCAGGCTCGGTTGAGCAATCGCCAAACCGCGCTCATCCGCCTCATTGACCAACCAGATTCGGAACGCATGACCCGGAACATCGCTAAGTGTGATCGCAATCTCGTTTTGTGTCGCCATGACAATAAAAAAACAGGGCGTAAGCAACACCACGAACCAGATCAGCAGCGCCAGCGCACACCCGATGCGCTGGATCGGCGTTCTTCGCTTCGGGGGCAAAACCAATGTCGTAGGGAACGGTGTTTCAGGCATTGCGAATCCTATAGAAAGCCCAAATCCCTCAAGAGTATACCGCCTTCGTCAAAAGTTCGATAAGCGATCAACCGACCCCATTTCCTACCCATCATTCCGCCTGTGTGATCTGAATGACTGGATGATCGCGCTCATCATAAGACATGTGGACAAACAGCGGCGGCACGCCGGTTGGCATCGCCAGCATACGCGGGAGCAAAATAGGCAAGTCGTCTACAAGATCATACTCCCCTAGCTGCTGCCGGGGAATCCAGTGAAGGCTACCCTCATCGTTAGCGACCACATTCCGGTTGTCCGAATACGCAGTAAACGCATAGACCGCAATGCCTGTGTCTGCGCCCGCATCCACATGGTATATCGCCCGCAGTCGCAAATCGCGCACCACCAACCCGGTTTCTTCGAGAATCTCACGCCGAACACTGGTCAGCGGGTCTTCGTCCCGTTCAACATGCCCCCCCACCCCGTTGTACCGATTGGGAAACACGCGCTTATGGGCTGCCCGTTTCATCAGCAGCACATCATCCCCGTTCCGCACAAAACATAACGTGCGGGGTATCGTAAGCCAGCGCCCTTCTGTGGCACTTGCGCCTTGTTCTACTGCACCCATTCGCGCCCCCTCGCTGTTCCACTTCCGATTCAGATGCAAAAAATCTATCCGTGACAATTGTACTGAGCTACAGTTCGTGCTAATCTACGCGCAGGCTCACACATACTCATAAGGCATGATAATGTCTCCGGCTCATACTGACGCGCCACCGCCTGATCTGCGCATCGTACTCACCCAATCCCTACATCCACATGAGGAACACGACTCTCAACGTGCGCAGCCTTTAATTGCGCGGCTGACACAGGAAACTGTCGTCATCAATCCACCTGTTGTTGCGCCAATGGGTGATGGTAGCAAGTTTGTTGTGCTGGATGGAGCTAATCGCTACTACGCCTTTTCTCACCTCGCCTACCCGCATATTCTCGTTCAAGTCGCCCCTTACGAGAGTGGCTACGTACATTTAGACACATGGCGGCACCTCATCTGCAACTGGGACGAGGACAGCCTAATGTCTCACCTGCACCAGATCAATTCTCTGGAAATACTGGAAGGGCAGCATCGAGACTCCATCGCGCATCTCTTGTTCCGCGATGAACGGGTGGTTGCCTTGCGCGTCCCCGTCCAGAACACACACGAGCGAAATGCAGCCCTGCGCGAAATCGTCCGCACCTATCAGCAAAACGCCACACTCCAGCGCACCACCCTTCATGAGCCGGAAGACATCTGGCGCCTTCACCCCGATGCGTTGGCGATGGTGATTTTCCCGCAGTACGAACCGAACGATATTATCGCGGCAGCGCATCATCTCGCCTTTCTCCCGCCGGGAATCAGCCGCCATATCATTCACGGGCGTGCATTGCGAATCAACTATCCTTTGAATCGCTTACAGGCGGTTGACGAGACGCTTGAAACCAAGAATAGAGTCTTGCAAACATGGATGCAAGAGAAACTTTCCCGGCGGCAAATTCGGTATTACGCCGAAGCCACTTACCAGTTTGACGAATAAAAAGCGAGAAGACAACTTGCAAACCGTCCAGCAAGCCTTACGTGCGGCTCAGTTTTATACCGATGGCGTAGATTATCAGTTGCTTCAACTGCCGCGTGGGGCGGTGATGGCCGCCGCCGGAGTTGTGGCTGAAATCGGTGAACCTTTCTGTGCGCTCTTGGTTGACAAAGATGAAGTCAGCCTCATCATCTCTGTCGAAGCCTATGAGCATTTCGCAGGGCGGCTCAAGAATGCCGTCCCCAGCGATCACCCTTACCGCTTGCTTACAGTAGATGTCGTTCTCGATTCGGCATTGGTCGGCTTCATGGCGGCACTCACCCCCGCGCTGGCTCAAGCGGGAATATCGGTGATTCCGCTCGGCGCATACAGCCGCGATCACCTGCTCATTCCGGCGCATCATATCGAGATTGCTCTCGCCACGCTGAAACAATTACAATCAAGTTGCTAATGTCAGTCTAGTCAATGTCGAGATTCACGCATGGATATTCCCATATTTCCGACTTCTGAAGTTCCGAAACAACGGCAAGATGTTCACATAGAAGAACTGGAAATCATCCCTTTTCCAGATCGTTTCCGCGTCTATGCGCATATCCGTGTGACCCCGTTTTTGGAACGTCCCAATTTGCTGCTCATCGCCCATGACGAAAACGATCGCGTCGTGAGCGAACTCAATATCATCGAAACCATGCACCATGACATGGAATTCACACTCCATATCCGGGGAGTCCCCGACCCCGCTGGAGTATATACGCTGACGGCTGACCTGTTCTATGAAACACGAAATCCGCCACAGGATCGCCGCATTGAAAGTTTCCTGATCCCCGCAGCAGATCAAGATGGGGCATAGCAGAATGTCACCCCTGTGGATGACCTATGAGCAGGCAGTGGCCTTAATCGCCGCTGCCAATCAGGAGCGCCCGCAGGAAGCCTGTGGAATCTTGGTTGGAAAAAACGAACAGGTAGAGGAAGTCATCAGCATCCGCAACATCGCCGCTGATCCCGCGCACTTCTACCGCCTCGACGATCAAGCCTTTACGCAGGCGCTATTCCAAACACAGAACAAAGGCCAAACGCTACTAGCCTTTTACCATTCCCATCCGACCAGTGACCCCATCCCCTCGCAAGAGGATATTCGGCAGATCACCTATCCAGACATCCCGTATGTGATCGTTGGTTTCCGCAAGCCGGAACCTGAGTTGGCTGCATGGCAAATACGTCCGGGTGAGGTGAAACGGATGCCGCTGCACATCGGGTTTCACGCGCCACCGCCTCCGCCTTCATTCTCGCAGGCGCAAAAAACCGCTGTGCTGCTGACCGCCCTGATCGCGTTCGTATTCCTGATTGTGCTTTCGCTGTCACTTCTTCCGCCCGCACCGGTCATTGTCACACCGCTACCCTAGAGGAAACCCCTATGCTCCTCACGATCCTCATTATCATCATCATTGGCCTGTTTGCGGGCGCTATCATCAACGTGTTGGCGGATGATCTGCCGCATTACCGCCGTCCCACCACCCCCCGCTATGCCGATGGCGCGCGCCGTCCACTCATCGCATGGTTGGGCATCCTCGCCTTCGTAACAGGTAAGCGAGCTTCTCCAGAAGGTGCTGCATTATCGTGGCGCTATCCGGTGGCAGAAGTGGCAACCGTCGCCGGTATGCTCATCGCATTACTTGTGAAAAATGCACGCACGGATGTCAGCGACACCCAGCTCATATTCTGGTTGATAGACATCATCATCATGGTTCTGGTCACTGTCGTTGACATCGAACACAAATTAATTCTGTTCTCGGTCATGATTCCCGCTTATGTCGTGGCCGTTCTCGATGCAATCATCACGCCCGCACAACGCGAACCGAACCTCACCGCTGCCCTCATCGCAGGAGCTGTGGGATTCGGGGTGTACTATATTCTGTATCTGGGCGGCATCCTGTACGTCTATGTTGCCAATCAACAGGGACGCAATATCAACACCATAGCCTTCGGCTTCGGGGACGTAATGCTGGCGACCTTCAGCGGCCTGATTCTTGGGCCCGGGGCGCTCATCTTCGCTATGTTTATCACCGTGTTCGCGGGCGCAGCAGGCGCAGTAATTTATCTCATCAGCCGCCGACTGAGCGCAGACGGCTACAGCCCGTTCACCGCCCTACCCTACGGGCCGTATATCGTGTTAGGCACGTTCTTGATGCTCTTTTTTGGATCGCAGATGCGCTACCTGCTCATTGGCTATTAGCTCACCGTTGGGCGCTCAATAATGCCGCCCCCCAGAACCACATCACCCGCATAGATCACAGCGCCCTGCCCCGGCGTAATATCCCGCAGCGGCGCATCAAATCGCGCCACAAACCGACCATCCGGCAACGGATCAATCTGCGCAGGCACAAAAGAGCCTTTATAACGGATTTTGAGTAACGCTTTGAAAGGCGCTGTGGGTGCTTGCCCGCTGACCCAGTTCACGCGCTTCGCAGTCAGTGACGATTGTCCCAGTTCTTCGACTGTCCCCACCACAAGGCTGTTTTGCGCGACATTCAAATC
>Ga0172373_10004886_pt1 | contig 18657 bp, 18 predicted proteins | sample Lak10m_2_FD_114546 | JGI IMG/M metagenome (GOLD analysis project Ga0172373, IMG submission 114546) | Freshwater microbial communities from Kabuno Bay, South-Kivu, Congo - kab_092012_10m | ecosystem: Environmental > Aquatic > Freshwater > Lake | place: Democratic Republic of the Congo...
AAGAATACATTGTGGTGTTGTAAATCGAAGCCAGTGGTCCGCGCATGCAGGCACCATGTCACCGCGGAGAGCCCTCGCTGCGGTGGTTCAATGGCGGTCGTCGCCCGTCGAACGCTGTCACCGAGCGCGCCACTCGCCAGCGCATTGGCATCGCCGTTGAAGACCACGGCGTCGGCATCAAGTACTTCGCCGAATTGCAACTCAACCCCGTTCACGCGGCCGTTGCGCGTCAAGATGCGTTGCACCGGGGTTTCATAGCGATACTCGACTCCGTGTGCGCGCCCGAGCGATTCAAGTGCACGGGCCACCTCGCGCATGCCGCCCCGCACCAGCCACACGCCGTTTTGCTCGACGTGGGCGATCAGCATCAGCGTGGCCGGAGCCGCAAGCGGTGAGGAGCCGACGTAGGTGGCATAGCGACCAAACAGCTGCCGCAGCCGAGGATCACGAAAATGGCTGCCGAGCGCTTGCCACAGCGACAGCCACGGCGGAGTGCGCCACATGGCGGCGAGTCCTTGGGCGCCGAGTCGGGCGACGAGTTGTGCGGGGGAGGGTCGCGCGACGGTCATGAAACTGTCGCGGAGCGTCGCGTAGATACGCGCGCTGCGTTGGCAGAGTTCGAGATAGCCTTGTGCCTCGCGCTCACCGGCGAACTCGCGAATGGCGGCGGCGGAGCGCTGCACGTCGGCGTGCAGATCCAGGACGCCGCCCGAGCTCCAGGCATGCCGTGCGAGGATGTCGGCTTGCGTCAGCGATAGATGATCCTCAATGCGTTCGCCGCAATCGCGGAACAACTGCGCGAACACCTCGTGCATCGTGAACACAGTGGGGCCTGCGTCGATCTGTTGTCCGTTGACAGCGACGCTGCGCAGTTTGCCGCCTGCGACCGAGGCGCGCTCCAGTACGGTGACGCGACGGCCTTGGCGGGCCAGATCCGCGGCGGCCGCGAGGCCGCCCATGCCAGCGCCGACGACGATGACGCGACGCACGGCCCGACTCAGCTGCGCACCGGTGCTCGGCGACCGACGCTGGCCTGGTGATAAAGAATGAGACCGAGGCCCACGACGAGAGGAATCGCCCACAGACCCGGGTGTAGCGCGAGCGCCGGCACGGTGCGCACGGCGCCGAAGGCGAAGAAGGCGGTGTATACCGAGATGCCCGCGCCGACCAAGGCCTTGATGTGCTCGCGCAACCAGTCGAGCGGCCGACGCTGCGATTTGTAGAGGAACCAAAGATTGGTCGCAACGGTGGCGAGACCAATCGCCGGCATGCCCAGCATCAGCGGCAAACCGGCACGCCAAGACTGATACGCACAGTGGATCGAGGCGACGAACAACGCCGCTTGCAGCGCGAGATTGCGCCACTCGAGGTTCGCCTCGTGTCGCTCGCGGTTTTGCACGCAGAGCCAGCCATACCACGCGAGGTTGAGCGTGAGTATCGCAAGACCCTGCATCATCCAGCCGAAGATACCGCGGATCCACACGGGGTCGGTCAGGTGCGGATGTGTGCCGAGTGGGTCGAGTAACGTGCAGGTGCTGATCCCGACCGCAGCCGTACCGGTCAGCAGCATGCAGACACTGAATACACGGCCCCATTTGCGATGCTGCAAACCGCCTTTCAGGCCGAGTATCGGCACCCAGAAGGCAACGAGGCCGACGCTGCCGAACAGGATGTGCAGCACGACGAAGGTTGTGAATACAGTCGGGATCAACGAGTCCATGAGGTGGTGATGCTGCGCTGCAGGCGCGCGACTGTAAAGTCTTCGGCCCTTCACGTCGGCCCCGCTGCACGTTAGGGTACAGACATGAGTGCGTTGTACGTTCCCCCGCGGCCGCAGCCTTTGGCTGCGCTGGTGTCATTGCTGCGGGTGATGGCCCAAGGGGATGGCGATCTGTTGAGTTTGCTGCCTGCGAAGGCGTATCGAGTGAAGACGGGCTGGCTCGGTTATTCGCGCCGCTCGATTCTCATCGTCAACGAGCCCGAATTGCTGCGGGACATACTCACCGACCCCACCGACATCTATCCGAAAAACGACTTGATGGTCGGGGCACTGGAGCCGCTCGTCGGTAATTCGATTTTCGTCTCGAGTGGGGCGGTGTGGCGCCGGCACCGGCAGATGATCGATCCGGCGTTTTCGCACATGCGGCTCAACAAGGCGTTTGTGTCGATGTCGGCGGCCGTCGATGATTACGAACGCAGGCTCGATGAGGCGGCTGAGCGCGGCGAGTCGTTTTCGCTCGATCTGGCGATGAGCCATCTGACGGCTGACATCATCTGTCGCACGGTGTTCTCGACGTCACTGAAGTCGCAGACGGCCGTCGATGTATTCGAGGCGTTCACGGTGTTTGAGCGCACCTGCGCGCAGGTCGAGTTGAAGCGCCTGATCTTCGATGCGCCTTTCGCCGCGATCCCGCAGCATCCAGAGGTGCTCGAAGCCTGCGAGCGGATTCGACGGCATCTGGGTGATCTTGTCGATACGCATCTGGGCGCCGGTGAGGCGCAGTACGACGACATCGCAGCCGAGGTCATTGCTGCACGCGATGTGCAGAGTGGCGAGGGCTTTACGCGCAAGGAACTGCTCGATCAGCTCGGCGTGATGTTTCTGGCGGGGCACGAGACGACGGCGAGCGCGCTCATCTGGGCCTTCATGATTCTCGGTTTGCACCCGCCGGCGATGGCCCGCGTTCGAGCCGAAGTGGCCGAGATCGCCGGCGATGGCCCCATCAGTCTGGAGCAGGTGCGGCGCATGAGTTACGTGCGCAACGTCTTTCGTGAGGCGCTGCGACTTTATCCGCCGATCACCTTCATTCCGCGGGTGGCGGCGGAGGCTGCGACCATCGGGCCGCATCGGGTCAAGCGCGGCGCCATGCTCATGATCGCGCCGTGGTGTATTCATCGGCACCGGGACTATTGGAAAAACCCGCATGCCTTCGACCCGGATCGCTTTTCGGCGGAACGCGAACACGAACTGGTGCCGGGTGCTTACCTGCCCTTCGGCCTCGGACCGCGAGTGTGCGTGGGTGCGGGGTTCGCGCAGCTGGAGGCCAGCCTGATCCTCGCGCGCCTCTGTCGTCGCTACGATTTCAGGGTTCTGGATGCGCATAAGGTGCGTCCGGTCGCGCGCCTGACCACACGTCCCGCGCAGCAGCTGATGTGTCGGGTGGCGCACCGTTCGGATGGCGGCACTCGCGAATGAGCAGCCTGCCATGAGCCCGCTGCCATGAGCCCGCTGTCATGAGCGAGACCGTGCTGCTGACCTTGGGTCGCTTGCCCAAGTCGCTGGAAATTGCGCGTGCCTTGGCGTCTGCGGGTTGCCGCGTCATCGTCGCCGAGCCCTTCAAGCGCCATTTGACCGGCGCCTCGCGTGCGGTGGCGCGCAGCGTCGTGGTTCACTCACCCGTGGACGATCACGAGCGCTACCTCACCGATCTGCAGCGCGTGATCGAGGCAGAGGGCGTCGGACTCGTGGTGCCCGTTTCCGAGGAAATCCTGTTTGCGGCCGCGCTGCGCGAGCGATTGTCCGAGCGGGTGCGGGTGTTCTCCATGCCGCTCGCGGCGCTGCGCGCGTTGCATGACAAGCATTCATTCATCGGCGTGTGCGCCGCAGCGGGCGTGTCGGCGCCGCACACTCGCGCGCTCGATGCGCCCGATGCTCAGGCGTTGGCTGACGCGGGTCCAACCGTGGTCAAGCCGGTAGCCTCCTGTTCGGGGCGCGGTGTGCAGTTCCTCGAGCGCGGGGCGCGCTTGCCGACGGTGACGGAGCCCTGCATCGTGCAGGAGTTCTGCGCAGGTCAGCTGCTCAGTACCTTTTCTGTGGCTCGGCGCGGGCAGGTGCTGCTGACGGTGACCTACCGTGGTGCCGTGATGCAGGGCACGGTGGCGGTGTGCTTCGAGCGCATCGACACGCCGCCGCTGGTGGCGCAGTGGGTTGATCGCTTCGTAGCCCACTGTGGTTTCGACGGCTTCATTTCCTTCGATCTGGTGCAGCAAGACGATGGGCAGGTGCGTGGCATTGAGTGCAATCCGCGGGCGACGAGCGGCATTCACTTTGTCGATCCTGCCGGGCTTGCGGCGGCCATCCTGCACCCTGAGCAGCCATCGACGTTGCGCTATCGCGAGGCGCGTTTGCTGCAGCAGTTCTATCCTTGTCTCACCGAGACGCAGAACTCGATGTTCACCGAGCGATTCGCGCAAAATTTTCGCTATCTCCGGCGCGCACGTGATGTGACTTGGTCGATGCGCGATCCTTGGCCCTGGCTCAGCATGCCGCTGAGCTCTTGGACGATCATCGAGCAGGCGTTACGTCGGGGCTGTACCTTCGGTGAAGTCGCTATGCTCGATATGGCGTGGACCGGTGCGCCGGCGAGCGCGGGCGACCCGCGAGTTGCCCCGGCGCAAACCGCTGACGTAAAGTGATTCGGGGGTCGAGGCGGGGACATCGACATGATGGGTGATGGTGGCATGGCACCGGGCCTTGCGACGCGGGCGGATCTCGAAGCCTGTCGTGAGGCTATTCGTGTCGGTTCGCGCACTTTCCATGCAGCCTCGTTTCTGTTGCCGATTCGCGTGCGCGAGCCGGCGTTGTCTCTGTATGCCTTTTGTCGCGAAGCGGACGACGCTATCGATACCGCCAGTGATCCCGCACCGGCGCTTGTTGCGCTGACGGATCGCCTGCAGCGGGCGTATCGCCGTGAGCCCATCGACAACGCGGCCGATCGGGCGCTCGCCGATGTCGTCGCCCGTTTTCACGTTCCGATCGATATTCCGGCGGCGTTGCTGGAAGGCTTTGCCTGGGACGCCGAGGGGCGCCGCTACGAGGAGCTGTCCGATGTGCGCGCCTATGCCACACGCGTGGCAGGTACCGTGGGCGTGATGATGTCGCTGCTGATGGGCGTGCGTGCGCCGCATGCCCTGGCGCGCGCGGCGGATCTGGGCATTGGCATGCAACTGTCCAATATCGCCCGCGACGTCGGTGAGGATGCGCGCATGGGACGCATTTACTTGCCGTTACGTTGGCTGCGCGAGGCGGGCATCGATCCGCTGCTCTGGCTGCAGCGTCCCGACTTCGATCCGCGGCTCGGTCGTCTTGTCGATCGACTGGTCGCGGAGGCGGAGCAGTTGTATTCCCGCGCGGCGAGTGGCGTCGCGGAGTTACCGGTGGAGTGCCGACCGGCCATTCACGCGGCGCGGCTGATGTATGCGCAGATCGGTCGCGAGGTGCAGCGCCACGGCGGCGATTCGATCAGTTCGCGTGCGGTGGTCTCGGCGCGGCGCAAGCTGTTTTTGCTGCTGCAGGCGATCACGGTGTCGAGTCATGGCGGTCCACCGCTTGATGCGGGCCCAGCCTTGCCGGAGGCGGCCTTTTTGGTCGAGGCTGTCGTGCGACACGATCATCAACACGGTGTGGTGGCGACTCATCTTGGCGAGAGTTTACTGACGCGCGAATTTTCTTTGGCCCTGCGAGCGTTCGAGCGGCTCGAACGCATGGATCAACGCAGCGGAACGATCTAGGCGCTACGCCGCAGGGGATGACGCGGCAGGCGCACTGGCAGCAGCGTCTGCACCCAGCGTGACGCAAAGCGATCAAGCGACACGCTTTCGTGAAACGCGCGCATCGGTTGTCCGTCCACCGTGGTATCGACGAGGGAACGGGCATAAAACGGCCCGCTTTCCAACGTCTTGTGGATCGAGGCCTGCGCTACCGAATCGCAGCGCGTGGTGCGCTCGATTCCCCACAGGGTGCTGGGCAGCGTCTGCTGTGGCGGCGGGTCGCAGGGGTGGGCGCCTTGCGCATCGAAGCGGAGCGCGAGTGCCTTGCCGCCGCCGCCGCGCCACTCGGTGTCGTAGTAGACGCGGGCGTGATCTTTGAGTGCGGCGCGCGACCAATTCCAGCTGCGGAAGTCGTCCTCCAGTGGGCGCACACCCTGATTGGCATCGAAGTACGCATGGCCTCGCCACTGCAGGCGAGGGCGGCTGAACTCGATCTCGATGCGCGCCTGCGGTGCGATCGGATACCAGCGATGTGCGCCGTCGCGGTCGATGTCGTGGCCGATACCGACCAACGCCTGGGGGGTCAACCGTAGCCGGCCTTGCAGGCGCGTTGGCCATGGCGAGGTGACTTCATTGATTTCTGCATGCAGCGTGGTGCCATCCCAGTGCAGGCTGCTGCGACCGATGGTGAGTTGATCGGTACTGCGAGCGATATCCGCAGCGCCTCGTTCAGTCAGCGTCCAACGATGACCTGCTGCGCCGTAAAGGGCGAGATTGAGCGCCGAGTGCTCGAGCGGGTCGATCTGCCGCGCTCCGCCCGCCCGCGCCCAGGCGTACCACGGCGAGAACACGCAACCCAGCATGGCGATCATCGTCAGGCCGTGACGGCCGCAGTCGCTGAGCGCGTCCACATACCACCATGCATAGCCGTTGGTCGGCAGGCTTGTGGCGAAGTCCGGGCCGGTTTGACTCGCTACAGGGTGATGTCTATATTGCATTACACCCCAGTGTGACAACCTAACTTGACATATGCCAGTCTGAGGGCCTGATCATGGAAAGCACCTCTGCCATCGAGCAGGCTCTCGAGGTCGCTGTGGCCTCCTGCGATACGCTGGGCTGTCCGCCGCGCCTCGCGGCCGCAATCCGCTACGCCGTGTTCCCCGGCGGCGCTCGCATTCGACCACGCTTGTGCCTGGCCATAGCGGCCGGATGTGGCGAGCCTCATTCGCCGCTCGCGGAGGCGACCGCGGCCTCGATCGAGTTATTGCACTGCGCCTCGTTGGTGCACGACGACTTGCCCTGTTTCGACGATGCCGCGCTGCGGCGCAACCGGCCCTCAGTGCATCGGGCGTTCGACGAGCGGATCGCGCTGCTCGTGGGTGATGCGCTCATCGTGCTCGCGTTCCAGAACGTGGCCCGGGCATTTTCGACTGCCGCACCGCGGCTGCCCGGTATCGTATTGGCGCTCGGCCGTGCGGCCGGCGCACCGGGCGGCATCGTCGCCGGTCAGGCATGGGAGTGCGAGGCTACGACTCCGCTCGAGGAATATCGCCGCTTGAAAACGGGTGCGCTGTTCGTCGCGGCGACCGTGGGTGGAGCCTTGTCGGCGGGCGCAGATCCTGCGCCGTGGCGCGCACTCGGTGAGCGCTTGGGCGAGGCGTATCAATTGGCGGATGACGTGCGCGATGCACTCGGCACGGATGAGGAACTCGGCAAGCCTGCCCATCGCGATGCAGACCTCGGTCGGCCGACTGGAGTCGCTGAGCTCGGCCTGCAGGGCAGCGTGCAACGATTCGATGCCTTGATGGCGGAAGCCGTCGAGTCGATTCCGCAGTGTCCGGGTGCTGAATTCCTGCGTGATCTCGTCGAACTCGAAGCGCAACGTCTCCTACCCTCGAGCCTGTTGCAGCGCGCTGCCTGAGCACCGCGCGCGGAACGCTGTCGTCGATGTTTGGCAAGCGCTCCTGGCGCGATTGGCGTAATCAATGGGTCATGAACCCGCGCTTCCAGCGCTGGGCGGCTGCATTGCCGTTCACCCGGTCGATCGCGCGCTTCGAAGCGCGAGCAATGTTCGATGTCGTCGCTGGCTTCGTGTACTCGCAGATCGTTCTGGCCTGCCTGCGGCTCGGCGTGTTGGAGCGCTTGCGTGCAGGCGCGATGACCGAGGCCGCGTTGCAGGCGGAGATCGCGTTGCCCCCGGCGGCATTGCGCAGCTTGCTGCGAGCGGCGGCGGCACTCGAGGTGCTCGAATTACGCGAGCCAGGTGTTGCGGTCAATCGCGAGGCACCCGATCCGACGCGCAGTTGGGGTCTCGGTTTGCGAGGCGCTGCGTTGCTCGGCAACCCGGGTGTGCTGGCGATGATCGAGCACCACGCGGTGCTGTACGCAGATCTTGTTGATCCGCTCGCCATGTTTGCGGCGCCACGCGGTTCAACCAGCTTGGCGCGCTACTGGCCCTATGCGGCCGCGGATTCGCCAGAGGCTGTGGCGCGTGAGTCGACCCACGCCTACACCCGCTTGATGTCCGCGTCGCAACAACTGGTGGCGGCCGAAATTCTCGATGCCTACGACGTGCGCGAGCACCGCTGTGTGCTCGACGTCGGCGGCGGCGACGGCACGTTCCTGCGCGCCGTCGCGACGCGCGCGCCGGCGGCTCAGTTGATGCTCTTCGATCTCCCGGGCGTCGCCGCCGAGGCGGAGGCGGCCTTTGCCGCGGCCGGGCTCGCCGCACGATGCACGGTGGTGCCGGGCGATTTCAGTCGTGATTCGCTGCCCCGTGGTGCGGACCTCATCACCTTCGTACGGGTGTTGCACGACCACGACGATCCGCGCGTCGAGCGGATGCTCAGAGCCGCGTATGAGGCCTTGCCGCCGGGTGGGCGGTTGGTGGTCGCCGAGCCCATGGCGGGCACGACGGGCGCGGCGCGGATGGGCGATGCGTATTTCGGCGTCTACCTCTGGGCGATGGGTTCGGGGCGGCCAAGAACCGCAGCCGAACTGACGGAGATGCTGCAGGCAGCGGGGTTCAGCCACGTTCGTCGCCGGCCTACGCGCATCCCGTTGCAGACGAGTGTGCTCGTCGCCGATAAGGGTGTCTAAATCAGTTGACACGTAAAAGCGTAAGCGTAGACTGACAGTTGGAATACTAGGGAAGGACTCATCCATGTCTCGTGGGTGGCATGCACACGCAGTGGTGATCGAAGGACCGGAACGCCTTTCGGTGGACCGGCTCGCCCTGCAATCGCCTGCCGAAGACGACGTGGTGGTCGATATCGAGTGGAGTGGCATCAGCAGCGGCACCGAGCGGTTGCTGTGGTCCGGTCGCATGCCGACCTTTCCAGGCATGGGCTACCCGCTGGTGCCGGGTTACGAGTCGATCGGTCGGATCAGCGCGGTAGGACGCGCGGGCGACCCACGACGCGTCGGCGAGCGAGTGTTCGTGCCCGGCGCGCGTTGCTTCGGTGACGTGCGCGGCCTGTTTGGCGGCGCGGCCTCTCGTCTTGTGGTGCCCGGTTCCCGCGTGACCGGCGTTGATGAGGCACTTGGCGAAAACGCGATCCTGCTCGCCTTGGCTGCAACGGCCTATCACGCACTCGCTGCACCCAACGCCCGAGCGCCCGAACTGATCGTGGGGCACGGAGTGCTGGGTCGCTTGCTCGCCCGCCTGTGTTTAGCGGTGTTTGGCAGTCGTCCCACCGTATGGGAGCGAAACTCGGCGCGAATGCAGGGGGTTCAGCCGTACCCGGTCTGCGCGCCCGAGAGCGATCCGCGTCGAAACTACGGCAGCGTCTACGACGTGAGCGGCGATGCGGCGATTCTCGATCAACTGGTCGGGCGTATCGCGCACGGCGGGGAAGTCGTGCTCGCGGGCTTCTACGTCCAACCGCTGTCATTCAACTTCACTCAGGCGTTCATGCGCGAAGCGCGCATCCGCGTCGCCGCCGAGTGGAAAGACACCGACATGGCTGCAGTGATCGAGCTGTGCGCCACGGGCCGCCTGTCGCTCGACGATCTCATTACGCATCGCCAAGCCCCTGACCAGGCGGCTACCGCCTACCAGCAGGCGTTTGGTGACCCAGAGTGCCTGAAGATGGTCATTGATTGGAGAGCCGCTGCATGACACCTCCCGCCGAAACGGTCTCCATTCCAATCGAGAAACTCAAGCGCAGTTTGCGCGCCGAAGCGGCCGTCGAACCGACGCCCGTTGCTCCCGCCGCGGTGACTCGCGAGACGCAGATCATTGCGATCTACGGCAAGGGTGGAATCGGCAAGAGTTTCACGCTGGCGAATCTCAGCTACATGATGGCCCAGCAGGGCAAGAAGATTCTTCTCATAGGCTGCGACCCCAAGAGTGACACCACCTCCTTGCTCTTCGGTGGTCGCGCCTGTCCCACCATCATCGAAACGAGTTCACGCAAGAAACTGGCAGGCGAGCAAGTCGAGATCGGCGACGTGTGCTTCAAGCGCGACGGCGTGTTAGCCATGGAACTCGGCGGGCCTGAGGTCGGGCGTGGCTGCGGTGGTCGCGGCATCATCCACGGCTTCGAGACGCTCGAGAAGTTGGGCTTTCACGACTGGGGCTTCGACTACGTACTGCTCGATTTCTTGGGTGACGTGGTGTGCGGCGGCTTCGGTCTGCCGATCGCGCGCGACATGTGCCAGAAGGTCATCGTCGTCGGCAGTAACGATCTTCAGTCACTGTACGTCGCCAACAACGTCTGCTCGGCGGTGGAGTACTTCCGCAAGCTCGGCGGCAACGTTGGTGTGGCGGGACTCGTCATCAACAAGGACGACGGTACGGGCGAAGCGCAGGCATTCGCGGAGGCCGCAGGTATTCCTGTGCTGGCGGCGATTCCGGCGAACGAAGAAATCCGTCGCAAGAGCGCCAACTACGAAATCATCGGACGACCCGAAAGCACTTGGGGCTCGCTGTTTGCCCAACTGGCCGAAAACGTCGCTTCCGCGCCCCCCGTACGCCCGAAGCCGCTGTCGCAAGACGGGTTGCTGGGTCTATTCAAGGGTGAGGCAGTCGGACGTGGCGTGACGCTGCAGCCGGCGACTTTCGAGGACATGTGCGGTGCATCGCAGGTCCACAAACCATCACTCGAAGTCGTTTACGACACGGTCTGAACCATGAACGATCTCGCCCACGAACCCGGCACTGCGGAGGTCATCTACGATGGCCCGCCGTCGTCCGTGGTGGGCGAGGGTAGTGGGTGTCACGGCGGCAAGGAGCAGATGCGCGCTGCCGCGGCTGTGGCCGGCAAGAGCGCGACGCTCGAGCAGTACGCGCGAGACTATCCGGCCGGCCCCCATGATCAGCCGCAAAGCATGTGCCCGGCGTTTGGTTCGCTGCGCGTAGGTCTGCGCATGCGTCGCACGGCAACCATCCTGTCGGGCTCGGCGTGCTGCGTGTACGGGCTGACCTTTACCTCGCACTTCTATGGTGCGCGGCGTACGGTGGGCTACGTGCCCTTCAACTCCGAGACCTTGGTCACCGGCAAGTTGTTCGAAGATATCCGTGACGCCGTGCACTCGATCGCGGATCCCGCCAATTACGACGCGATCGTCGTCACCAATCTCTGCGTGCCGACTGCCTCCGGCGTGCCGCTGCAGTTGCTGCCCAAAGAAATCAACGGCGTTCGCATCATCGGCATCGATGTGCCGGGATTCGGTATTCCGACCCATGCCGAGGCCAAGGACGTGCTCGCCGGGGCGATGCTGAAATACGCGCGCAACGAGGCCGAGGCGGGTCCCGTGCAGGCGCCGCGCGTCGCGCGTTCGGGTAAGCCCACGATCACTTTGGTGGGCGAGGTTTTCCCCGCGGACCCCGTGGGCATCGGCATGATGCTCGAGCCCATGGGGCTTTCCGCCGGGCAATTGGTGCCGACGCGCGAGTGGCGAGAGCTCTATGCCGCGCTCGATTGCGCGGCGGTGGCAGCGATCCATCCGTTTTACACCAGCGTGTACCGCGAGTTCGATGCTGCCGGTCGGCGGATCGTCGGCTCTGCGCCGGTGGGTCACGACGGGACGGCGGATTGGCTCGAAGCCATTGGACAAGCGTGTAACGTGCCGCGTGCCGGCATCGATGCCGCCAAAAACCGGGTGTTGCCCGCGATCCGCGCAGCGCTTGCGGCCGCGCCGATTCGTGGCCGCATCACGCTGTCCGGTTACGAAGGCTCCGAGTTGCTGGTGGCGCGACTGCTGATCGAAAGTGGCGCTGACCTGCGCTACGTCGGCACGGCCTGTCCGCGCACCCGATGGTCCGATGCGGATCGCGAGTGGCTCGAAGCCAAGGGCGTGCACGTGCAGTTTCGCGCCTCGCTCGAGCAGGATCTCGCAGCCATGGCGGAGTTTCAGCCGGATCTTGCGATCGGCACGACGCCTGTGGTGCAGAAGGCGAAGGAAGCGGGTACCCCGGGTTTGTACTTCACGAACCTGATTTCCTCGCGCCCTTTGATGGGACCCGCGGGGGCGGGCTCGCTCGCACACCTCATCAACACGGCCCTCGGCAGCAAGTCCCGTTTCGATGCGATGAAAGCCTTCTTCGGCGACACCGGCAGCGGCGATGTCGCCGGAATCTGGACCGAGCAGCCCGAAGCTCGACCGGAGTTCCGTGAGCAGTACAAGCGTCGGCTGGAAAAGCAGGCGAAGGCGCGCAAAGCAGAGGAGATGGTCTGATGCTGGTGCTCGACCATGATCGCGCTGGCGGCTACTGGGGCTCGGTGTACGTCTTCACCGCCATCAAGGGTCTGCAGGTCATCATCGATGGCCCGGTCGGCTGCGAGAATCTGCCGGTCACTTCGGTGTTGCACTACACCGATGCCTTGCCGCCGCATGAATTGCCGGTGGTGGTCACAGGTCTTGCCGAGGAAGAACTCGGTCAGCACGGTACCGAGGGCGCGATGAAGCGCGCACACAAGGTACTCGATCCGCATCTGCCAGCGGTGGTGGTGACCGGTTCGATCGCCGAAATGATCGGCGGTGGCGTGACGCCCGAGGGCACGAGCATCAAACGTTTCCTGCCGCGGACGATCGACGAGGATCAGTGGCAATGCGCGAATCGTGCGCTGTGGTGGCTGTGGACCGAGTTCGGGCCGAAGAAAGTGCCGGCACGCGTTCGCAAAGAGGGCGAGAAGCCGCGGGTCAACATCATCGGCCCCTCCTATGGCGTGTTCAACATGCCGTCCGATCTGGCCGAGATCCGTCGCCTGGTCGAGGGCATCGGCGCCGAGATCAATATGGTGTTTCCGCTCGGCAGTCATTTGGCGGACGTCGCCAAGCTCGCCGAGGCTGATGTCAACGTCTGCATGTACCGTGAATTCGGTCGCATGCTGTGCGAGGGCTTGGAACGCCCGTGGCTGCAGGCGCCGATTGGTCTGCATAGCACGACGAAGTTTTTACGTTCGCTCGGTGAACTGCTGGGGCTCGACCCCGAACCGTTCATCGAGCGCGAAAAGCACACCACCATCAAGCCGATGTGGGACCTGTGGCGCTCCGTCACACAGGATTTCTTCGGCACTGCGAGTTTCGCCATTGTGGCCAGCGAAACCTACGCGCGTGGTGTGCGCCACTTCCTCGAATCCGAGCTCGGTCTGCCGTGCACGTTCTCTTATGCGCGTCGGCCCGGTGTCAAGCCCGATAACGCGGCCGTACGTCAATCGGTACGCGAGAAAACCCCCCTCGTGTTATTCGGCAGCTATAACGAGCGTATGTACCTGGCCGAGCTCGGACCTCGTGCGATGTACATCCCTGCATCCTTCCCAGGCGCGATCATTCGTCGTCATACGGGAACGCCCTTCATGGGCTATGCGGGGGCGACCTACCTGGTTCAGGAGGTCTGCAATGCCCTGTTCGATGCCTTGTTCAACATCCTGCCGCTCGGCACCGAGATGGACAAGGTCGATCCAACGCCTGCACGACTTGCCCGCGAGGCGAGTGTGTGGGACGAGGACGCGCGCTCACTGCTCGACGAGTACGTGGCGAATGAACCTTATTTGGTACGCATCTCCGCCGCCAAACGCTTACGTGATCTCGCTGAACGCGAGGCCCGTCAGGCTGGCGAGGAGCGCGTTACGGCGGCCCGCGTGACACGCGCGCGGGCGGAGCTCGCTGGAGGGCGTGCGGCATGACGAGGGCCACGAAGGAGTGGAGAGGTCGAGGGGGTCAGCATTGTCGAGCGGGTGCCGTTCTGCGGCAGCCGACAATCCCTTCCGTGCGGGAGTGCGCGGTTCGAGTAAAGCCTGAGGAGGTGAATAGTTATGGCAGATGGTAAGAGCATTTCAGGAGCCACACCGGACGAGGCACGCGCCATCAACCGGTTCTTCTGGTTGAGCACGTGGGCCTGGTTCGCGGTGTCCGCGCTGGCCCATTACCTTATTTGGAACTGGGTTCCCTGGTTCTAAATCAATTCTTTGAAGGAGTTATTTTATGTGGCGAATCTGGATGGTAATGGATCCCCGTAAGGTGATCATTGTTGGCGGCGCTCTTGTCGCCACGATCGTCGCGACGAATCACTTCGTGCAATTGAGCACAAAGTATTCGTGCTGGCTCGACGGAACGGGCAGTACTTCGTGTCTTGCACCGGCTGAGGCTTCGGCCCACAACGTGCAGCACAACGCTCCGCTTCCGAACTGAGTCCGGATCGCTGAAGGCGACGGGCCGTGTCCCCTCGCGGGAACATTGGTCCGTCGCCGGATGCGACGCTCGCGCGGGTTTCTGGGTGGGATTTCACGCTGCTCTTGACGGGGATAAGTCATGGCAATGCTAAGTTTTGAAAGAAAGTACCGCATACGCGGCGGGACGCTGGTAGGCGGCGACCTGTTCGATTTTTGGGTTGGGGCGTTTTACGTCGGGTTCTTCGGGATCACCGCGGCGTTCTTCGCGCTGCTCGGCACGGCACTGCTCGTGTACGGGGCGGCGATCGGCCCGACCTGGAACCTGTGGCAGATCAGCATCGCGCCGCCTGACCTGAGTTACGGTCTAGGCCTGGCGCCGCTCCATGAGGGCGGGATCTGGCAGTTGGTGACGATCTGCGCCGTCGGCGCGTTCGTCTCCTGGATGCTTCGCGAGGTAGAGATCTGTCGCAAGCTCGGCATGGGATTCCATGTTCCGGTGGCTTTCGGCAGTGCGATCCTCGCGTACGTCACGCTGCAGGTCATCCGACCATTGCTGCTCGGCGCCTGGGGTCACGCGTTTCCGTACGGCATCTACAGTCACCTCGACTGGGTGTCGAACGTCGCGTACCAATATTTGCACTTCCACTACAACCCCGCGCACATGGTCGCCGTGACGTTCTTCTTCACGACGGTGCTCGCGCTGGCCTTGCACGGATCGCTGGTGCTGTCAGCACTGAATCCGGCGAAGGGCGAAGTAGTCAAGGGCGCTGAACACGAGAACACGTTTTTCCGCGACAACATCGGCTATTCGATCGGTACCTTGGGTATCCATCGTTTCGGTCTGTTACTCGCGATCAACGCCGGCGTGTGGAGTGCGATCTGCATCGTGATCAGCGGACCTTTCTGGACACGCAGCTGGACGGACTGGTGGGCCTGGTGGCTCAACCTGCCGATCTGGAACTGAGGGTACGAACATGGCCGAATATCAAAATCTGTTTACTCGCGTGCAGGTCGAAGCACCGCACTACCCGGGCGTACCGCACGACCCGAAGGGCGTGTGGAGCCGCGGCGTCAAGGCGAGCGCAAATTACTGGCTGGGCAAGATCGGTGATGCGCAGATCGGACCGTTTTACCTCGGTTCCACCGGGGTGATCTCGATCATCTGCTTTATCATCGCCTTCGAGATCGTCGGCTTGAACATGCTGGCGTCGGTGAACTGGAATCCGTTGCAGTTCATCAAGCAGTTGCCTTGGCTGGCGTTGGAACCTGCTGCGCCGCAGTACGGCTTGCGTTTGCCGCCGCTGCAGCACGGCGGTTGGCACTTGATGGCGGGCTTCTTCCTGACCGTGTCGGTGCTCTTGTGGTGGGTGCGTACCTACATGCTGGCACGCAAGCTACGCATGGGCACGCACACCGCATGGGCGTTTGCTTCGGCGATCTGGTTGTTTCTGGTGTTGGGCTTCATCCGCCCGGTACTGATGGGCAGCTGGTCGGAGGCAGTGCCGTACGGAATCTTTGCCCATCTCGACTGGACCGCTGCGTTCTCGCTGCGCTACGGCAACCTGCTCTACAACCCGTTCCACGCGTTGTCGATCGTGTTCCTGTACGGCTCGGTGCTGCTGTTCGCAATGCACGCGGGCACCATCATGGCGGTCAGCCGCTACGGCGGCGAACGCGAAGTCGAGCAAGTGCTCGATCGCGGTACGGCCTCCGAGCGCGCGGCGCTGTTCTGGCGCTGGACCATGGGTTTCAACGCCACCATGGAGTCGGTACACCGCTGGGCCTGGTGGTTCGCCGTGTTGTGCACGCTGACGGGAGGCATTGGCATCCTGCTCACGGGCACGGCAGTGGACAACTGGTATCTGTGGGCAGTGAAACACGGCGTCGCGCCGAGCTATCCGGCGACCTTCGACGTGCTGCCTGATCCCGCCTTGAATTCGGGAGGCGCGCAATGAATCACTTTGGACGCATCGTACTGGCGGGTATCGCCAGCCTCGGACTGCTCGTCGGTTGCGGCGAGCGACCGCCCATCGAGACGCAGCAGTTGGGTTATCGCGGCACCGGGATGGAAGAGAACACCAACCCGCGCCTACTCGCCGAACTCGTCGCGAAGAATCAGGTACCGGCATCGCAACCGCCGGCTGATACGAGCGGCCCGTTGGCCTCGGAGATCTACCAAAACGTGCAGGTGCTCAAGGACCTCAGTGTCGGTGAGTTCACGCGCGTGATGTTGTCGATGACCGAGTGGGTGGCTCCGGCCGACCAGAAGAATTGTACGTACTGTCACAACGGCGAGAACTACGCCGATGAGAGCAAGTACCAGTACAAGGTCGCACGGCGCATGCTGAGCATGACGCGTGAGATCAACAGCTCCTGGAAAACGCATGTCGGCCAGACGGGAGTGACCTGTCATACCTGTCATCGCGGACAGCCGGTGCCGGAATACGTCTGGTTCACCGATCCGGGTGCGGGACGGGAGAACTCGTTTGTGGGTAGCCGCGCGGGTCAAAACTCGGCGATCACTGGCCTCGGTGTGACAACCATCGGTCATTCGAGCCTGCCGTACGATCCGTACAGCCCGTTCCTGCTCGGTGAGCAGAACATCCGTGTCAACGGCCCGACGGCGCTGCCAACCGGCAATCGTAATTCGATCAAGCAGGCGGAGTGGACCTACGCGTTGATGGTGCACATGTCGAACTCGCTCGGCGTGAATTGCACCTACTGTCACAACACGCGCGCTTGGGCGAGCTGGGAGGAAAGTAGACCGCAGCGCAGCACTGCGTGGTATGGCATCCGCCTCGCACGTCACTTGAACAACGCTTATCTTGTGCCGCTGACCAAGACGTTCCCGGACAATCGGCTGGGCCCCTTGGGCGATGTGGCAAAGATCAACTGCAGCACCTGCCACCAGGGCGTGTACAAGCCGTACTTCGGTACAAGTATGGCGAAGGACTACCCGGAACTGCAGGGCGCGAAGCCCATGCCCGTTGCGGCCCCGGCAGACGGTGCTGCGGCGCCGGCGGCGGGTGATGCGGCGGCGGCTCCGACCACTGCGCCCGCGCCTGCGGCGGCACCCGCTTCGGCGAAAAACCTGAGCGCCACGCCCGTGGCACGGGTGAACGCGGTCGGGAGTCCGATCGGCTGATGAACGTATTGCTCGCCCAGCCGCGCGGATTCTGCGCCGGTGTGGCGCGAGCGATCGAGATCGCCGAGCGGGCTTTGGAGACGCACGGCGCGCCGGTCTACGTGTATCACGAGATCGTCCACAACGGGCACGTTGTGGGCGATCTCGCCTCACGTGGCGCCATCTTCGTCGATGATATTGCCGAGATTCCTGAGGGCTCGCTGACCATCTTCAGCGCGCACGGCGTCGCCAATGCGGTGGTCGAGCAGGCAGCGCGGCGTCGACTGCAAGTCATCGACGCGACCTGTCCACTCGTGACCAAGGTTCACGTGCAGGCGGAGCGCTACTCGCAACGCGGCCACGTCATCGTTGTCATCGGTCACGCCGGTCATGAGGAGGTCGAGGGGACGCGCGGCTCAGTCAGCGGTCCCGTTCACGTGGTCGGGTCGTTGGAAGACATCGCCGCCTTGCCGATGTTGCCTGGCACACCCGTCGCCTATGTGACGCAGACTACGCTGTCGCTTGACGACACGCGGGTGTTGATCGAGGCGCTCGAGCGGCGTTATCCGGACATCGTGGGTCCAGGTCTCGAAGACATCTGTTACGCCACCCAAAACCGCCAACGCGCCGTGCGCCAGATGGCGCGGCAGGTTGATCTTGTGATCGTGGTCGGTGCGCGCAACAGTTCGAACGCGAATCGTCTGCAAGAGGTCTCTGCCGATCACGGCGTCCCTGCGCGTCTTGTAGAGCATGCGTGTGAACTCGAAGCAGTGTGGCTCGCCGAAGTGCGCAACGTGGGTGTGACCGCGGGCGCCTCGACGCCGGAGATACTGGTGACGGGCGTGTGTCAGCGCCTGCGCGAACTCGGCGCCGGCTCGATTCGCGAATTGCCGGGTCTCGCGGAGACCACGCGCTTTCGACTCCCGGAAATCTTGCGCCGCGCGGGCTGACCGCCGCGCATCGCGCTGGAAACTGTTAGCCCTTCAATTGACTGCGCGTGAGCAGGCGCAGTACCCCGTTGAACATGGCGTTCTGACGCAACCCTGGGGCACGCCTCGGCGCTTGCCGCGCCAGCGTGATCCGGCTGCTGTGCCGGGCGATGGCATCAAAGAGGCCTGGCACGTCGAGACCCGCATCCTGCAAGCATTGTTCGCGGGTGCCGTGTTCGATGTTGCGATCGGGTAAACCCAGGTGCAGCACACCCACATCGAGCGCGTGACGGGCGAGCAGTTCGCCGACCGCAGCACCCGCGCCACCGGCGATCACGTTCTCCTCGAGCGTTACCAGCAGCTCGTGCTGAGCGGCCAGTTCAAGCACCATCGCTTCGTCCAGCGGTTTGACGAAACGCATGTTGACGACGGTCGCATCAATGATATCGGCGAGTTCATGCGCCGTCTCAAGCAAGGTACCGAAGGCAAGCAAAGC
>Ga0172373_10004887_pt1 | contig 18656 bp, 13 predicted proteins | sample Lak10m_2_FD_114546 | JGI IMG/M metagenome (GOLD analysis project Ga0172373, IMG submission 114546) | Freshwater microbial communities from Kabuno Bay, South-Kivu, Congo - kab_092012_10m | ecosystem: Environmental > Aquatic > Freshwater > Lake | place: Democratic Republic of the Congo...
CCTTCCAGATCATCGCGGTGATTTATTTCCTCATCGTCCTCGCGGCGAAGGAACCATCGCTCGCGTGGCTCAGCCCCCTCCTCGATTGGCGCGGCCTCGGCCCCGACGTCCTCGGGCAGATCCTCGTCTGGGTCGCGCTGATCCTCACTCTTGTTTCGGGATTGAACTACGTCTGGAAGAACCGCAAGCTGCTCGCCGACTGTTGACTCACCGGCCACGAAAAAACCCGGAGGATTTCCCCCCGGGCTTTTCAAATCCTCACGGCCGAACGGCCCCTCAAGCCTCACCCGCACCATCAGCGGAACTCACCGACTCGACGGCATCGTCCTCGGTGGCTTCGGTGGCATCCGGTCGGAAGGTGAGATATTTCTCGTCCTTCTTGTGGGTGATCTTCACGGTCTGGCCGGGCTTGACATCGCCACGGAGGAGATGCTCGGCGAGCGGATCCTCGATGTGACGCTCGACCGCACGGCGCATCGGCCGAGCCCCGTAGTTCGGATCGTAGCCTTGCTCGATCAGAAACTCCTTGGCCTTCTTGTCGAGCTTGAGGTGGATATTCTTCGCGGCGAGGCGCCCCAGGACAGTGTCGATTTCGAGATCGACGATCCTGATGAGGTTCTCACGGTCGAGCACGTGGAAGACGATCTTCTCATCGAGACGGTTGAGGAACTCGGGTTTGAAGGCCTCCTTGGCACGCTCGAGGATCTTGTCGCGCATGTTGGCGTAGTTTTCGTCGCCGCCGCCCATCGCCCCGAATCCCAAGGTGACCTGACGCTTGATCACGTCGGCACCCACGTTGGTGGTGAGGATGATGATGGTATTGCGGAAGTCAATCTTGCGGCCGAGCGAGTCGGTGATCATACCCTCCTCCAGAATCTGGAGAAGGAGGTTCATCACATCCGGGTGGGCCTTCTCAATCTCGTCAAAAAGAACGACGGAGTAGGGACGGCGACGCACCGCCTCGGAGAGCTGGCCGCCCTCCTCATAGCCAACGTAGCCGGGAGGCGAACCGATGAGGCGGCTGCTCGTGAATTTCTCCATGTATTCGGACATGTCGATCTGGATGAGCGCCTCCTTGTCCCCAAACATGAACTCGGCGAGATTGCGGGCGAGGTAGGTTTTGCCGACGCCGGTGGGGCCGAGGAAGATGAAGGAACCGATGGGACGGCGCGGGTCTTTGAGATCAGCGCGGCTGCGGCGCAGGGCACGCGAGATGGCGATCACGGCCTCGTCCTGACCAATGACACGGCCTTTGAGCTCGTCCTCCATCTTGAGGAGCTTTTCGGCTTCCTTTTGCTCCATGCGCTGGAGCGGCACACCGGTCCACTTGGAGACGACGGTCATGATGTCGTCTTCCTCGACGGTGACAATCTTCTCCTCGTTCGTGGCGCGCCATTGGTTGAGGATGTCCTCCACCTCCTGACGCTTGTGTTTCTCCTGGTCGCGAAGAGCGGCGGCGTTCTCGAAATCCTGGCCTTTGATCGCGGCCTCTTTCTCGGTGACGATTTTCTCGATCTCGACCTCGAGGTCCTTGATCTGGGGCGGGCGGGTCATCGAGGCGATGCGCGAGCGGGCCCCGGCCTCGTCGAGAATGTCGATGGCCTTGTCGGGGAGGAAACGGCCGGTGAGGTAACGGGCCGAAAGTCTGACGCAGGCATCAATCGCCTCGTTCGTGTAATGCGCCTTGTGGTGAGACTCGTATTTCGAACGCAATCCTTGGAGAATGAGGATGGCATCCTCGACGCTGGGCTCCTCGACCTTGACCTGCTGGAAGCGGCGCTCGAGGGCGGCGTCTTTCTCAATGAACTTGCGGAACTCGTTCATCGTCGTTGCACCGATGCACTGCAGCTCGCCGCGGCTGAGGGCCGGCTTGATGATGTTCGAGGCATCCATGGCGCCTTCGGCCGATCCCGCGCCCACAATGGTGTGGAGCTCGTCGATGAAAAGGATCACGTTCTTGGAACGCTTGATCTCATCCATCACCGCCTTGATGCGCTCTTCGAACTGGCCGCGGTATTTCGTGCCGGCGACCATGAGGGCGAGGTCGAGGGTGATGACTTTCTTGTCGCGGAGGAGCTCGGGCACGTTTCCGGAGGCGATCTCTTGAGCGAGCCCCTCGGCGATCGCCGTCTTGCCGACGCCGGCCTCGCCGATGAGGACGGGATTGTTCTTGGTGCGGCGACAGAGGATCTGGATGACACGCTCAATCTCGCTGCTGCGACCGATCACGGGATCGAGCTCGCCATTGTTGGCGAGCTCGGTGAGGTCGCGACCGAAGGCTTTCAGCGCAGGCGTCTTGCCCTCCTTGCGGCTGCCACCGCCACCGGGCTCTTCAAATTCACCCTCCTCGTCATCAGCGGCGTTGCCAGAGAAGTTCGGATCGAGTTCACGGAGGATCTCGTTGCGGGTGCGTTCGATGTCGACGTCGAGGTTCTTGAGGACCCGGGCGGCGACCCCGTCGCCTTCGCGAAGGAGGCCGAGGAGAATGTGCTCGGTCCCGACGTAGCTGTGATTCAGGGCCTTCGCTTCCTTGCCGGCGAGGGCGAGAACCTTTTTCACCCGCGGGGTGTAGGGAATGTTCCCGACCATCTTGGTTTCGGGACCGTTGCCAACCTCCTTTTCCACTTCGAGACGAACCGTCTCGAGATCGAGGTTCATCTTTTGCAGGACGTTGACGGCCACCCCCTGGCCGAGCTTGATAAGCCCGAGCAGCAGATGCTCGGTGCCCACGTAGTTGTGATTGAAGCGGTCGGCCTCCTTGCGGGCAAGGGCGAGGACCTGTTGTGCGCGGGGGGTGAAGTTATTCATCGTCGTTGTCCCTGTCGGTGAGTATACTGCCAAAATCAGGCGGAGTTAGTCCAATTAAGCTCTTGCGGATGATGTCGGCACGCAAAATGTCCCGCTCTTCGGGAGAAAGTTTGCACTTGGCCGAGATTTGAAGATGGGCCGGCTGGATCTCGGTGAGCAGCACGGTGATGCACTCGCGCTCCTCTTCGGGGATGAAACCGAGGTCGCAGCCAAGCCGGATCATGGAAAGGTGATTCAGCGCCTCCTTCGAGGAAATGATGTGGGCGTATTTCAGGACGGCGAAGGCGCGCCCGATCTGATCCTGCATCATGGTAGGCCGGTCCTCGAGGATTTTCATTCGCGCGTTCTTCTCGTTCGCGATGAGTTGGCCGATGACGCGATCGAGGTGGGCGATGATGTCCTCCTCCCGCATTCCGAGGGTGTTCTGGTTGGAAATCTGGAAGAGGTTGGCGAGCGCCTCGGTCCCCTCGCCGTAAAGACCGCGCACCGCGAGTCCGATCTTGTTGGCTCCCTGGATGGTCTGGTTGATCTGTTCGCTGAGGACGAGACCGGGGAGGTGGAGCATCGCCGAGGCACGCATGCCCGTGCCGAGATTGGTCGGACACGCGGTAAGGTAACCATATTGAGAGTCGAAGGCGTACGGCAGGCTTCCCTCCAGCTCGGTATCGATCTGGTCGAGCGAGCGGTAGGCGGCAAGCAGTTGCAGCCCGGGGCGGATCGCCTGCATTCGGAGGTGATCCTCCTCGTTGATCATCACGCTGACGGTCTGCTTGCGATTCATCACCGTGGCGCAACCGGGCCCCTTGGCGGCGTGCTCGCGGCTGATGAGGTGCCGCTCGACGAGGACCTGCTTCTCGATCGCGGTGAGCTGGGTCATCTCCTCGGAAAAGGAGTCTTTCATCTCGGCGAGCCCCTCCAAGGCGGGACGAACCTGATCCATGACCCGGCTGCGATCCTCTTTCTTGGCCCAGCCGGGAAAGGGAAACCCCATCAGGTTGCGGGCGAGACGCACCCGGCTCGTCATGACGATGTCGTTCTCCGGTCCGGTGGTCCGCATCCATTCGGCCGGTTTTTTGAGGAGGGTCGAGAAGCGCATCACGAGGTTACGTCGCTGAGGTAGGAATCGGCACCCACGGTGCCGCTCGAGTCGGAAAAAGAGATCGCAGAGTGTCAGGATTCGCCAAGAATGGCCTCGAGCCGGGAAATCGCATCACGCAAACGGGCGGCCTCTTCATAGTCTTCGTCTTCGACTGATTTGGACAACGCTTGGCGCAATTCGCTCAATCGGGCGTGCGGAGGGACCTCGTCACCCCTGAAGGGCGGCGACACGGCGATCCGATCCACCGATTCCGGAAAGCTCTGTGGTGCCTTTCCGACGTGACGCGTGTGCTTGTGCATTGCTTCGAGAAGGCCGTCCAGCCCCTCGTCGAAGACATGATAACAGTCGGCGCATCCGAAGCGCCCGGTCTTCTTGAAATCGGCCTGGGTGAACCCACAACTGCCGCAGACGAGCTCCCCCCGCGACGGACTGCTTTCGACCGAGGTCTGCTTGCCCATGCCTTCAAGCATGTCGGCCAGGGCGAAACCCGTTGGATCAGTGACCCCCTTGTCGTCGGCGCAGGCTTTGCAGAGGTTCACCTTCTGCAGCTTCCCTTCCGCCATCTGGCTGAAGAAAATCGTCGCTTTTTCGGTGTGGCAGATGTCGCAGTTCATGACAGGAACGGGGGTGCCGAAATCCCACCGCACGGGCCGGGGGAAACGCACCGCCCGAACATTACGACACGAAACCCTTCTCGTAAATCGGCGTCCCGGTGCTTTGCACGAGATTCCGGAACATCGCGATGAGCTGGCGGGTGATCGGTCCGGGCTCGCCGGCGCCGATGATCCGTTTGTCATACTCCGCCACGGGCACCACCTCAGCTGCCGTCCCGGTGAGAAACAACTCATCGGCGGTGTAAAGATCGTAGCGCGCCATTTCGACCTCGCGCAGCTCCAACCCGGCCTCGGCAACCAGTTCCATCACCACGCCCCGGGTGATCCCGTAGAGGGATCCGGAAGCCACTGTCGGGGTATAGACAACACCGTTTTTCACCACGAAAATATTGTCACCCGTGCATTCGGCCACATAACCGGCACCATTGAGCATCACTCCCTCCTCGGCACCGCTTGCCATCGCCTCGACCTTCGCCATGACGTTGCTGAGGTAGTTGAGCGATTTCACAGCCGGAGAAAGGGCGTCGTGATTGGGGCGGCGGGTCGCACAGGTCGCGAGGATGAGACCCTTCTCGTATTTCTCAGCCGGATAGAGCGAGATCGTCGACGCGATCACGATGATGGAGGCCTGCTTGCAGTGGTAGGGACTGAGCCCCAGCGATCCCACGCCGCGGGTCACGACGAGGCGGATGTAACCGTCGTGGAGCTGGTTCTCGCGGATGGTCGCCAGGGTCATCTCGCAGACTTCCGCGCGCGTCGCCGGAATGGTGAGGTGGATGGCCTTGGCCGAATCAAAAAGGCGGTCGATGTGCTGCTCGAGACGGAAGACGCGATCGTTGTAGAAGCGAATCCCTTCAAAAACCCCGTCGCCGTAGAGGAGTCCGTGATCGAAGACGGAGATCTTGGCCTCCTCCTGGGGGAAAAATTGGCCGTCGATGTAGATCTGAAGGGGCTTGTCGCTCATGAATGCCGATGGAGACCGTGAACCTTGCCCGAAGCGAAGGGGAAAGCAAGCGATTCGGGCAGGCCCGTCAACCAAAGAACCGCTCCACTTTTTTCATGGCGACCAGAAAGGCCTCGACATCGCTGTGGCTGTTGTAGAAAGCAAAAGAGGCCCTTGCTGTGGCGGGAACCTTCAGGTAATCCATGAGCGGCTGGGCGCAATGGTGGCCGACCCGGATGGCGACTCCCTCGGTATCGAGGATCGTGCCGACATCGTGCGGATGGGCCCCGGCATAGTGGTAGGAGAGAATCGACGCTTTTCCAGGAGCGGCCCCAAAAATGCGGATGCCCTCGATTTTTGAAAGCCCCTCCGTCGCGTGGACGAGGAGTTCGTGCTCGTGCGCCTTCGCGGCGGCCCAGTCGATCCCGTCGAGATAACGGAAGGCCTCGGCGAGACCGATCACGCCGGAGATGTTGGGCGTGCCTGCCTCGAAACGCTCAGGCGATTGACGGAAGGTGGTGCCGGCGACGGAAACGCGTTCGATCATGTCGCCACCGGTCTGGTAGGGCGGCATCGCGTCGAGTAAACCACGCCGACCGACGAGGACACCGACCCCGTCGGGAGCAAAGACCTTGTGTCCGGAAAACGCGTAAAAATCGGCATCGATCGCGCCGACATCGACGGGACCATGCGGCAAAGCCTGGGCTCCATCGACGAGGACGAGGGCCCCACGCTCCCGGGCAAAGGCGGTCATCGCCGCGGCGGGATTGATCGTGCCGAGCACGTTCGAGACGTGGGTGAAGGCGGCGACGCGGGTTCGCGGCGAGAAGAGCGACTCCCACTCTTCCAGATCGAGATTTCCGTTGTCGTGGAGACCCGCAAATCGCAAGACCGCCCCGGTCTGCTGCGCGAGCACCTGCCACGGGACGAAGTTCGCGTGGTGCTCCATCATCGTCAGGAGGATCTCGTCCCCCTCGCGCAATTCCGAAGCGAGACCGTGCGTGACGAGATTGATCGCCTCGGTCGTGCCGCGGACGAAGATCAGCTCGTGCGAAGCGGGCACGGAGAGGCGCTCCCTCAGCAGATCGCGAGCACCGTCGTAGGCATCGGTCGCCTCTCGGCTCAGCGAATGGACCCCGCGGTGGATGTTTGCGTTTTCGTTCGAGAAAAAGCGCGAGAGCGCTTCGATGACCCGGCGGGGCTTTTGCGTCGTGGCGCCGTTATCGAGGTAGACGAGGGGTTTCCCCCCAATCTCGCGGGAAAGGATGGGAAACTCGGCGCGGACTGCCGCTGGATCGAAGGAAGCCATTTCAGAAGGTTACGCCCGAAGTTCGGGGGAAAACGCCCGCTTGCAAGGGAAGGGTGGATTGGGGGGCTTCATCAAAATCTTTCGGGAAATGCTTGCCGCCGCCCGCGGGTCCCGTCTACTTTCCCCAGCCTACCTTTCCCTGCCAATGGCCAGACCCAAAAAATCGACCACAGACAATGCCGAGGCGGCCGCACCCGTCCCGGTTATCGGGATCTGCGGACGCGCCGTCAACGGAGAGAGCCGTCCCTGGCTCGTCGAGGGAGCCGACGGCCACTTCTATTTCCTGAAGCGCGACAACGTCTCGCGCGACCGGCTCGCGATGGATTACCTGATGAGCCGCCTCGCCGAAGAGTGCGGCCTGCCGGTGCCGCCGGTGCGCCGCCTTCTCGTGCCCGGGACACTCCTGTCCCACTGCGCCATTGAGGGCAGCGGCGAACTCACTCCGGGCATCGCCTTCGGATCGCTGCGGGTTGCTTTCGCCGAGGAGGTGCGCACCGCCCACCTTCGCTCCATCGACGACGAGACGAAGCTCCGTTGTCTCTGTTTCGATTGGTGGACGCGCAATCCCGACCGTTGCCTCGACCGCATCGGCGGCGATCCCAATGTTCTCTGGGATCCCGTATTGCAGCAGATCTTCCTGATCGATCACGATCACTGCCTCGCTCCGGACTTCAACGCGACCGCCTTCAAACGGGAGCATGTCTTCCGCGACGCGCGCCCCTTCCTCGAAAAGCCGTTCCTCTCGAAATGGCGGACCCGTTTCGAATCGGCGATCTACCACCTCGCGAAGATCTGGGAAGAAATGCCGGCAGACTGGCACACCGGCCCGAAGCGCAAACGGCTCCTCACCTTCACCCGGCAGGATCTCGAGGCGAAGCTCATCAAACCCAAGCTCCCGGTGGAGGGCCTCCTCGCGGGCTGACCCATCCCCTCCCTCCGCGCTGCCATGAACCTGATTCTCAACTACGCCGCGATCGGCTTTCGCCCCTACCCGGAGCTCGGCGAATTCGTGAACGTCGGGATCGTCGCCGTCGAGGCGAAGAGCCGCTACCTGGGCTACCAGCTGATCTCTCCACAACGCACCAAACGCATTGCGGTCTGCTTTCCCCAGCTCGATCTCGCCCTCTACAAGGCCGGACTGAAACGCCTCGAATCGGAGCTCTCCACCCTCGCCATCGAGACGAACCACTGGACCGAAGACGCACGTCAGGTCGCGAAAAATCACCCGGCCCAGAGCGATTTCCTCGTCGCCGAGGAAGGCGATCTTTTCGCCAGGCTGACCGTCCCCCAAGGCTCGCCCTTTTTCTACGCCGCCCGCGGGACCCGCCTTTGCGGGGACATGGAGGCGACCATCGCCGCGCTCTACGACCGCTACGTCGAGCATCGCCATCTCACCCAGGCCGACTACGAGGAGAAGCAACTCACCCGCGACGTCCGGCGCCTCCTCTCGGGCCATCGCCTCGGGCGCCTCTATCGCGAGGCCCCCTGGGTCGGGACCGACGCCTACCACGTCGGGATTCCGCTCGCCTTCACTCCGCGTGGGGCCGAGGTCCCGGAAAAGGTGATCAAGCCGCTCAACCTCGCCCGCAGCACTCCGACTCCGATCTACACCTACGGAGACGAGTGGATCGCCAAGGTGAACCGGCTCAAACGCGTCGGCTGCCTTCCCGAGGAGTTCCTCTTTGTCGTAAAGATGCCCGAGGGGGAGGAAGAGCGCGTCGCCGCGGAGGAGATCTGCGAGGGTCTCATCCGCGAAGGGGCCAAGGTCGCCGAGATCGGGGATTCCGAGGCGATCCTCGCGTTTGCCAAGATCGAGGAGCAGCGCGAGTTGAAGCTGACGAACTCTTAGTCCCGCGGTTCGGACGGTGAGGTATCGCGCCACTGCCTCACGTCTCGAAACGATCGACCAGCTCCCATTCCAGCAAGGCGTTGCGCTGCAGGAGGATGGACTCGCGGTTCGTTTTGTCGCGGGGGTGGGGACCGTATTCGACGTCGAGACTCACCAGCATCGGTTGGATCTCGAGGCGGGTAATGCGAAAGACGGGCTCGATCTTGCTGCGAAAAAAACAGTGCAAGGGCACATCGGCATGGCCTGCGTTCCAGAGGAGCTGGGCGGGGGGGAACGTTTCGATGGCACCGAGGGTGGAGAGAATCTCGCGGACCTTCGCGGCCCCATGTTTTCTTGCGAGCTTCCTCGCGGCGGCGAAATTGCGGAGGCGCTCGAGGTAGGAGATCTTCGGATTCCGCTGATCCTCGACCATCTCGGCAATGAGCCCTCGGGCATGGACCGCGAGCGAGTCGTGCAAGGACTCGCGGCTGATCTCGCCCCGCTCAAACTGACGAAAGAGCTGCGGCGGCGTGGGATGGCGCTCGAAGTTCACACCGAAAAAAGGGGGAAGCGGGGATGAAGTGGGCCGCTCAAGGCCGCTTCCTCTTGAAAATCTTCAGAAGGCCCCCGCTGGTTTCTTCGGGCACTTGCGGCTGGGCGACCTCCTCCTGCACCGGGGGCACCGCAGCGGGATCCTCCCCGGGCGCGACCTCGCCCTCGCGGAAGATCGAGGTGGCCGGCTGAAAATCCCGGTAGGAGGCCTCCTCCTCTTCGATTTCACCCAACTGGGCGGCGATTTCCTCGGACCGCTCGCGGACCTTGTTGTAGTTTTCCTCGTTGAGATAACGTTCGAGAAAGGCGCCCACGACCGGAGCGGATGTCTTGCCTCCGCTGACGACTTCGCCGGGATCCCCCTCGTAGATGACGGAAAACGAGTAGATCGGATTTTTCGCGGGAAAATAACCGGCGAACCAGGAGATGTTCTGCTTCAGGGCGACGTTCCACTGCCCCGTCCCTGTCTTTCCCGAGACCGTGATCTTGTGATAGGCCTGCTTCCCGGTGCCGTTGCCCGCATTGACAACATCGTAGAGCCCGCGCTGCACCGCCTTGAGCGAATACGAGTCGACATTGAGGCTGTTCGCCACCTCGACCGGGAAGGTCCGCTCGAGCTCGTGATTGAGATCCTGCACCTGCAGCACGAGGCGCGGCTTGAGCACCTGGCTGCCGTTGCCCACCGCCGCCATCATGCGGGCGACCTGTAGCGGCGTCACCTCCACCCTGCCCTGCCCGATGCTCATCACGGCCTCTTCACCGTCCGACATCAGGTAACCGTATCGATCGACCCAAAAGCGGTTGTTCGGGATGAAACCGTCGGCCTCCTTCAGTGGCAGCCCCGACTTCTCCCCCAGACCGAGACGGGTCGCCATGTAACTCATCGAATCGGCCCCCGCCCGCGTCGCCACCTCGTAGAACCAGGTATTGCACGATCGGGTCAGCGCCCCGACCACATTCATCGAACCCTCGCCGTCTTTGTTCCAGTTGCGCATCACGACATTGCCGACCGTCCAGGCATTCGGACACGGGTAGAGATCGTTCGCCGAGATGTAGCCGCTCTCGAGGAAGCCGAGCGCCGAGACCACCTTGAAGGTCGAGGCCGCCGGGTAGGTCCCCCGGAAGGCGCGCGGATAAAGAGGCTTCGCCGGATCGTTGACGAGGGCGGCATATTTGTCCGGCGTGATCGCCGGGATGAAATCGTTGGGATCGAACTGCGGGAAACTCGCCATCGCCATGACGTCGCCGGTGCGCACGTCCATCACCACCATCGCACCGCGCTTCACCCGCTCGGCCAGCAGCTCCTCACAGATCTTCTGCATCTCGAGATCGATCGAGGTGACGACATTGAAGCCGGGACGGGGGCGGGAGAGGACCTCTTCCTTCACCTTCGTGCCATCGGCCTCGAAGACCACATTGACGCGGCCAGGCGTGCCCTTTAGCTCGGCATCGAAGGTCTGCTCGAGGCCGTCGACCCCGATCGCCGGGCCCCACAGATCCTCGTCGTTGACGATGGGTCCGGTGGTGCGGGGCGGACGCTTCCCGACATAGCCGACGACATGGGAGAGGGTCTTGCTCTGGGGGTAGTGGCGCAGGTAAACGGGATGCAGGGTGAGCCCCTCCATCTTTTGGCGGTTGAGCTCCCCCACCTCGCTGTCCGTCAGCACCGCGGAAAACGTGAGAGGCACCCAACGGCGATGACGGTAGTGCTCGATCACGACCTTTCCCGCGAGGTCCCAGTTGGTCCCGAGGATGTTGTTGACGTGCACCATGCGTTCACCAGCGTATCTCAGCACCTCGGCATCGGAGACCTCGCTCCCGAGGAAGGGAAAGGTGATCGCGGCATAGTGGGCGACCTTGTTTTGGGCGAGCGGATAGCCGTTGCGGTCGAGGATCTGGCCACGCGGCGCGGGAATCGAGAAGGTGAAGGTGCGCGCCTCGGTCCTCGTCAGCACGGAGGATCCGACCTGCCCCGGATTTTCCGGCGGAGCCTGAGCCCGCACCTCGCTGGCTGTCACCGGCGCTTCGGTGGCATCGACACCGAGCGTGTCCATTTTTTTCAGGGTCGAATCCTTCTCCGGCACCGCCTCCTCCACGTCCGCCTCGGGCACCATCGGTTCAGCCCGGAGCATGGCCGGCGGTTCGCCCTGGAGTTCCCGCGGGATCTCCACCGCCCCGGATTCCTCTTCCGCCACCGGCATCGCCCGCACCGAAGGGCCCGCAGCCCCCCCCGCAGGCGATTCCTCAAAACGTGGGATCGCCTGCATGTCAGGCACCGCCGCCGGATCGGCGACAGGCACACCGGGAGCAACCGGCACGGGCACGGGCGGCTCCACCGACTCGGGACGGGGATCACCCGTCACGATGCCGCTCTGGATGCCGGGAATCTGCTGCTGCGCTGCGACCATCGCCGGACAGGACATCACCACCAGGCAGATCGCGGCGCGGGAAAGGCGGGAGAAAAGAAGGCTCATGGACAGGTCCGGGATGAGGGCGCAGGGAAACCCGGCATCATAACACGAAAAGCGGGCCGGTCACTCCCCGTTTACGCCCTTTTCCTCAGTGGGTTTTCAAAAAATGCACGATTTCTCCGGCCAACTTCTCGTTGATCCCCGATACCGAGGCGATCTCCTCCGCCGTCGTCTTCCGCATCCGCGAGACGGACCCGAATTTTTCCAAAAGCCGCTCCTTCCGCGCCCGGCTGATGCCGGGCAGTCGTCGAGGATGCTTTCCTCCACCCGCCGCTTCATCAGCAGCTGATGATAGCCGTTCGCGAAGCGGTGCGCCTCGTCGCGGATCCGCTGTAACAACTTCAGAGCCCCCCGGTCATGGGGGATCACGAGAGGCTCCGATTCGCCGGGGCGAAAGACCTCCTCTCGCTGCTTCGCGAGCCCGATCACCGGCAGATCCTGCAGTCCGAGACGCCGCAACTCGCGCACCGCCATGCCAAGCTGGCCCTTGCCGCCATCGACGATCACCAGGTCAGGCAAACGCACGAAAGGCCTCCGCACCTTGCCCTTGCCCGCCCCCTCCGCGGCCTCCTCAATGGCTTCTCCCGCCCGTGCCTCCTCCTCGGCCTCGATCCGGCGCATCGCCTCGAGCGGATCCTCCTGGCTGGCATCCGCCTCCTCCGCCCCGACGTGCTCGCGTGCCTCAAGGAGGATGCGGGAATACCGCCGCCGGATCACCTCAGCCATGCTCGCGAAATCATCCTGACCCGTCACCGTCTTGATGCGGTAACGACGGTAGTTCGCGTTGTCCGGCATCCCGTTCCGAAAGCGCACCATCGAGGCGACGATGTGGTTCGACGAGATGTTCGAAATGTCGAAGCACTCCATCACGAAGGGCGCGCCCCCCAGCCCGAGGATCTCGCCCAGCTCCGCGACATCGGCCTCCGTGTCGATCGCCTGGCCCGGCACCCCGCGACCGCGGAACTGCCGGGTGGGTTTCAGGGTCTGCTGCAGGTTCGCGATCATGTCGCGCAGCTCCGCGGCCCGTTCAAAATCGAGCGAGGCCGCCGCCTCTCGCATCTCCTCCTCGATCGAGGTGACGAGGTCGCGGGAGTGGCCTTGCAGGAAACCGCAGCCCTGCTCCACCCGGGCAAGGTATTCCTCGCGGTTGACCCTCCCGATGCAGGGTGCCGCGCAGTTCTTGATGATATCGTTGTGACAGTGCCGGTAGTCGCTTTCGCCGGGATTCAGTGGCCGACAACTCCGCAGGCCGAATTCCCGGTTCAGCCACGAGATCGTGCTCCGCAGCGCGCCCGAGTGCGCGAAAGGACCGAAGTAGCGCGCCCCGTCCTCCTTCTTCGTCCGGGTCAGTTGGAAGCGCGGCCACGGCTCCGCCAGGTGCACCTTCACGAGGAGGAAGCGCTTGTCGTCGCGGAAGGCGATGTTGTATTTCGGGCGGTATTCCTTGATCAGCTTGCCCTCGAGCAGCAGCGCTTCGGTTTCGTTGCGCACCTCGTGGTGGTCGAAATCCCAAATGCTCTCGATCAGCGCCCGCGTCTTGTGTTCGGCCATGCGCTGGCGCGAGGGCGTGAAGTAATTCGCGAGCCGCTTGCGCAGGTCCCGGGCCTTGCCCACGTAGATGATCGACCCGAGACGATCCTTGTGCAGGTAGACCCCCGGCTTGTGGGGGACTTCCCGCAGCTTCTTTTGCAAATCCGGTTTGGCGTCGCTGGGCACGCGAAAGTATACGCCCGCCGGGACACAAGCTCATCCGATTTCGAGCGTGGTCTTGGGAGGGTTGGCCCGGCCCCGAGGTGGCCCGCGAAGCGGAGTCAGTGATTTCTCAAATGAAGTTGTGAAAGCGGAGCGATCCGGCAGTTCCCATTCTATGGGTTTGGGCACTTTCCTGCAATGGAAAGCCGGAGACTTCCGACTTTATAAAAGGGTAAAAGTTAAAAGGGGTCAGAAGTTAAAAGGAGTAAAAGGGGTCAGGGAACCAATTCAAAATTTTTGTCGCTCGTTCATGAATGAAGTGTCTTCCATTGGCGGATTTCTTTGGGAAGTTCCTTCTCTGGCCTGAGAGCAAATCTCCGCACTTGCTCCGAAACGTTTCCGGCGCTCCGCATCGAGAGCCGCTCGGCGATCCAGGATTGCCTCAGCGAAGTCTTCCGCGACAGGGCCCAGGCAACCGCGGCACGGCGCCCGTCTCCGCGGGGCAGGGCCGCGAATTCCGATCGTTGCCCGCCCGCCATCCCGAAGTGCCGGACCGCCCCCGTGATGATCAATTCGGCGTCGCGGATCGCGTGATCCCTCGCCTGACCGCTGCTCCGGAAATCTTTCGCGACCGGAAGAATCCCCTCCTTCTCTTTCGCAAGACGATCGAGCAGGGCTTCCTTGAAGCTCCTACATCCCCAATACCAGCCTTTTCTCAAGGTGCTCTGGAGGCTTTGCCCCTCGATCTCGGACAAGCCGCAGCCCTGGCGCGCCTCCGCATTCCTCCGTTCTTCGAGCCGCTTCACGAAATGCCTGCGATCGGCGGCACGATCCTTGCATTGAAAGAGGGCGAGCCCTTCATCAACCGCCATCCAGGGTTCCCGCGCTTTCGGGCCGACGGCATATCCCTTGGTCAGGCTGCTCCACGGATAGTCCAGAAGACCTTCATAGGTCTTGGAGGGAACGAGACCCGCGCGGACCGGATTGAGATGGATGTAGTCGAGAAGCGTCCGCAGATAGAGGTCTCCTCCATTCCCGCCGGATTCGACGAGGACGGACTTGTAGCGGTCGCCGAACAAGCGTCCCAATTCACGATGACGGTTGTTGAAGCGCCGTGTGTAGGTGTTCTTAAGCCACCCCATGCCATCGACCAGATTGCCGCGGGGTGTTTCGAGAAGGAGGTGGTAGTGGTTGCGCATCAAGACCCACGCCAGACGCGGAACCCCGTGCGTTCGCAGCAATCACCGAGAGTCTTGAGGAAGAGCTCTTCATCCGCTTCTTCAGGCGAGGCAAAGATGCTGTTGCGGCGATTGCCGCACGCCATCACGTGGTAAAACGCGCCTTCGTATTCGATGCGGACCTGGCGGGGCATGATCGATGGTCGCGCGCAGGCGGCCGCTTGTCAAATTGCGGATTGGTTCCCTGACCCCTTTTTTGAAAATTGCGGATTGGTTCCCTGACCCCTTTTTTAAATTGCGGATTGGTTCCCTGACCCCTTTTTTGACCCCTTTTTCTGGCTCTTCATCGGACATCCCAAGGCGGGCCAGCGATCGGCGGTCATCTACACGATGGTGGAGAACTGCCGCCTGCACGGGATCGATCCGCTCGCCTATCTCACCGATGTGATGCCGAGGCTGGTGGACCGGGAAGAGGGAGCTGATGTCACCGATCTGCTCCCGCGGCAGTGGAAGGCCGCGAGGCTGGCGAGGTGAGGGGGGAGGGGTCCAGGTCGGGCGCTTACATTCCTTCGCCAGCTACCGCATCCGCATCCTCTTCTTCTGCTGCAAGCTCGACCTCAAGCCCCGCCTCACCCACTCAATTTAACGAAGAACCTTTTCTACTTTGCTTGTGTGCTGGCTTGATAAGCCGCTACTTTGCTAGCCAGACTGTTAAAGCCGCCGTGCAATGCCTCTCGGTTTTCGCTGTAGCGCTGACGAAGAACAGTCATTCCATCGCCGCTCTGCTCGTAGCGTCGAAAGAAAGATTCAGGACTCTGCGCTCTGAGGAAAAAGCTCAATTGCTCAACAGGTAGAGATTCCAGTGATTGCATGATTTCAGGGCGCGAAATCAAAATGCCGGCCGAGTCGATCGGCTTTCGCTCATCCTCCCAATCTGGCTCGTTGTCAAATCCACGAACTGAAAAAACCTGAACAGCTAATGATCCAGTCGAAGCAGAAAGATTGCCTCCATTCTCGCTGAGTTCTTTAGCTATTTCCCGAATGATATGAGGACCTGGATGTTCCATCCAATTCCGAAGATCGTCGAGAGGTTCTGCAAGCGGATCGGTTTCACGATCTCTTACAAAAAATGATGCCGCAATAGGCACGAGTGAAAACAAGTCTTCACGAGTTCCAGTTTGCGCGGCTCTCTCAAGTAATTTCTGCCACGATTTGAGCTTCTCAAACCAATGGGACCGTCTACCCGTCTGATCATTAGGCACATTGGAAAGTAAAGCAGCCGTCCTTTCTGCTGCATTCTTCATGTCGTTTATCGCTCCGTCGCTTACGCTCAACAAACCTGGAGGGCGCACGATATGGGATTGTTTTTCAAGTGCCGGTCGAATATTCGAAACTGGTGGAGGGGACGACTGCCCCCTGGGATGATTGGAGTGTTTTTGAGTATCGTGAATATCATCTGAACTTGGCCGGGGAATCCACATTATTACCGCAAATATTAGCAGTGCTGCACTGCAAAGTATGGTGATGTTTTTTTTCATGGTCAACGCGCCTTCTTTATTCGAGATCGACCCTTACCTTCAAAGCGTTGTAATCGTGTAAGTAGCGATATACCTCTTTGCAATCGTCATAGCTTTGAATGCTGATGCAGCCTGCAGAGCCATCCTTTTTGCCATCAGGATGAAATTGAATTTGGGAGCGATTAGCGGCACTCGTCGGAGGAATAACCTCTGTCTGAAACTTAAACATGATGGTTTGACCATCGGGAGATGGCCCGTCCGGCATCGCTGGCTCTCCAATCTGGCTATCATTCTCATCATTTGCTCGATAAATGTATGTGGTTTTGTAGCCGGGTGCATTGTCATCTTGAGTCCATCGGCAGTAACTTCCCTGCTTAACCACCAAACTGTTTCCCTTGCCTTCCTGCTGATTGGTCTGAGTGCCGGCGAGATCATCTCGCTCGTAGATCAACCTCCAACCAGGTGGAATGTGCCCATTTCCATCTTCCACATTGTAAGCCGCACCTCCAGGTTTGCCGCTTCTTGCGATCCATGTCTTGATGACAGTTCCCAGATCAGTGTCGTCGTTCGTTACTCGGCCCTTTCCGTCACGGAACTCAAGGGTGCCAAGTTCGCCCGGCTGGCCGTTGGGGTGCCGGTAGTGCATGAATCCACCGCGGAACACAATCAAGCGAGGACCGCTATTTGCCGCTGCGCCAGCTCCAGTCATTTCAAGCGTGAGCAATGCACCGCCCATGTATTTAGCGCTGTTCTGGCTTTTTACATCGGTGCCCACCATCCCAAAGTTGTCGCCCCCCTCAATGAAAAACGTGAGCGTTCCCGCAGTAACAATCTTGGCCATGTAGCCACTTCCAGGATTCGCTAGATCATCAATCTTCAGGTCGGCATCAGTTAGCTTGTTGCCTTGGTCATCGTAGAAGTTTAGGCGGCTCGCACCCTCGCGAACAACGGCTGAGTCGAAGGTTGTTTTCGTGCCATCAACCTTCATGCCCTCATGCTTGAGCTTTAATCCGACGCCCGCCGGTTTCGTGTTCGCAGGGAACGACAGAACAACTTTCACCAAGTCATCATCGTTGGCTTTGTCGAGCGTGGCTGTGTCCAAGTCGCGCTGAGTTGCACTGCCTTCGTCACGGTCTGCGTTCTCCAGCAACACGGTTTCTTTGCCAAAGGTGCCACTAGCCGAAACCGCACCTGGAGCGTTAAAAGTGCCGCGTCTGTGACCCGTTATGTCAATTGGGAGGAGCATCACCTCGTTCGTTCTCCCCCTCTGCACCGGCGGATTGGCGATGAGCACGCCGACTCCATCGTCAGTGGCGCCCCGGACCCAGCTCGCGTGGTCCGAAAGTCCTTCAACGACCGGCTCTTCGTTTGAAATCACCCCTTCCGAGATTTTGAAGACCACTTGTCCCGACTCGCTTTTGATGACCGTCCCGTTTGCGTCGCGCGAGATGGTGATGAGCGCCAGTCTTCGCTCGATCGGTTCTGAAGTCGCTGGAAGGGACTGCTCCGCCTGGAGCCAGTATTCCCAGGTATTCGCATAAGGGGCGATCCCGCTGGTGAACGACGCCGCCGCCACCTGATCAGGCGCAGGGTGACCATCCGTTCCGTAGGTGACTCGATCTTCTTTCGTCCAGTCCGCATGCGTCGAAAAGGTTCCGGAAAGGGCGTTGTTGGTGACCGATTCTTCAAGGAAAACGGCGGGATTGGCGGGGGTCCCGGCCTGGTCATGGAGGTCGCGAATTCGATCTTCGCTCGCAATGTTCGTGAGCACCTCGACTACCCCGCCGGGCGTGCGAAGTCCATTGAGATCGAAGGCGCAGCCCGAGGCAGGGACGGAATCGACGCCCGGGATGATCTCGGAGCGCTCGACCCACCACGTGAGAGTCGATTTGAGAGAGTAGTCAACGTGGACGAGAACCCATCCCTCCGCAATCTTAGTATCAACGAGGCCGTAGTCGTCGGGGTAGTCCCCCGAAATCGTTTCCTCAAGGGTCTGAACGACGGTGGTTCCCTCGAAATCATAGACGTCCCGGGTCAGCCTCGCGTTGAATCCGGTAGCTTCCTGGGCGTGGGAGACTCCGTGATCAATGAGGCCTGGCAGGCTCTGATACATCAAATAGGAATCGTAGGTGTCCTCGTTTCCGTCGATTCTGGCCATCAGGATTTGCTCAGGGGTCCCTTCGGTTTCGGGGCCACCCTCGCCTCCGGAAGTCGAGTGGCTGCGGCCTTTGAGGACGATCGGGGGGAGGTTGATGGGATTGGTCGTGTTATTACCGCCGGTATCGGGACCGTTTCCGGAACTCGTGGTGTTTCCATTACCCGTAGCAGTCGTCTGATTTCCCTCGCCGTTCGTGCCGGTGCCATCGGTTCCACCGCCATCCACCGTCCCACCCCCATCCGTTCCTGCCAACCCCCATCCCCGCGGGGCCTGCATCGTGGCCGTGACGGTCTTGCCAGAGAAGGTCGCCGTCGCCGCGATATTTACCGTTCCATTCGAGCGATACTCAATGATCGTGTTGCCCGTGTAATCGGTGAAGCTCGGATTCGTGCCAAAGGTGGCGATGCCGCCATCCGGCATGTTGAAAACGATCGAGGCGTTTTCAGCGGGAGAATAGGAAACCTGCCGTGACTCGGTGGCCTCGGTC
>Ga0172373_10004890_pt1 | contig 18645 bp, 13 predicted proteins | sample Lak10m_2_FD_114546 | JGI IMG/M metagenome (GOLD analysis project Ga0172373, IMG submission 114546) | Freshwater microbial communities from Kabuno Bay, South-Kivu, Congo - kab_092012_10m | ecosystem: Environmental > Aquatic > Freshwater > Lake | place: Democratic Republic of the Congo...
GCCTTGCGTTCCGCTTCCGCTCTCGCTGCGGCTTCGGCCTCTTCCCTGGCCTTACGTTCTGCTTCTTCCTTCGCCCGGGCTTCAGCTTCCTCTTGCGCCTTGCGCTCCGCTTCCGCTTTGGCCGCGGCTTCGGCCTCTTCCCTGGCCTTGCGTTCTGCTTCTTCCTTCGCCCGGGCCTCGGCTTCCTCTCGGGCCTTGCGTTCTGCTTCCGCTTTGGCTGCAGCTTCGGCCTCTTCTCTGGCTTTACGCTCTGCTTCTTGCTTGGCTCTGGCCTCGGCTTCCTCTCGGGCCTTACGCTCTGTTTCCGCTCTCGCTGCGGCCTCTGCCACTGCTCTGGCCTTACGCTCTGCTTCTTCCCTGGCTTTACGTTCCGCCTCCGCCCGGGCTGCCGCCTCCTCTTTGGCACGCCGTTCGGCTTCTGCCTTGGCCCTGGCCTCGGCTTCGGCCCTGCGCTCTGCTTCCGCCCTGACTGCAGCTTCGGCTTCTACTCTTGCCTTGTGTTCCGCTTCTTCCTTGGCTTTACGCTCCGCCTCAGCCTTGGTCTTATCTTCGTCTTCGGCCCTGAAATTTGTGAAATCGAGCGTATCCAGTTCGACTTCTTCAACAATCATTGACGCAGTGCTGTTACTCACATGCGCCACGGGCACCTCGACAGCTCGCACCAATACCTGTTTTATGTAGCCATCATTCTCAAGCTTGGTTAATGCCGATTCCAGGTCCTGCTCGCTGAGTGAGCCGGATTTTGCAAGCATCATTTCCACAGTCGACTTGCCGTCGACCAGTGACAGAACTTGCTCCAGACGGGACGACAAGCCGCCGAACCATGACTTGACGCTGCGCAATCCCTTGGGTGTTTTGCTGTAAATTACGGACAAATCCATGAGCGTGCCTGTTTTTCAGATTGCAAGAATGCCATTGTCTGTTTATGAATTACTGGGGTTTGTCGGCATTTTCCTGAGATTTCCGGTCTTTCAGGCGAGTACGCAGAATCTGGAAAACAGCCGGCAAGCTGCCTGGATCGACCAGCGCAGGAACCCAGAACCAGATCCATGCCCCCTGGATTGGGCATACCAATACGGCGACAATCCCAAAAAAACCTCCCAGAAACAGAGTAAGCGAACTTGTTCCGCCACGCCTGCGTGCATCAAGCAGACTGGCGATGTTATTTCTGGCAATCAGCAGCCACATAGCGCCAAATAGGACAAACCAAGCCCAATGCGTCCAAAGTGTCGTTGCCATGCTTCACTACCCTAGTGTGTGCCAGACCCAGATTTGAAACGCCCCGGCTATCACTCATTTATACAGGCAGCTAGGATAGCGGCGCAATCTGCAAGCATTGTGCTTCTAATTTTCTTGGCGGGCAATGCCTCGATTACCGGGATCTACGTAACGGCTTCCCGGAAAAATCAGAATGACTTGTCTGGCGAATTCTGTCGAAAACTGCGTTTAGCCTTCTGGCACTACCCCACAATGAAATCCGTTGCCGTCAGTATCGGATAGTCGCCAGCACCATTATCGAAAATCCCCACCAATACGGCAGCTTTCGCTTTTGATCCATCCGCATCGTAGTAGAGCCTGCCGGTAGAAGAGTCATAGAGCAGAAAATTATTGGCATCCGCAGCCTTGCCGTTTGTGGAAATATTCTCGAAGTTATCCGACAGATCGGCGTCGGCTTTCAGTTTTGAAAATATCCGGTTGCCCAGCACAATTTTGTCCGTACCACTGACAAAGTCGGTAATAGTATCGATGTTATCGATGGCAGGCCTGCTATCGAAGACAAAGAAGTCCGCACCATCGCCACCAGAGAGCACATCCCTACCAGATCCACCGGCGAGGATGTCATTGCCTGCGCCACCGGCTATGCTGTCATCGCCAATCCCGCACCGGATGATATCGTTGCCTGCTCCTGCGTTGACCGTGTTGTTGCCGTTCCAGGCAGTGATGGTGTCCGAGCCGCTCCCTGTAGTGATAGTGTCGTCGCCATTGCCGGCCGTGATGACATTATTACCATCGCCAGCGTTAATCGTATTATTTCCGCTGCCCGCGGCGATTTTGTCATTGCCGGCACCGGCCACGATGGTGTCGATGCCTGCGCCGGCGATAATGGTGTTGTTGCCTTCGCCGCCATCGAGGGTATTGTTGCCTTCCTTGCCATCAATAATGTCATGGCCGCCTGCCCCTGCAATGACATTGTCGCCAGCGTCGCCGATGAGTTGGTCGCTGAACTCCGAGCCTATGATATTTTCGATGCTTTTAAGAGCATCCTTGCCGTCGCCGCCGCTTGCCCTACCTTTCTTGAGATCGACCGTGACGGCAGCAGGGGCATGCTCATAGCTGGCCGTGTCGCTGCCTGCGCCGCCGCTGATGGTATCGTTGCCCCCCATGCCTTCGATGATGTCATCGCCATCCGTAGCCGGCATCTTGTCATTGCCCGATGTACCTGCCGGCAGGATAACCAACCTGAACGTATCGCTAGCTACACCTCCCGCCGAATCGGTGGCGGTAATTTCAATGTCCAGGCCGCCGACATCTTCATGGCCGGAAATGCCGCTCAGCATCAGCGTCGCGACATCGAAATGCAGCCAGCCGGGGAGTGCCGAACCACTGGCAAGTTGCGCCGAATAGCTCAAGATGTCGCCGCCATCCATATCGATGAAGGTATTGGCAGGAATTAGATAACTGTAGCCGGCAAATTCCCTGCTGCTCTGATCCGGGAGGACAGCAGCCACTTCCGGCACCTTGTTCGTCACCGTGAACACCAGCGTATCGTAGGCACTGGCCCCTTTGGCATCGGTTGCGGCAACCCTGACATGCAAACTGCCGACGTCCTCGTTAGCCGGCATACCGCTGAATGTTCCGGTCGCAGCATTGAATGCCAGCCACGCAGGCAACTCTCCGGCGCCGACCAGAGCGCCGCCGGCATCGACGCGGCTGACGCCATAGCTTAGCGCATCATCGGCGTCTTCATCGACAAATGTCGCGGCGGGAACCTGGTACACAAACGCCATGTTTTTGGAGAGCGTCTGATCGATCAGCGGGCTGGCCAGCACGGGGGCATGGTTATAGGCATTGGCCAGCACGGTCGTGCCATCGCTGAACTGTAGGCGCTCTATGCTCCTGAGCGTATCCGTGCCTTCCGCCCCGGTAATGTCTGCAACCGTGTAGCCATCGATTGTCAGCGTCACGGTGTAATCCAGCGACGCGCCTGGATAGATGACCGTATCAATCCCTGACCCTCCGCTGATAATGTCGTTGCCCGCGTAGCCCCGGAACTGATCGTTACCCGCCAGCCCTGCCAATATATCCTGCCCGCTCCCGCCCAGAATCCTGTTGTCCAGTTCGTTGCCGGTGCCGGCAAAGGCCACTGTTTGCGGACCAAGATACTGCAGGACTTCGACATCCGAACTCAACGCGTAGGACGACAACGTGGTTTGTACTTCGTCATAACCTGCGCTTGCATACTCGTAAATCAGATCGTTCACATTATCGATCAAGTAGGTATCATCGCCTTCGCCACCGGACAGCACATCCGCGCCGGCACCTCCATCCAGCACGTTATTAGCGCTGTTTCCGGTGAGCACGTCATTGCCGCTGCCTCCGGTTGCATTCTCGATCACTGCGCCAAGAGCGATCCCGAGATCGTTTGTGCCATCGAAATATCCCGCAAGGGATGCCGGAAATGCAATCGTGGAATAACTTCCGGGATTCAGATTGATCGTACATCCCAGGCTGAAATTGCCGACACTGATGGTGTCGGTGCCACCGGCATCCCACAGCGTTTTGTAAAAAGGGCTGCCCGGATCGAATGTATAGAGGTCGTTGCCTGTGCGATAGCTATTGTTCGCACCATACAGATACTGGATGGCCAGAATGTCGTACACCATAGGCGACTCGGGACAGACATGCACCAACTGGCCAGTGCGGCCATCCTGGTACCAGTCGTTTGCCGGATCGAAATACGACATGATCGTATAGTTGCGCACGTCCAGATTCGAGGGCAAATACGGCCCTTCGGTACCGCCACCGCCCGCATTGTAATTTCCGGGGTGTTTCAACCCCAGGCCATGGCCGATTTCGTGGATCAGCGCTTCGTAGTTATAGCTGCTGGCAGCCCAGTCAGCATCATTGCCATATTCGGAATTGATCCACACATCGGCGGCATGCGGATCATGGCTGTCCGGATACCAGGAATACCCCCAGACGCCGGAGCCCACAGCAGAAGAAAATGCGAAGCGGAAGTCCCCGACATCGGCGCTGGACTCGGCCACTTCGGTAAACGCCAGATTCGCCACATTGCCCCATGACTGGAGCGCATTTCTGGCGGCGGCCATTTGCAGACTATTGAAGCCGAAATGCGAAGCGACCGTCACCTCCTCGCCGTAATTGGTATCCCACGTCGCCTGATTGCCATTGCTCCACGGAAAGCTGAAACTGAGGCCGGAGCCCGACCCCAACGCCCCGCCCCATTTCAGATGCGTAGTATTCAGCAGCGCATCGATATTGACACTGCCGCTAAGACCGAAGGAACTGGTTACGGCAGACTGATAGGGACTCGTCATCGTTTACTCGCTACGGCTGGCTGTCATCATTCAGGCAATGCTGAGATCGAATGCCGACAGACTGGGCTGGTTGCCGGCACCGTCATCGAACACACCGACCAGCAATGCGGGCTTCTTGCCCGAACCATCGGCATCGTAGTAAAGATGGCCGGTATCCTCGTCATAAAGCAGATAGCTGGTCGCGGACGTTGCCGTGCTGCCTGAGATCAGTTCAAAGTTGTCCGTCAGGTCGTCGTCACCGGCCAGTGCGCTGAAAATACTGCCTTTAAGGGTCACGACATCCGTCCCCGCCTCGAAATCGATAATGCTGTCGACATTGCCGGCAACGGGTTTGCTGTCGAAGACAAAACTGTCGGCCCCTGCTCCTCCGGTCAGCACATCCTTGCCAGCCCCGCCGGCCAATGTATCGTTGCCATCCTCCCCGAGCAGCACGTCATTCCCGTTGCCGCCGGTCAGTTGGTCATCACCCGCCGCGCCCTCGATCCGGTTCGCCTTGGCATTGCCGGTGATACTGTTGTCCGAGGCATTGCCGGCAATTTCGATATTGCCGGTACCGCTCAGCACCAGCACCTCGATTTCATCTGGCATCTCGTAGCGGCCGGCGGCGCCCGAATTGAGCCTGATGGTATCGTGCCCTGCGTCGACTTCTTCGGTAATCGATAGTTCGGCAAGATCATTCACCAGATAAATATCGTTGCCGGCCCCCCCGGCATAGAGATCGACTCCCTTGCCACCGTCGAGCACATCGTTGCCGCCATGGCCGTCGAGCATATCGACAAGCGCCGTGCCCTTCAGTTTGTTGTTGCTGTCGTTGCCGTTCACCCACTTGCCCGGGACGATATTCAAGCTGAAGGTGGCCGTCGTCACTGCGCCGCGGCTATCGGTCACCGTGTATTCCAGCGGGCTCAGGGCCGTGACGTTCTGGGCCACGGCACCGCTCAGGGTGTGGGTCGCGGCATCGAAGGCCAGCCAAGCGGGCAAATCATATCCTCCATTAGTGCCGCTGAGCCGCAAGTCATACGTCAGCGCCCCGGAACCGGAAGCGACCGCTTCGGGCAACACCACGCTGAATGCCTGTTTCACCCCCCGGTAGAGGTCGGGGATCGCCGCGCTGAGTACCGGCCCGTTGTTGCCCGCCGTGACATCGAAAGTAAAGATATTGGGGGTCGGATCGGCGTTGCCATGGTTGTCCATCACCGCGAACTGGAAACCGGCATAGCCTTCGCCGCTGGCATCCGCGCCGGGCACAAAATACAGGCTGGACGGATCGGTGATCACCTCGCCGGCCTTCACTACTACTCCACCACCAATTACAGCTCTATACAACGTCCCAGCAGAAGGCAGGGTCACGATGCGCACGTCATCAAACAAGTCGCCGCCATCCACATCGCTGAAGTCGTAATCGGCCGTTGTAAAATCATAACGGCTGTCCGCGGCAATGCTGATGGTCTTGTCCTTGCCGGCGGGAGGGCTGCCGATCAGCACCGTGCCGGACTCGCCATCCACCGCCGTAATGACCACCGTCGTCGAGCCGGTTACGCTCAATACTCCGCCGCTGCCCTGGGCGCCAGTATTGCCGTCGCTAAAGTTCCAGTCGATCTGCACGCTGGCGGGCGGCGTCGGCGATGTGTTCTGGTAGGCGATGGCGGACAGCGCCGCATCGACACGGGCCTGGGTGGCTTCGGCGTTGAAAAGCAGTTGCAGCTTGCCGTTATTGTTGACCAGCACGGTGCCGATCTGCGTGCCGGCCAGCAGGATATTGCCGCCATCAAACGACAGGTCGCCGCTAGCCGAGAACGCATCTTCGGGATTGGCGCCGCCGCTGCGCGCCAGCGTAATATGCGCTCCGGCGTAGTTGCCGGCAGCGGCAAGCTCGCTGTCGTAGACCGCAATCGAGGTGTCCAGTACCACGGCCGGTCCGTTTTCAAAAAACGAGGGGTTGCCGTTCAGTGAGTTGTCCGCATCGAAAGTCTTGTCCAGGCTGCCGTCGGCGTTAAAGCGCGCCAGCGCAAAATCGGTCGATTGCGTATTGCCGCTGAACCCCGTCACCAGAATCTTGCCGTCAGGCTGCACGGTGATGCTGCGTATCTGGTCGTGATCCGGGCCAAACCTGGTGATGACCTTGCCGTTGTTGCCGAAAGTCGAATCGAGCGTGCCGTCCTCGTTCCAGCGTATCAGGGCAAAATCCCTGTCCGTCCCCGTATTGGCGTAGCCGGCCTGCAAAATCTTGCCGTTGGCCTGCACGTAGATGGCTGCCGCATGGTCGTCGCCGGTGGCCACATCAATCGCATTGCCGCCATCGCTATCGAAGGTGATGTCCGGGCTCAGGTCGAGGTTGTAGCGCACCAGCGCAAAATCGCCTTTGTTGGCGGTAATGCTGGTGCCCGACACCAGTATCTTGCCATCCGGCAGGATGGTGACGTCATGCCCTTCGGTGCTGTCGGCACCGACGATGGAGCCGTGCCTGACGCCATCCACGCTGCCGTCGGTGTTGAGGCGCAGCAGCGTCATGTCGTGGAATTTGCGCACGGGATCGTAGTCGAAGCCCACGACCACGATCTTGCCGTCGGGCTGCACGGCCACGCTGCGGCCGTGGTCGTGCTCCCCGCCCGGGTTCGCCGTGTCCAGCACCAGTTTGCCGTCGCCGTCGAACGTGGCATCCAGCGTGCCGTTCGCGTTGTAGCGCGTCAGTGCAAAATTGTAATTGGTGCCGTCGTGGCTCTCGCCCGCGACCAGAATCTTGCCGTCGGCCTGCACGATGACGCTGGTGGCGATATCGTTGCTGCCGCCCGCGAGGTCGGTCAGCAGCTTACCGTCGCCATCGAAAGTGGTATCCAGCGCGCCGTCGGCGTTGTAGCGCGCAACGGCAAAATCGTTATTGGTGCCGTTCAGCATATAGCCGGCCACGACAAACTTGCCGTCGGCCTGCAAGGCGATGCTGTAGCCCTCCCCTGCATTGCCGGCGCCGACGCCGGTGCCGAAAACGGTAGACACCTTGCCCCCGCTGCCGAATCCGCTATCCAGCGCGCCATCGGCGGTGTAGCGGGCCACTGCAAAATCCCACTGGCTGGTGCCGACATTCCAGGTGTAGCCGGACACGAGGATTTTGCCGTCGCCCTGGCGGACAATGCTGTAGGCCTGATCGTAATTGCCGCCAAAATCGGTGATCAGCTTGCCGTCGCCGGTGCTGAAAGTGGGGGTGGTGTTTGCCATGCGGTTGCCTCCTGCCTGTACGCTATCGTTTATTCCGAAAAATGGTCACTTCGCCGCATCGCGGCAACGGCGCCGCGATTTGCCAGAACACAGCTCAAACAGCACGGCTTCGCCGCTTTCGATGTAGTAGGCATCGGTCTTGAGCATGGCATAGCGGTCGGCATGCACCACAGAGGTGCTGACCAGCAGCTCGACCCCGGTTTCGCCCGGGTTGACGGCCTTGTAGGCGTCATATGCGCCGGCTGTGGCAATGGTCGCGGCTGCCGTGCCGCCGGTCGACCACCTGCCGATCGCGTTGCGCAGCACCCAGAAGCCGGTCATGCCCGCGGCGGCCATGCCGGGTTTGTAGCCCAGTGTTTCCGGGTTTGTGGCATTGGCATGGCGGATCACCTGCGTTTCGTAGCTCACCTCGATGGCACCGTCATTTTTGGTCGAAACCGGTACTCCGGCAGCAATAAAACCCGCGATCATGTATTTGCGAAAAGCCCGGTCGAAATCCGTTTTGGTGTTATCCGCCACATACACCGGCTTGTTGTCGGCAAATTGCGGCGCATCCAGCGTCAGGCGCGTCTGCTCGACGGCATCGGCAGCTATCGCCTCCCAATGCTGCGCGGCCATGACTTTCTTCTGCTTGGCTGGCGCGAAATTCTGTGCCTGGGGGATGGAAGTCGCGCAGCCCGCGGTCATTGCCGCCAGAAAAATCATCAATATCCCGGCGGTTCTCATGCTGATCCTTTCAAAGTGCGTATTCTTCATGGGTGCTTACCACTCCTGTGACGACACCGGCTCGACAACATCGCGCGTCACGTTCTCGACCTCTTCCGGGTTGGTAATCAGGTGAGGGGTGATCAGCAAAATCATTTCGATCTTGTCGTTCTTGTCGTTTTTGCTTTTGAACAACTCGCCCACCAGCGGAATATCCCCGAGGATGGGCACCTTGCTGTCCTGCTTGCTTTCGCTGGTTCTGATCAACCCGCCAATCGCCACCGTCAGCCCGTCTTTTGCCGTCACGATGCCGTTGATGGTGGCCTTGCTCAACCCATCGACAAATCTGGGCACCACCTGCCCCGATGCATCTGCGATGTACACTTGGGACAGGTTCCTGGAAATACTGGTCACCTGTTCATCGATTTCCAGCGTCACGGTTCCATCCGCATTGATCTTGGGGGTGATCGTCAACTTCGGGCCGACATCCGTTACCTCAAGAGCCGGATACGGCGCCACCACGGTCGTCTGGCCGTTATTGACCACCGTGCTGCCAGGATTCCAGCCTTTGGTGATCAGACTTTCCGTCCCCATGAACAATTCGGACTTGCGATTGTTGGATGCCAGCAGCATCGGGGAACTCAGGGTCTTGACGCGATTCTGCGATTCCAGCAGCTTGATTTTGGCGCTGACATGGTTGCTGAGAAACTGATAAACCAATGAGCCTGCGCCGGCGGTTAGATTGTGCTGCCTGAACAGGTCGGACTGATAGGCTGGATCGCCGGTAGTGGCCGGAATGGTCACCGTTGTTGGCGTGACGGTCGTCACTCCGTTGACAGTCGTGACTATCGGTGTGCCAGGGACCGTAGTCGCCGGTGTTGGCCTGGCCGGGCCGGAAAACCAGACCCCCGGCCCGGTTTTCAGACCTCCGGCCTGATAATTGACATCGAACAACTGCTCGAATGAGTCGCCGGTCGACAATTCCAGAATCTTCATCTCCAGCAGCACTTGCGGCACCGGCCTGTCCATTTGCTTGACCAGATGCTCGATATCCTTGATGGCCGCCATATCACCGGTCCGCATCACGATCAGGTTGTGTTCGCAATTAACGGTCAGGTAGATGAGCGGGTCGCTGCCGGTAATACGGCCAAGTTCATCAGAAGCAACGGTGCCATTATCCGTTCCGCCAATAGCGCTTTCTAGTTTTGCCAATTGATCGGCCGTCAATTGCTCGTTGACCAGACGATCGGATTGCCCGAGATAGCCACCAGCAACCGTCACTCCTCCTGTATTTCCTCTACCAGTATTTGTTGTGCGATTGTTTGTAGCGCGGGTATTTCCCGTCCCGGTACTTTGCCTCCCCGAATTGCTTGTCCGGCTGCTGGACGAACTGCCCCCCGAGACACCGGTGGTAGACCCGCCCAATCGCCGGACTTCGCCTGCATCGCACAACTGCGGAAGCATGACGCGTTGGCCATAGATATCCCGGATCGCCGTTGCCACTTCGGTAGGATTCGGGTGCAACAATTTAAAAATTCGCGTCGTATCCTCGCGATAAACCACCATATCCTGCTGGTATTCCTTGGTGGTCATGATGCGGAAGGTCTTGCCGCTTTTCTCCTGCCGGTACCACAGCCCGCTGTTCTTGCTGATGGTATCCAGCGCGTCCTTGACGGAGATGTCCTGCAAGAACACGGTAACCCGTTTTTTTGCGGCTTCTTCGGTGGCGACGATGTTGAGGCCGGACATGTCGGCCAGTGCGCGGATCACGTCTATCATCGCCGCGTCCTTGAACTCCAGCTTGCCGATGATGGCGTCTTCCTTGCTGGGCTCCTGGGCCTTTGCAATGCGGCTGGATGCGGCACCGGCCGGCTCGTTGGCCGCCGGTGTCGGCAGTGCCGCCAGCATCAGGCCAGCAGCCAGCAACATATTCAACCCGAATAATCCTTTTACCCAGTCATTCCCGCGCAGGCTGGAATCCAGCCAAGCAAACAGCCCGCGGAGCGTGCAAAACGAACTAGTGCTTGCGGCAAGTTGCGAGGAAAGGCCAAACCGCGATTTCGACACGCTGCCCGGGGATTTTCCAATCGCCTGGATTCCCGCCTGCGCGGGAATGACGGATTCTGGGGTTAATGAACAATTCTGGTTCAATGTCATAAAAATCCTCATCGCACCACCAGTTCCTGATTAATGGTTCCGGTCTTGATACGCACGCTCAAGCCGTCTACGTCGACGATCTTGATCACGCTGTTAAAACCGTAAATCCGCAAGTCGATCTCGTCGCCCTTGCGAACCGGATAGGTGCCGACGCCGACCACTTCGAGCAGCGCCAGCGCCCGTTTGTTGTTGATGAAGCCCTTGAGCTTCATCTTCGGGGTCTGGCCGATGCCGGGGCTGGCGATAAAGCCGCGCCCCCCCGCGCTGCCATCGGTCAAGCGCCCGACTTCTGATTGCATGAGCTCGCTGGTGGTGAACGGGTCGCGTTTGGGCGCTGCCGGTTCGGCCGTCTGGCCTGCCGCGTAGGTCTGGCTACCGCACAGCAGCGACACGGCCAGCATGAATTTTGATATCCGTTTATGCATTCTTATCTGCCCGCCAACTTGAACATCGCCTGAAAAAACGAGTAATAGACGAAACCCACCATGCCGCCGATGACCAGAATCATCGCCGGCTCGATCATGGTCGAAAGCCGCTTGATGCCGTTCTGCATCGCGGTTTCGTAAAACCCGCCAAGTTCAGTCAAAACATGATCCAGAGTACCGGTGCGCTCGCCCACGGCAATCATCTGTACCACCAGATCGGGAATCGCAGGATGCCGCACACTGCCGGAAAGATCGCGCCCGGCCAGAATCAGTTCGGCCGACGACTTGAGTTTTTCCGACACCACCAGGTTGCTCACCACGCCGGCCGTAATCGTCAGCCCGTCGCGCACGGTGAGGCCGCTACGCAGCATGGTGGCAAGCGACCAGTTCATCTGCGCCATGGCACCGCTGGTCAGCAGTTTGCCCAGCACCGGCAGCTTGAGCAGCAGCGCATCCAGCTTGAGCCGCCCTTCGTGTGTCTTGTAGGTAATGACGATGGCAATGACCGTCGCGACGATGGCTGCCAGTATCAGCAGGCCGTTGTCGCGCAGAAAATGCGAACTGTCGATCAGCGCTTGGGTCGAAGGCGGCAACGCCTTGCCCTTGCCGGCAAGAAACTTCTCGAACTGCGGGATGATCTTCCACACCAGAAAAATCGCCACGCCGACAGCGGCCAGTATCACCACCGCCGGGTAGATCATGGCATTGACAATCATCGCCTTCAGCGCCAGCCCCTTGTCGACATGGGTGGCAATACGGTCCATGATCGCATCCAGGTCGCCGGTGTTTTCGCCCGCCGAAGTCAGGTTGACCATCAGCGTGGTAAATACTTCGGGATGTTTTTTCATCGCCTGCGACATCGGCGCACCCGCCTCGATATCCTTCAGCATGGTGCCGATCACCAGTTTCAGCCGCCCGCTGGAAATCTGCGTGCGCGACAACTGCAGGGCCTGAACCACGGGCAAACCGGCACGCAGCATGAAGGAAAGCTGGCGGAAGAAAAACACGATATCCTGCCCACCGACCGAGCGGTATTCGGAAAGGTCGAACGCCTTGCCGGCAACCGCGCCCCCCTCGCCAGTTGCAGCCGATGCCGCCACCTCGCGCATCTCGGTCACGAACAGTTGCTGCCCGCGCAATTCCACCGTTGCCGCACGGGCATTGTCGGCCACGATGCTGCCGCGACTTTCGGCACCCGAGGCGCTGACCGCGATGTAGTCGAAACTGGGCATCAGGCGGCAGCTCCGTACCGTAGGGTGGGCAGGTATCCTGCCCACGCGAACATCGTGACGAAGGTGGGCAACCAGTTGCCCACCCTACGAAGCTGTTTGGCCGGCGTCATGATTTCGCCTCCTTCGGCACCGCCACTTCGCACAACTCCTCGAAGGTCGTCAGGCCGGCCAGCACCTTGTGGCGACCGTCCTGCCACATATAGCGCAGCCGGTCTCCCGCATGGGACTCCAGTGCCTCCTCGTCGCAACCGCGCGAGACGAAGCGCGACAGGTCGTCGTCGAACCACAGCGTCTCGAACAACCCCAGGCGGCCGCGGTAGCCCTTGCCCTGGCAGGCGGCACAACCCTTGGGCTCGTACAGCATGGTGGCATGCGAAATTCTCAGCTTTTCCTGCTCCTCGGCCGTGGGCAGACGCGCATGGCGGCAATGCGGGCACAGACGGCGCACCAGGCGCTGGGCGATCACCGCGTTCATGGTGCTGCCGATCAGGTAGGGCTCGCAACCGATGTCGGCCAGGCGCACCACCGTGCCGCAGGCGGTATTGGTATGCAGCGTCGAAAACACCAGGTGACCGGTCATGGCGGCCTTGAGCGCCACGTCGGCGGTTTCTTCGTCGCGTATTTCGCCCACCATCAGCACATCCGGGTCGTGCCGCAAAAACGAGCGCAGCGCCTCGGCGAACGTGATCTTCGCCCCGGTCTGTACCTGCGAAATACCTTCCATGAAATACTCGATGGGGTTCTCTACCGTCATCACGTTGATTTCAGGATTGCTGATCTCCTGCAAGGCGGCATACAGCGTGGTCGATTTACCGGAACCTGTCGGCCCGGTAAGCAGGATCATGCCGAAAGGCTTGCGTATCGCCTGCCGGAACAGCCGTAAATCCTCGCCCGCCATGCCGAGGTCGGGCAAGGTAATGCCGTTGGTTTCCTGCCCCAGCAGGCGCATGGTGACGCGCTCGCCCAGCCGCGTCGGCGCCGTCGCCACGCGGATATTGAATTCGCGGTCTATGGGCGACCGCAGGCGATAGGCAAAACCGCCGTCCTGCGGTTCGCGCTGCTCGGCAATATCAAGGTTGGACAGCACCTTGATGCGCGACACCAACGCATTGACTTCAGCTCCCTCGCTGCGCGGCAGGTAATCCTGCAAGCGGCCGTCCACCCGCAACCTGACCCGCAGGCCGGTTTCTTCCGGCAAGATATGAATATCGGAGGCACGGCGCAAAAATGCCTCGCGAAAAACCTCGTCCAGCAAGGCCACCACATCGACTTCGACGGCCGGTACAGCGCGCCCCAGCGGGCCGGATTGCGATAGCGCGCGGTTGATGCTGACCTGCAAGGCCCCGGGTTCCGCCAGCGCGATGCGTAGCGGGCGCCCCAGCATGCGCTGCACCGATTCCAGCGTCACGCGGTCATCCACATCGGCCACCGCTACCAGGATCGTCTCGGCTTCTTCAGCCAGCGGCAGCACCAGCTTGCGCTGCATCAACGATTGCGGCAGCTTTTTCACCAGATGTGCCGGCGGGTTGGCCGTCACCGGGTCGGTAAACATCATCCCGCGCACCTCGGCCAGCGCCTGGTAAAGCGCCGAAACCGGCACGCGATGATGCGCCGAAACCAGCTCCAGCAAGTCGCTACGCGTGCGCCGCGCTTCGGCGCGCAGCTTGACGAGCAGCTCCGGCTCGACCAGATGGCGGGCGACAGCGGCATCGAGTAATTGATCGGCGGTGATAGGCATCAGACTGATGAGTACCTTATAGCGCCAGAATCAGCGTAGCCCGCAACGGTTGCGGCATGCCCGGCTCGGTGGGCCGCGCATCGGTCTCGATCTGCAGTTGCGCCACCGTCACTTGCCACGGAAGTTTCTGCAGTTCGTCGATGAAATAACGGATGTCGGCATAGCGGCCTTCCACGCTCAAGCGTTGCAAGGGGCGGACATATTCAGGTTGGGCATAGCGTTCGAGCATTTCCAGCCCGCTGCCGGGTTGCGTCTGGTCAGGCATCGGCAATTCCGCATAGCTGCCGGTTGCGGCTGTTACTGCATTGCCGGCAGCCGCTGCCTTGCGTACCGCACGGGCAGCCCGCCGGGCAGCGCGTGAGCTGCCCCCACCGCCAGCGGCCGCAGTCACTGAGGCTGCTCCCGGTTTCCAGGCTTCGTTTTCACGCACCAGCAGGCCGGCGGCCGTTGCCAGCTCCGAGATTTTCAACTTGACCTCCTGCGCATCCGCTGGCGGCAGGTTTCTTTCCAGTTCGGCAATGCGTTCCTTGGCTACGGCAAGTTTTTCGTCGGCTTCCGCCATGCTTTGCGCCAAATCCCCCGCGTCTTCAATAGGCTCTTCCGGGATGACCAGCGTCTTCAGCCGCAGTTCGGTCGCCCGGGTCTGTGTCTGCATTGCGGCCAGCGCCTTGAGCGCCGGACGATAGCGCAGCAGGCTATAGCCGCCACCCAGCACCACGGCTGCAGTAATCAGTACCAGCACCTGCTCGCGCGTGTTCATGGCTGCCAGTTTCATCGCTTATTTCCCTTTCCTGGCGGTCGGTTGGGTAGATGCCACCTTTTCAACCAGTGCCGCCGTCGCCTTGTCCACTATGCGCAAGGTCAAGCCATACCCCTGCAGGCTGAGCCGGCCGTTCTTCTGGGTGACGCGCACCTCGACAACTGCCAGCCCCAACGCCTCCAGTCCGCGCTTGAGCGACAGCGCAAACTGCTGCGCCGAGGCATCGCTCAGAGCCCAGGCAGTGACCAGCACGCCCTTTCTCTGCTCCTCGGCGATGCGGTCTATCACTACCGCGTCGGTAACCGTATTGCCCAGTTCGTCCAGCAGCGCGCGCAACAGCACAGTGCGGCGCGGCAGCTCGTCGGTATAAAACGCGGCGCGCATTTCCATCCTGTCCACCTCGGATCGCTTGGCCTTGATGTCATCCTGCTGCCTGATCAGGGCCTGCACCTTGGCCACGGCACCATCCAGTTCGGCCGCCTGTTTGCCTACGCGCGCCGCCGCGTCTTCCGCCAGCGATTGCCGCACCTGCAGCACGCCTTCGGCCAGCAGGATGCCGGCCAGTATCAGTGCGCCGCCAGCGGCCAGACGGAATTCCACGCGGTTGCGCAACGGCACCTTGGGGCCGCGCGTCGGCACCGCACAGCAATGCGTCCCCCCAGCCAGGCCGAGCAAGCGATGCGCCGCACCCGCCATACCGGCCGAGACAGATTCAGGCACCCCTTCGACATTCGCTTCGAGCAACTTCACCTCGCGGCCGACAACGCCAGCCAGGGTCGAGACCAATGAAGACGTGCTGCCTTCGCCCACCGCCAGCCAGAGAATCTCCGGGTCGGGCGGCGTCAGGGCGTGGTAGGTTTCCAAGCAGGCTTCCATCGCGCCGTTGAGGGCCGATTCGTGGGTGACGATGGCCTCGATGCCGGACTCGCCCAGCCGCATGCCCGCCACCTGGCCGCCGCCAACCTCCAGCACCACAGCATGGCTGTTCTGCACGAGATTGGCGGCCGCGCATCCCGCCATCGGAAACAGATATTCCAGTGCGATGCGATGGGCGGCAAAAGCCGCCACCCACTGCCGCATCAACCCCTGATTGACCCCGCTCGCCAGCCAGGGATAAGGGCCGGTTTCACCCGCTTCGGCGCCGATTGCCTGCCAGCCGCAGGCAATCTCGTCGCCCTCCATGCGCAGCCAGGCCTGCTTGGTCAGGGCCTCGTCCAGTTGCTCGCGCGTGATGTAGCCCTGCTCGATCGCCACATCGCCAAACCGCTTGAGCGAATAGATCTCCAACTTGCCCTGCTGGCGCGCCAGAATCTCGCGCGCCTGCGTTTCTTCCAGGTAGCCAAGCCCCACCAGGATGCGTCCGACCGACCAGATGGTGGTGTGCTGCATCAACAACGATTCCAGCTCCCAGCGCACCAGCTCCTGCATCTGCAACGGAGCGCGCGGCTTGGTTGGCGCCACCGGCAGTTCGACCAGCGCCGAAATCACGCCCGGCATCAGTAGCGCCGCCTTGCCCTTGCCCGACCAACCCTGCTGCCGCAGGTTTGCAACCACCTCGGCCACGGCCTGTTTGAAATCCTGCGCCCGCGATTGGGCGGCATAATCCGCCCTGAGCCCTTCGCCGGCACGCGACAGCACCGCTGCGCGCAGCATGAAGCCGTCGGTTTCGCACACCAGCAGCGAGCCGGCATGGCGCGTGAAATTGAGGATGTTGGAAGGCAGGTTTAACTTCATTCAATATCCCAGATCAGGGGTGAGGGTGGCGATAGCGGCTGCGCGCGCGGCGCCAGCTTGAAAATATACGGCGTGTTTGCCGCATCATGGGCAATGGGGGCGGCATCCGTTCCGTACCTGCTGCAGTCGCCGTCGTAACGCTTGCCGCTGACCGCCACCGGATTGGCCGCATCCTCGCAAGCAACGATCAGCGAATACCCGCCCATCGCCCCGGCCATACTGGCCGCGCCATTGAGGCCGGTATTCAGCGTAAATCTCGTTCCTGCAGGAAAATTCACATTGCCTGCAGCCGTGAAGGTCAAGCTGTTGCCAACCAGAATGCTGCCAGCAGGTACCGTCACCGTATCGGTCGCTGCAACTGCGACCGTCACCGTATCGGTCGCTGCAACTGCGACCGATACGGTGACGGTCACGTTACCCGCATTGCTAAAGGTCAGGTTGTTGCCGGCCAGACTGCTGCCCGCAGGCACCGTCACGGTATCGGTCGTCGCCACCGCGACCGAACCGGCGGCTGAAGCCGAAGGGATCGCCATTGCCGTCGCGGGAAACGCGGCACTCAAGTAATCAGTCGTATCGCGTACGGCGGCTGTCGCCGGCCAACTGTTCACGCTCCCCGCCTCCGGATAGCTCAATTTCAGCCGCAAGGCATCGGCCGCGATGCTGATTGCCGATGTGCTCTTGTTACTGATTTGTACTGTAATGTCATCCCAGTTCTGGAGATGGGCCTGATAGTCGTTCTCACTCACCAGATTGCCCCCGGCAGGATAGTCTGCATCCAGCGTATTGGCATCGCCCCCGGTCACGCCACCCTGCCCGCAGCTTTGCAGGATGATCGCTGTTGTCGTCGGCTGGGCAGCCCCCGCGCTGGCGCATGCCGTACCGGCGGCCGCGCCGTGGGTGCCGAACAACCAGCCGTAGCTCGGTGCGTCGCCCGCCGTGCTCCAGCCGTCGCGAAATCTCTTTACCCCATCCGAGTCCGGCAACACCTCCAGGTAAGGACCACGCCAGCCCGCGCCGATACCGCTGTTCTGGTCCATCGTCCAGGACGGCATATCCGGGTCGGTATCCACGTCTGCACCATCGACGTTTTCCAGCAGCTCCTGAATGCTGTTCGGCAGGCGCCCCATGTCCGCCACAAACCCGCCGATCTCGGGCCCGCCGTTGACGGTACGGCTGGCGTCGCCGACGATGGCGCGCTTCACCAGGTCCAGACGGCGTTTGGTTTCGTCGTATTGGCTTTGGTCTTCCGTCCCTTCACTCAGCAACATCGTCGTGGCCGTCATCAGGCCCATAATGAACAGTACCAGCAGCAGTTCGAGCAGTGAAAAACCGTCATTTGAACCACGGGGAACACGGGGAGAACATTTTCTGGAATATGTAGGGTGGGCAGGTTCACCCTGCCCACGCTGTGCGCCGGTGGGCACGCCACGCTTTGCCCACCCTACGATACTGCCACGACTGCGCTTGCCACCGTCCGTCATTGACGTATAATTGCCCGCATGCTTACTGTTGCCGAAACCGAGATTTTCAGTGCCGATGCAAAGTCCATCTGGACGGATGCGGAGCGACTGGAGTTCATTGCCTGGATTGCGGCCAACCCGCTTACCGGTGATGTCATTCCCGGTTCCGGCGGCTGCCGCAAGGTACGCTGGTCTCGGGCAGGGATCGGCAAGCGCGGCGGTGCAAGAATCATTTATTTCAACCGGCTTGAAAACGGTGTGATCTGGCTGCTGGTGATTTACGCCAAAGCCGTACGCGGGAATATCCCGGCCCATTTGCTCAAAGCCATCAAGGAGACCATAGACCATGACTGAATCCGCCATTAACGGCGCAGAACTCGGCGAGAAATTGCTGGCTTCCGTGCGCCAGATGAAAGCGGGCAAGGCTGCGCGCAGCACTGATGTCACACTTTCACCCATTGTTGCCGCACGCAATGTCTCCGGCTTGTCGCAGGCCGGGTTTGCCGCACTGCTCGGCGTTTCCGTGAGAACACTGCAAGAATGGGAGCAAGGCCGCCGCCAGCCTACCGGCGCAGCAAAGACCTTGTTGCGTATCGCCGAATCGCATCCCGAGATCCTGCTGGAAATGGCGGCCGCAGAATAAAAAGAACGTCCACCACAGC
>Ga0172373_10004891_pt1 | contig 18645 bp, 16 predicted proteins | sample Lak10m_2_FD_114546 | JGI IMG/M metagenome (GOLD analysis project Ga0172373, IMG submission 114546) | Freshwater microbial communities from Kabuno Bay, South-Kivu, Congo - kab_092012_10m | ecosystem: Environmental > Aquatic > Freshwater > Lake | place: Democratic Republic of the Congo...
AGCGGTCGGGCGGAAGCCCGCGGCGATGTTTCGCACCGAAGGTGCGCGCGCTGGTGAGGGCGTTTGCGGAGCGTTGGCAGGGGCCTTTGCCCGCAGGCTGCCGCCATGCGGCTGTAATAGCGGGCGGAAGCCCCCGGAGGTGTTTCGCACCGTTCGTCGATTCAGCGCGGTCGTGACAAATGCACACCACGTCGGTAAGATGGGAAGTTTTCAGTTTTCAGTGTTCGGGTGGCAGGCAGGGATTGCCTGGGATTTGGTCTTCCGGCTGACGTCCGGTGGTTCGTAAGGCGTTTTTTACTTCTCTTCTTTAACGGCACAAGTTTACTCCATGACCCTTTCCACGCTGCCCCTGAGCTACTGCACCAACGTCCATCCCGGGCGGACTGTTTCTGAGATCAACGCTGGGTTGTCCCGTTATACTGCGGTGGCTCGTGAGGGGCTTTCGTTTCCGGTTGCAGCGGGTCTTTGGCTGGCGGCCAGTGTGGCTCAGGAGCTGACAGAAGATCCGGCCGCCCTCGAATCGCTTGCGCAAACGCTTTGGCAGCACGATCTGTGCTGCTATACGCTCAACACATTCCCCTACGGCGACTTTCACAGTGAGCGTGTGAAGGAGCGTGTATATCTGCCGGACTGGGCCAGTCAGTCGCGAGTGAATTACACAGAACAGTGCGCTGCGATTCTTGCACAACTGCTTCCTCAGGGGGCGGAAGGCAGTCTGTCCACAGTGCCACTGGGTGGCCGCATGAATCCTCAGTCGGCCAACTTTCGTTCGTTCTGCTACACCAATCTGATTCGGATGGCTCGCACTCTGCGGTCAATCCACGAGTCAACCGGTCGCATGATTCGGCTGGCGATTGAACCTGAACCGCTCTGTGAGTTATCGGGTACAGAGCAGTGGAGTCTGCCGGTCTTTCGGGGACTGTTTGAATACGCCGAAGCGTTGGGTTGTGAAGATCTTGTTCGGCAGTACATCGGGTTGTGCTTTGACGTTTGTCATCAGGCGGTTGAATTCGAGGACGTGGCGAAGTCCATCCGGTCCTTTTACAGGGAGGGCATCCGGATTTGCAAGGTGCACATCACCAACGCGGTTGAGCTCCTGAATCCTTCTGAAAATGTGGCAGGCCGGCAGGCGTTGTGTCGCTTTGCTGAACCTCGCTATCTGCACCAGACGTTCGCCCGTTTTGCCGACGGCAGTATTCAGTCGCGGCTGGATCTGCAGCCTGCGGACATCGAACGCAGTCCAGCGGATGAATTTCTGAGAGCGGAGGCGTGGCGGGTCCACTTCCATGTGCCCATTTTTGCCGAATCGCTTGGACCTCTGAATACGACTCGTCGTGATCTGGAAGCGGCACTGCGTCAGGTTGCGCAACTGGACTATGCTCCGCACCTTGAAGTGGAGACTTATACGTGGCCCGTGATGCCTGGTGAGACAGAATCGGTTGCCGCCTGCGTGACTGCAGGCGACGCCGACCCACTGGCTGCTCGAATCGGCAGGGAACTTCAGTCTGCAGCCGAATTGCTGAGCGAGGTGTCCTGACTGCTGTGCATTGAAATCGACAGATCGGAGCGTACTTCGACGCCACTTTTCAGCGTCTGAAGGACGACGCAGCAGCGTTCAGTGAGTTCAAGAAGTTTTCGCCCGGAATCCTCGGGGATTTCGCCATCGACGTGGCATGTCAGGCGGATTTCAGAAATTCCGGTGGGAACAGAGCGATCAATTCCGAGTGTGCCGCGGAAGTCCATGCGACCGGTGGCTTTCACTGTGGCTGATCGAAGTTTCAGCCCGAGTGCTTTTGCGACGGCGGCAAGCGTGGTGCCGGCGCAGGTGATCAGGGCCTGCAGCAGCAGTTCTCCGGAGCAGGCTGCAAGGCCATCGCCACCGGCGGCCGGGTGCAGCCCGGCGAGAATATCGTGGCCGTCATTGATGAGCAGTCGAACGCGGCAGCCGATGTGTTCGAGATCCACCTCACCTTCTGCCTGCAGCACCACCGCCGCTCGCTCAGGCCGGGCCGCGTACAATTGTTTCACCGGCGTCTGCATCGCACGAAACGTATCTCGATTCATCAGCTCCTGCTCCCCTGTTCCAGATTCAGAATCATGTCCCTCACATCACAGACATGCACTCGATCGCGTTCAATCTGTTTGCGGGAAGAAATCAGTACCGGACCTTCGTGTTCCAGCTGATCAGCGTCCGGCAGTCGGCCGTGGCTGCCGCGAACCACTTCGGCCTTCAGACCAATCACATCCATGTAGTAACGAAAACCCAGCAGTTTTTTGAGCAACCGCGAGGCGATTCGGAGTTTTGGAAACTGCAGATCGGGATTCACCAGAAGTTCTGCGGGGTCGTAGCCGGGCTTGCGGTGAATATCGACAGTGCGTGCGTAGTCCGGCGCCAGCGCGTCATCGAGCCAGAAGTAATAGGTGAACCACGATTCCCGACTGCTCACACACACCAGATCTCCGCTGCGTTCGTGATTCAGTCCCAACTCTGCTTGTCCGGCTGAGTCCAGCACGCGTTCAATACCCGGGACTTGCTGAAGCAGCTCAGCAACACGGGGGCGATCGGCCGGATTGCGAACATAGACGTGAGCTGCCTGATGATCAGCCACAGCGAAGGCGCGGGATGCTCCGGCATCGAGCGTTTCCCAGCCCAGCGGTTCCCGACGCACTCGCAGGAGTCCGGCTTCCCGGAGAATTCGATTGATGTGAATCGGGGAATTGACTTCAGAGATTCCGTATTCGCTGAGCACCAGCACATCGGCATCCTGTTCGCGGGCGGCGGCAATCAGTTTTCCCGCTTCCTGATCCACCAGACGGACGTCTTCAGCGATCGCCGGATCGTGGGGGCCCAGTCGCTGCAGGTTGTAATCGAGGTGTGGGAGGTAGACGAGCATGAGCGAAGGACGGTGTTCGCGAAGGACACGACAGGATGCATCTGCGATCCAGCGAGTGCTGCGGATATCAGCGGTCGGCCCCCAGAAATTGAACAGTGGAAACCGACCCAGCTCTGACTGCAGCTCATCCCGCAACGCTGGTGGCTCACTGTAGACATCCGGAATCTTGCGCCCATCGGCCGGGTAGGACGGGCGTGGTGTGAGCGACCAGTTGACGGGTGCGTACATGTTGTACCACCAGAACATTTTCGCCGTGGAATGCCCTGGCCATCGCTGCCGCGCCGTCTCATACACCGGCTCCCCCTGAATCAGCTGATTCGACTGCTTCCAGAAAAGCACTTCATTGAGTTCCCGAAAGTACCAGCCATTCGCGACAATTCCGTGGCGGGCCGGAGTCAGTCCTGTGAGCAGCGAGGCCTGAACGGTGCAGGTCACGGCCGGAAAAACGGTTTCCAGCGGTCGCATGAAACCGTCGTGCGCAAGCGTGGCCAGATGGGGAGTGTTTGCGCCGATCATGCCCGGCGTCAAACCCACGACGTTGATCACCACTACCCTGCGATTCGGCTCAACTGCCATCAGCCATCTCCCGTGCGATTTCACAGTAGGACACAATGCAGTCGTTCACGTTCCAGTAATCGTCCGGCTTCAGATACAGTCGCCGACCAGCAGCTTCATCGGAGGCGTCAGCGTTGTTATCTGTCCTGTCATCGGCCCCGTCGGCTCCCGTTTCCATGGGCTGCAGCAGGAAGTACTGTGATGTCCTGAGTCCCAGCCAGGCATCGTGGCGAATCCTCAACAGCCGCGCGGCGCCTTCTGTTCCCTGCAGCTGCGGTGATAACAGACTGAGCGGTCCGTCGGGCGCCGGATCAGCTGCCACAGCTGTCGCTGAGCCGTGATCTCTTTTCAGCAGTGCCGCCAGAGTTGGCAGCAGATCGAAACTGCCGCACAGGCTCTGCAGCCGCGTTCCGGCTGAAGATGCATCTGTCCACCACAGCGGAACGTGCAACCGGCTTTCGTCCGCTCCGCTTTCGAATGGCTGCTGCAGCTGTCGCGAGACTCCACGAAAACCCGTGACCAGCCACATCGGTGCCTCTGAAGTTCCGTAAACCGTTTCGGCCAGATTCTTCAGACGCGACAGCACAGCGTCGGCCGCCTCCATGATCCCGGCCACCTTCGCCGGATCCGAGACAGGACGGACGGTCACGAGCACCAGTGAGGCCAGTTTGAGTGTTGACAGGAGTTGTTCCGGATCGGTACTGGAGAGATCCTGTGAGAGTGGAAAAATGGCAGGCTGCAATACCGCCCTGAATGCTGTGGCTTCAATCTGTCCCAGTTGCAGCCAGACGACAGCGCGTGGCAGAAGCGACAGCGTTCGGGCCCAGTCAGTGATCGCATCTGCGCCACCCAGATAATCATCAAGTGTTGCGGATTCCCGGAGATCCTGAATCAGGTACTGTTCGAACACCAGCGACTGAATTTCGAGGGTTTCAAACGCCGCTGATGGAACGTCGGACTGAATGAGAGGGAGCGGATCAAAGAGGACGAGCCAGACGGGGGTGAGGCCTGGTGCAGGGGTAGAATCTGTCAAGGGCACTGAGCCTTTGCGGGGAAGGAATGGAGGCAGACGGCCAGGAAGCATCAACGGCAGCTTATCATACGCTGTGGTACATGGTTTCAAAAGCCGCACGGTTCGAGTCCCCGCAGCCTGCTTTGCCCCACGCTCCTTCCCACTACTCGACATCCACGCTAATCTTCTCCTGGTAAATCACCCTCCTCCTGCAACCGTCCGAGCCCGTACCATGAAATTCTTTCGCTATCGTCGGCCATCGCTGAAAACTATTCTTGGCGTCACGCGAGCAAAAAAGCAGCTCAACAAAGCGCTGGGAATCAACAAAGTCATGGCCCCCTTCCGCTGGTGGCCCAATCAAAAACGCAGACTGAAGCGCCAGCTGGGCTATGAATCTCCGCTGGGGCGTCTGATTCGTCATGGTCTGCCACGTCCCGGAGGCTGCGCGATCGTTTTGACGGCCGGAATCACTTCCCTTGTTTCAGTTTGCTGTTACTGGCTGAGCTGATTTCCGTTCCATCGCCGCGCGGGGTCAGGAGTCGCTGGACAGCAACCCAAAGTACTCTCTTAAAAATCCCGGTCGATCTTCGCTGCGAATGTATTGCACCAGTGCATACAGGCGTTTCTGGTCACGTAACAGCTTCTCTGATCGTCGTTCGGCATCCGCCAGTTCTGCGGGCAGATCTCCCTGCAGTTCCATATGCGTCAGATCGTGCTCGTCGTTGAGCACCCCGTAACGTTCCAGCAGTGCGAGTACTGTTTCCAGACGCCGATCATGTCGCTGACGATCGCACAGACGTTCCCGCAGCCATTCGATACCAAAAGCGCGGATCTGGTCTGCGCTGTGCACCAGCAGATGCCATGTTCGTTCACAGAACTCGGCATCCGGATTTGACCAGCGGATGAACTCCAGCTGCGTATTGAGGTCGTTCTGATCGTACAGCAGCAGGCATTCAGCTGGTTGGCCATCGCGGCCGGCGCGGCCAATTTCCTGCACATACCCTTCCAGCGATCCAGGGACGTCTGCATGAATCACAAAGCGAATATTTTCACGATCCACACCCATGCCGAAGGCGTTTGTTGCCAGCACCAGTCGACTGCGGCCCTGCATGAATTCGTCCTGCACGGCACGTCGTACGGAACGTTCGAGATCCCCGTGATAGCAGACGTGTTCAAGTCCTTCTGCCTGCAGTCGTTCGCTGAACTCTTCCAGCGTACGAATCAGAGTGAAGTAGACAATTCCGCAGCCGTCGGATTCTGCCAGCCAGTGCTCGATGACCTCCTGCATGAGTTCCTGCTTCTCGTCTGCTCCCCAAACTTCACTCACCCGCAGATCCAGATTCGGTCGCTCCATACCCTCGTGAAACAGCTGCACGGCATCAGCTGGTAACTGCAGCTGCCGCAGAATGTCCCGCTGGACCTCCGGGGTTGCGGTTGCCGTGAGGGCCACTGTTGTGGGACGTCCGAGAAGCTCTCGGATTTCCCCGAGCCGCGTGTAGTCTGGCCGAAAGTCATGCCCCCACTCGCTGATGCAGTGAGCTTCATCGACCGCCAGCAGGACGACCCGACGACGCGACAGAACCTCGAGGAAGTCCGGTTTGCGAAATCGTTCGGGCGTCACATAAAGCAGCGCAAAACGCCCCTCGGCAAGGTCCCTGTAACGCTGCTCACGCTCTGCACGGTTCAGCGAAGAATTCACAAAAACGGCATCGATGCCGCGTTCTCGCAATCCGTCGACCTGGTCCTTCATGAGCGCGATCAGGGGTGAAATTACCAGCGTGAGCGGCCGTAGGGAACTGTCCTGTTCGGAGAGCACCAGTGCGGGGATCTGGAAGCACAGCGATTTTCCGCCGCCGGTGGGCATGATCAGCAGCGTATGGCCCCCCGCCAGCAGTCGCCGGATCACGGCGGACTGGCAGCCACGAAATTCCCCGTAACCAAATTTTTCGCGTAAAATCGCTTCCGGTGCAGCCAGAGACATCAGCAGAACAGCCCTCACACGAAACGTCAAACAGGAGGAAATCAAGTGAGCCCCCAGCCACAGCAAGGGGCCTTCTCAGGACTTGTGTGTAGCAATCTTTCATGCAAATGGCACGTGTTGCAGCTTTAAAAAGCAACCAGCATGCAAAGACAGGAAGCAACGAGACGAAAGTTTCCCGAAAAATCATACGCGATTTGCCCGAATCGCCGATGTAACGTAGATTCAGTGCGCCTGAATTCGCCCGATCCAGACTGCGATTCCACCTACCCCGGATCCCCTGCATGACTGCCGAACTGCTCGCTGCCATTGACTCCGCCGCTGCCTCCGGAAAACTCACCGGTGATTCTCCGAAAAACATTCGCACGTGGCTCCAGCAGGCTTCACTGCGTCAGTGGCGACCCCGACTCGAAGAATTCATTCGCAATCGTGACTGGTCGATCCTCGATGCCATGTTCTGGACCGCCATTCCTTTTGGCACAGGCGGACGACGCGGCCCCATGGGTGAAACGGGGCCCGCAACCATCAATGACCGCACCATCGCGGAATCCGCCCATGGGATGGCGGTTTACCTGCGTTCCACCGGCTGCAGTTCCGGCTCCGTTGTCATCGCCTGCGATACTCGCAATAACAGCACCCGCTTTTCTCGAATTGCCGCCTGCGTTTTTGCCGCCCATGGACTCCGAGTGTTCCTCTTCGAATCTCATCGCGCTACACCCGTGCTTTCCTTCGCGGTCCGCCAGCTCAAATGCAGCATCGGCGTGATGATCTCCGCTTCCCACAATCCTCCTGCAGATAATGGGTTCAAGGCTTACTGGAGCAACGGCGGCCAGGTCATTCCGCCGCACGACAAGGGAATCATCCGCGAAGTTGAACGAGCCGACGAAATTCCCTCCGCCGACTTCGATGCTGCCCTGCAGTCCGGCAGCATCAGCCTGATTGGTTCGGAAATCGACCACGCTTACTCCGCCGCCGTTGCGGCTCTTTCCGTTTCCACCAGCCGCGAAATTTCTGCCGTATTCACGCCACTGCACGGCGTTGGTGAAACATCCATCTTTTCCGTTTTGAAGACAGCAGGCTTCTCTGGCGTAGATATCTTCGAACCTCACCGCGCTGCCGATGGCAACTTTCCAAACGTCCCTCAGCATCTGCCCAACCCGGAAAACCTCGCTGTCTTCGACCCAGTCGTGCAGTGGGTCGAACAAACCGGCCACCCTGCCGAACTAATCCTTGCCTCTGACCCCGACGCCGATCGCCTTGGCGTGATGTTTCGCGCGGCCGATGGTCGCTTTCGGTCACTGAGCGGTAACCAGGTTGGTGCCCTTCTGACCGACTTTCTGTTGCGCAAACGCAGAGAGTCCGGACAATTCTCGCCCAGCGACTACGTCGTTGAAACGCTCGTTACCACGCCGCTTACTCGCGCCGTCGCGACCCATCACGGAGCCCGCTGCTTCCACGAGCTGCTGGTGGGCTTCAAATACATCGCTCAGGTAATCGAGGACGAGGGGCCGGAACATTTTGTCTTTGGGACGGAAGAGTCGATCGGTTTCCTTGCCGGCAACTACTGTCGTGACAAGGATGCTTCCGTTTGTGCGCTCTTCATTCTGGAACTGGCCGCGGAACTTAAGGCCGCGGGAAGGACGCTCCAGGATCAGTTGGATGATCTCCATCTGAAATGCGGCTATCACTGTGAAGGTCAGGTTTCGATTTATTGCGAAGGCCCGACGGGCAAAGCCAAAATCGACGGATTGATGCAGACACTGCGAACCAGTCCGCATGCATCGATGGGCGGAATTACATTCAGCGAAGTCATCGACTACAGCACCGGCAGTCGCATGTCACTTCCCTCAGCAGCCCCACTGCCACCCTGTTCAGGTCCCCGTGGCGACCTGCTTATCTATCACTCCGATCCCGCGCTGCCCATCCGGATCCAGATCGCAGCACGTCCCTCCGGCACTGAACCCAAAATCAAGTTTTACTTTTTCTGTCAGTCCGATATCAGCACCACGCTGGAATCCGCCCGGAGTGCCGGAGACCATGCCCTGAACGACGCCCGCAAAGCCCTGAAAACGTGGGCTGAAGCACAGATTCAGGGCTGATCTGATTCGTCTTTGCGGCGGGGGGGGGCTGAAGGACATCACTGCTGTGAAGGGGCATCGCTGTTCACAGCACTCCCCGCTCTTCACAGCACTCCCCGAATCCGCTCCAGCGCCTCTCGGACGTTTTCCAGACTGTTGAACGCGCTGAGCCGGAAATAACCTTCGCCGGCGGCCCCGAAGCCGCTGCCGGGGGTGCCCACAACGTTGGCCTTCTGCAGGAGCAGATCGAAGAAATCCCAGCTGGAAAGCGTTCCTGGCGTTTTCAGCCACACATAGGGAGCGTTCACTCCGCCGAAAACTCGCAAACCAGCACTCGTCAGTTCGTCGCGGAGCAGCCGCGCGTTGTTCATGTAGAATTCGATCAGTCCACGAGTCTCTCTGAGGCCCTGTTCGCTGTAAGCCGCGGCGGCACCCTTCTGAACGACGTACGACGCACCATTGAACTTCGTGGACTGTCGGCGATTCCACAATGCGTGAATCGACGTTCGGCTGCCATCCGGAGCTTTGCCCATCAGTTGTTTCGGGACAACCGTCAATGCGCAGCGAATCCCGGTAAACCCGATGCTCTTGCTGAAACTGCGAAATTCGATCGCCACATCCCTGGCGCCCTCGATTTCGAAAATGCTGTGCGGGATCGAAGGATCGGAAATGAAGGCTTCGTAAGCAGCGTCAAACAGAATCAGCGAGCCGTTTTCCCTGGCATAGTCCACCCATCGCTGCAGAGTATTCCGGCTGGCAACAGTCCCGGTTGGATTGTTGGGATAGCACAGATAGATCACGTCCACCGGTTCACTGGGAAGTTCCGGAACAAACCCATTGGCTTCGTTGCCTTCGAGGTACACCAGTCCTTCAAAGCGGCCGGAAGCATCAGACGGGCCGGTATGACCTGCCATCACGTTGGTATCGACGTAGACGGGATAAACCGGATCGGAAATCGCGATGCGATTGCTGTCACCGAGAATATCGAGAATGTTTCCGGTGTCACACTTCGAGCCATCGGAAATGAAGATTTCGTCCGCCGAGATATCGACTCCCCGCGAATGGAAGTCGTGCCTCGCGACCGCCTCCCGCAGAAATCCATAACCCTGCTCGGGGCCATACCCCTTGAAAGTGGGCCGCTGAGCCATCTCGTCAACGGCCTCGTGCATCGCTGCCACGATAGCGGGGGTGAGCGGTTCAGTGACGTCACCAATTCCCAGGCGAATGATTCGGGCTGTCGGGTTAGCCTGGGCGAATGCTGAGACGCGGCGGCCGATTTCGGGAAACAGGTAACCCGCACGGAGCTTCAGGTAGTGCTGGTTGATGTGCACCATTGTTTTACTGCCGGAAAGATTCGCTGAAAATCCTCCTGACCGAGCGGTCGGAGGCGATCCAAATGGGTCGCACAGCATATCGATCCGGCGAGCCGAATCAAATGGACTGCATTTGACGAACTCCCCGACGCGTCGCAATTCCACGCCAGAAGAAGAGCGCTCGCAAGGCGATCTTCGGAAACAACACTCGCGACCAGATCCCACGCCAGCCACTGTGGTGCTCGTACTCAATCCGATCGTGTACCTCGGTCTGACCGTCGTCAAGCCGCACAAATCGATGCGTGTGCCGCCATGACTTCATCGGTCCAGCATCCTGCACATCGACAAATGACTCCCGCGAAACACATTCATGGCGAGCCCTCCAGCGCACAGGAATCGGCCCCATCCACATGGTGAATTCACCGATCGATCCCTCCGCCAGCGGATCGAAGCGATGCACCAGCATGATCATCAGAGGTGGTGTCAGCTTTTTCAGGACGCCTGTCTGAAAATGAAAGGCTGAAACCGCTTCCAGCGATGCCGCAACTCGAAAACGGGATTCGAAAACCTGCATCGCTTTCACTCCCCACTCGTACTGTCAGCCAGCGGAACTCACCAAAGCAAGTTTGCACACGGGGGATTTTAGACTCGTGCGTGGTGATGGCCCGACATATTTGAAATGGGGGTATCGATGCTGCAGGTGTGTGGCTGATATGTGTTTTCAGAACGCTTCCACCAGCGGCGATCCGCCAGCGGATACTGGTCCAGCCGCGCCCGACTGAGCACTCAGGGAAATCGTGGAGATGGGAGCGCCCGAGGCCACAGGTCCTGAAGGTGCCGGAGCCACTCCGGAACCACTTCCAGTCGAAAACGCTGGATCCGGTACCGGCCCGCCTCGTAATGGAGAACCCATCACCGTCGCTCCGCTGGTTCCGGGAATCTCAAACGGCGTCGGTGTTTCCGACATCGTCCAGCCACCTCCCGGACTCATCATTCCTCCCGACTGCCATGGCCCGGCGGCCATTTGAGGAGCATTGCTGAAGCCCGGCATGTTCGGATGCTGCACGAACTGGTTCTGGAACTGATTCTGCATCTGTGCCTGCATCCGCATCTGGTTCTGCATGCTGGCCATCTGCGATCCCTGAGACGGCGGACCGAAGACGCTCGCCTGCCGCGGCATATCCCACGGATGAACGCCTCTGGCCATCGCCGTTGCCACCATGGGATTGGCTGATCCGGCGGACTGACTCACGCCAGCCAGTCGAGAATGCACATCCGGCTGATTCCAGTCGGACTGCAGAGACTGCTGGTACATCGCAGCAGCCTGATCGGGTCGCCCTGCGCCTTCGTAATACTCGCCCAGATGTGCCATGGCGACAGCATGATTGGGATTGATCTGCAGCGCCCGCTGCAGTGACTGGGCCGCACCTGCCGACTGGCCGGTCTGTTTCTGCAGCCAGGCCATTTCGACATGCGGCTCGGCCGAATACGGTTGTGCGCCTGCCCAGGTGGTGAGCATCGCCTGAGCTTCATTCGTGCGGCCCTGCGTCAGCATCAGTTCAGCAAGGCCGTGATAGGCAGGCTGATGGGAAGGAGTAGATGTCAGCGCCTGCCGGTAGAGCTGTTCGGCTCCCGACGCATCTCCCTGCCGCATCTTTACTTTCGCCAGGTTCGCCATGTAGTCCGGATTACCGGGATCGTTCTGCAGTGCCAGCTGAAACTCCTGGGCGGCCGCGGAGTAATTTCCTCTCTCATAGAAACCCATCCCGGAGGAATTCGCCACATTGCCGCCGAGCGATCCACATCCTGCCAGCGAAACCGCTCCCACAATACCCAAAATGCCCTGAATCGCTCGCTGACGCCGTGAAATGGTCATGACTGGAAACCCTGGGAAATGAGGCAGCAGACCGAGAGACGGTCTGAATTCTTCAGACGGACAACCCAGGCCGCGGAGCCAGACAGAACTGTCGAGCGGCTTGAGCAGACTTTCGGAGATTAGCCGCATTTCGAAAAATCCGGCAACGTGGTTTCTTTCAAAACCGGCCTCGTTCAACCCTCTGCAATCGCAAATCGGCAGAAATTGCCGCTTCCCCATACCGCAGCAGGTTCGACTCCAGCAGAATCTGCCGCGAAAAGCCGTGCGGGGGGCTGGTAATCACCATGTAACAGTGCCTGCTCCCACAGCCAGCACCTCAGCGGGCACGATCAAAGGGCAAACCGGCCGGGTAACCCTGGCCGCACGTGATCGACTTTTTTACGACCCTGCCGATTACTCCGCTTCTGCTGATCCTCACGGTCCTCCCACCGCGAGCGCTCCGGCTGAATGCATCCCGTCTGACTGCCGATACAACCGGCATGAAGTCCAAACCCGAACAACCCGTCAGTCTCGAAAGCCAGTGCCTCGTCGTACTTGGCCGCTATGCAGCGCTTGAGACGCTGACGAAGGCTGAACAAGCTGACTTTAACGGCTGGGTGGACCGAATTGGTGATGCTCCGGGGATTGAACCGGCAACGTTGCCCGGAATACACGGCCAGTTGATCGCACAGGGACTGTTGCGATTTGAATTCTCGGGACGTGCACGTGGGCTGCAGTACCAGCTGAGTCCGCAGGGGCGGGAAGCGCTCGGACGCGGAACGCTCGCAGTGTCCGACGATTCGAGCGGCGATCTGCGTGGCAGCCTCGAAAATGGTGCTCAGGCGGCCTGACCAGCTGAGTCACTCCTGAGAAATCCGCTGTGCCCCGTGAGAAAACAGGGGTGGGGCTGCAGGAATGTCTGGCTTGAAAGCTGATCCTCCGAGAGAATTTCTGGCGGAGGTTCTGCTATATGAATTCTTCGGATCCCGCGTCGCAGCCACTCAGCTCTCAGCCAGAAATATCCCCCCAGCCAGCCGTTGAACGTGAACTGGGCACCCGGATCTTTTTGTACTGCCTGTTCCTGATCGCCTGCTTTTACGCCGCAGTCCTGATCTATCACAGTGCCTACCCCCCCGAATCGCAGACTGCCGATTCCGGTTTTCTTGAACGCTGTCGCCGGATTTGCCTGAAGTACGGTCTCGTCTCCACCGGGAATCTGCGTCGTGATGCAGAAAAATACATTCAGGTTGTGCAGCCCGATGCTCTCACAGCCGGGCTCAATGAGCTTCTCAGCGCCCAGGATTTCCAGCCTGCCACTTCCGGCTCTTCAGTACTGCTCCATCAGCCTGCCCCTGACTTTTCTCTGCCGGACGACAAAAACCAGCCCCACCAGCTCAGCCGGCTGGCGCTCAACCGCCCCATTGTTGTTGTCTTCTACCTCGGCTATGGCTGCAGCCACTGTGTTGCGCAACTCGTCTCGCTGGATCGTGACGCCCACTACTTCCGCGAGCTGGATGCTGATATTGTGGCGATCAGTGCGGACCCCTCCGAACATACAGCTCAGCGTTTCACCGAGTACGGTCGGTTCCAATTCAACGTACTCTCTGACGCCGACCGCAGCATCGCCGAAAAATGGGGCGTATTCCATCCTGCCCGCAACGAACAGGACGAGTTCATGGACCATGGCACCTTCGTGGTCGATCGCCACGGGAAGGTCATCTGGTCACAGCAGGGCAGTGAGCCGTGGCTGGATAACCAGACATTGCTGCATGTGATTGCCCGATCGCAGGGTCTCATACCCGACACGATCGCCCGGAACGATCCTCGCGAACAATAACCCATCCCTCGTATCGGGTGAGTTTTTCTGAAAATCTGTCAGAATGGGGAAAGTAACGTCCGCCTTCGCTTTTCTGATGGATGCCCCATGACCGCAGTCAGCAACGTTTTTTGTGGCTGTATTCCGGCTCTGATGACCCCGTGTAACGCCGCCGGTGTACCCGACTTCGACGCTCTGGTGCACACCGCCCAGGCACTGATCTCGGCTGGCATGCGTGCTGTCGTCTACTGTGGCTCCATGGGTGACTGGCCATTGCTTTCCGACCAGCAGCGTCAGACTGGCGTTGCCCGGCTGGTGAAAGCTGGAGTGCCGGTAGTTGTCGGCACTGGCGCCCAAAGCCCCGCTCAGGCCGCGGCACACGCTGCCCACGCGCGACAGACAGGTGCTGCAGGTCTGATGGTCATCCCGCGCGTTCTTTCCCGGGGCAGCTCCCCTGCCGCTCAGCGACAGCACTTCGCCGGAATTCTCACAGCAGCCGCCGGCCTGCCCGCAGTGATCTACAACAGTCCGTGGTACGGGTTTGAAACACGCGCGGACCTGTTCTTTGATCTTCGCCGCGAATTCCCGAACCTCGTGGGCTTCAAGGAATTCGGCGGCGCAAAATCACTCACCTATGCCGCCGAACACATCACCGGCCAAAACCCCGAACTCACACTTATGGTCGGCGTTGATACGCAGGTCTATCACGGCTTCGTCAACTGCGGCGCGGCCGGAGCAATTACCGGCGTCGGCAATGCCCTGCCGCGCGAAGTCCTTCGACTCATCCGGCTCTGCAGCCTCGCAGCCACCGGCTGCCCCCAGTCCCGCAGACTCGCACAGGAACTCAACGAAGCCCTGCTGGTGCTCTCAACCTACGATGAAGGCCCCGATCTCGTCCTCTACTACAAAGCTCTGATGGTCCTTGAAGGGTATTCCCAGTACACCCATCAGATCAATTCCTCCGATCGACTCAGCGAAAACCAGCAGCAATCACTCGAACGACAATATCGCCAGTTCCGCGCGTGGTGGGCCAACTGGGAAGGTAACCGTGAATAGCTTCGGCTGCTGTCTGAAACAGATCCCACACCGCTTTGCCATGGAATCACAGTTATGCCACAACCTCGCTCACAATCTGCTTTCCTTGCTGTCGTTGTCGGAGTCTGTCTGATGAGCACCTCCGGACTTGCGGATGACGGCATGTTTCCGATGAGCGAACTGCCACGGCTTGACCTTCGTGCCCGCGGCATCCAGCTGACCGCTGATGAACTCTTCAACCCCGACCGCGTCAGCCTTGTCGATGGCATCTGTCGAGTCAACGGCTGTACGGGTTCCTTTGTCTCAGGTACTGGTCTGATTCTCACTAACCATCACTGCGCATTCGATGCCATCCAGAAAGCCAGTACTCCCGCTCGAGACCTGCTTCAGAATGGCTTCATCGCCGCCACTGCCACCGACGAGATCCCCGCACCGGACTATCAGGTGCGCATCACCGAACAGTACCGGGACGTGTCTCAGGAAGTCCTCTCCGCCGTACCGGCAGGCGCCTCTCATCTCGAACGCACAAGAGCCATCGAACGTCGCCGCAAGGAACTTGAAATCGCAGCGGAAAAGCAACACCCGGGGCTGCGGGCTGAAGTTGCAGAGATGTTCGCTGGCAGAACCTATGAGCTCTTCCTCTACACCTGGCTGAAGGATGTCCGCCTCGTCTTTGCTCCTCCGGCAGCAATCGGCAACTTCGGTGGTGAAGTGGATAACTGGGAATGGCCTCGGCACACCGGCGACTTCTCGCTCATGCGCGCCTACACCGCCCCCGACGGCTCCTCCGCCGTCTACTCGCCCGATAACGTCCCCTACAAGCCCAAACGCGTTCTGCGGGTCGAGCCAGGTGGTGTCGATGAAGGGGATGCCGTATTTCTGCTGGGCTATCCCGGTCGCACTGCGCGACATCGCACCGCAAGTTTTCTCACGTGGGAACAAACAGTCCGACTCCCGCTCACCGTCGAACTCTACCAGTGGCAGATTGCGGAGATGGAAAAAGCGGGAACCAGCGACCGCGGCGCGGCACTCAAGCACGCCAGTCGCATGAAGTCCCTCGCCAACGTCGAAAAACGTTCCCGCGGTCAACTGCTCGGCCTGCGCCGAGCCGGCATCGTCGAAGCCCGCACCGCTCAGGAACAGCGGCTCCAGGAATTCATCGACTCCAACCCGGATCGCAACACTAAATATGGTCGCGTGCTCACAGAAATCGCTGCGGTCTACGCAGAAATGTCCGCTGCCGGTCCCGAGGAAATTCTCCTGCTGCAGCTCCGTCAGGCCTGCCGCGCCGCCGCTTTTGGATTTTTTGTCGTTGATGCCGTTCACGAACGCGCGAAACCCGATCTGGAACGTGAAGCTCCTTACATGGATCGCAACTTCCAGCAATCGCTTCGCGAACTCAAAGTCTCGCTTGCAGACTGGCATCCACCCACCGATCAAATCCTCCTCGCCGGGGTGCTTAGCCGACTCCGAACTCTCCCAGACTCCGATTCCGTCAAAGCCCTCGCCGCAATTCCAGCGGAAACCGAGCAAATTAACGCACTCGCCGCACTGCTGATCAGGGACACCCGACTTGGCGACCCCGCCTTCATCGACTCAGCACTCGGCCTGACTCCCGACAAACTTCGTCAGGCCAGCGATCCGCTCCTCAATCTGCTCCTCGACCTCTACCCCGACTATCAGAAGCTCAGAGAACTTGATAAAGCTCGCGAGGGACGACTGAGTGCCCTCTACGGGCCGCTGCTGGAGATCAAGGAACAGTTTCAGGCAGAAGCCTTCGTCCCCGATGCCAACGGAACCCTGCGATTCACCTCCGGCCGCGTCCGCAGCTACTCACCCGCAGACGCAGTCATCCGCACGCCCATATCCACTCTCAAAGGCGTCATTGAAAAAACCACCGGTGTCGAACCGTTTATCACTCCGGAACCCGTGCTGAAGAAGTTTGCAGCAAAGGATTTCGGCAGTTTTGTGCACCCGAGACTGGCGGAAATCCCCGTTGCCATCCTCTACGATACCGACACCACCGGCGGAAATTCCGGAAGCCCGGTGCTCAATGCCCGCGGTGACCTCGTCGGACTCAACTTCGACCGCTGTTTCGAGGCCACAATCAACGACTTTGCCTGGAACACCAACTACAGTCGTTCCATCGGCGTCGATATTCGCTACGTCCTCTGGATCACCGGCAACGTCTACGGAGCAGCCCACCTGCTTGAGGAAATGGGCGTGCAAAAATAGCTCCCACCGCCTGAATCGCCCCTGCCCGGTAGCAGGGCTGCAGGTTCTGCCGGTTCGGGGCGTACGCCTTCCACCTCTGCCACTTGTCACCCCCACGCCGCTTTTCGATGGCAGCCCACTGCCTTCATGCACCCTGCGCGATGTTGTGGCACACAACGGGTGCGATTATATTCGAGTCTGCGTGGATTCCTGTGAACAGAGCCTGGTTCCCGGTGCGCCTGATGCCGTTTTCTGATCATTTTCAGCGGGACGTACAGTTCCTCCGCCTGGTTCATCGTGAACCTGACGTGGACCTTGTCACGATCGCCCTTGAAATCGCCCGTGACAGCGAACAAAACCTCGACTTCGCGCCCTCACTCGACATTCTTCACAGAGCCGTGTCCCGCCTGACTCATCCCGTCACTCAGGCCGGGTCAGACCTCGAAGAAATCAAACTGCTCGTCCGCTACATGACGGAAGAACTCTGTCTGCACGGCGAAGACTCCGGTCTGCCCGACCCCGATGCTCACTATATTCATAACGTCCTCCGCAATGGTCGAGGAATTCCGATTTCGCTGTCCGTCGTCTACCTGCACGTCGCCAACGAACTGGGAATTCCACTGGAGCCAGTCTGCGCACCCGTACGCTTCCTCACACGTCTCAATACTGATCACGGAAATCTCTACATCGATGCGTTTGATCAGGGCCGAATCCTTGACGAACCCGAATGCATCGGGCTCATCAGACAGCTCAGTGGTCTGCCCGCGTCAGAAGTGCGCCGATCACTTCGGCGTGCGGACGAGCGAGCAGTCGTGATTCGAATGCTCCAGAATCTGAAAACAATCTTCGGGCGGCACGAGCAGTGGGTGGATGCGTGGCGAGTCCAGTGCCGCCTGAGAATGCTCAGCCCCGGTTCCTGGCGCGAACGCCGCGACCATGCTGTACTCACCCTTCGAGCAGGTCGTTATGGCGAGGCCATCGAACTGCTGGAGCAGGAACTCAAAGTCTGCCCAGGCGAAGATCGCCCGTTTCTGCAGAACCATCTCCGACAGGCCCAAAAGCTGCTGCCCGGTTGTAACTGAACACGGCCGCGAGACAGTTTTCCGCTTCGGCCTATAAATCGGCAGAGTCGTCGCAATGAGCGGCAATGCATCCCCTCTCCTGTAGGACACAACCATGGCCGACTGGCTTGAACCACCCGCAAAAGCCCCCGCTTTTTCTCTCAAAGCGACTGATGGAAAAACTGTGAAACTGTCCGACTTCAAGGGCAAAACCGTCGTGCTTTACTTCTACCCCAAGGACGACACCCCGGGCTGCACAAAAGAAGCCTGTGCATTTCGTGACCGACTGTCAGAAATCCACGCACTGGGCGCCGTCGTGCTGGGTGTGAGCGCCGACGACGTGGCGAAACACGTGGCCTTCACAGAAAAGTACAGTCTGAACTTTCCACTGCTCGCCGACATCGATCATGCAGTCTGCGAAAAATACGGTGCATGGCGAGAAAAGAACATGTACGGTAAGGTGTCCATGGGAATTCAGCGATCCACCTATATCATCGGCCCCGATGGCAAAGTGGCTCGACTGTGGAAAAAAGTCTCCGTCGATGGTCACGACGAACAGGTGATCGAAGCCCTCCGGGAAATCGGTGCCTGATGCCCCGATCCGTCCACTGGAAGCCCCGTAGACTCGCCCGTTAAGGTGCCCGGCACCTCTGTGACGCCTTTGCGGCTAACCAGCGGCTAACCAGCGGTTGGGCGGAAGCCCCCGGCCGCGTTTCGCACCGAAGGTGCGCGCGCTGGCGAGTGCGTTGGTGGGGCGTTTGCCGGGGCCGGTTGCCCGCAGGCTGCCGCCAGGCGGCTGAGCGGATGGGCGGAAGCCCCCGGCGATGTTTCGCA
>Ga0172373_10004892_pt1 | contig 18644 bp, 9 predicted proteins | sample Lak10m_2_FD_114546 | JGI IMG/M metagenome (GOLD analysis project Ga0172373, IMG submission 114546) | Freshwater microbial communities from Kabuno Bay, South-Kivu, Congo - kab_092012_10m | ecosystem: Environmental > Aquatic > Freshwater > Lake | place: Democratic Republic of the Congo: South-Kivu...
ATATGGACGCTTTTTTTAAAGAAATCTTTTGAAAATTTTAGATTATCACTTCATAAAATCACAAAAACCAATAATAGTATGGCTTTCAAAATGTTTTTATTTTAATTTTGAGGAAACTCCAGTGAATTTAAATATTAATATAGACGCATCAAAAAAAGAAAAAACAAAATAATAGAATAAAAAACAAAAGAATAATAAACTAAAAAACAAAAACAAATGAACGTAGATCAATTATTGCACAATTTCTTTGCCCCGCCTGTTCCCTTCTTTTTTATTGGGTTGCTGGCAGTATTAGCAAAATCAGATTTAGAAATTCCCAGTCAAATTTCTAAATTCATTTCACTTTATTTATTAATGGCCATTGGATTCAAAGGTGGAGTTGAATTACACGAAAGCGGTATTACAGGTCAAGTAATAGCTGTAATGCTTGTTTCAATTGTAATGGCAATTGTAATTCCACTTTATTGTTTTGCGATTTTAAGAAGAAAGTTGGATGTGCCAAATGCGGCTGCACTGGCGGCTTCATTTGGTTCGGTGAGTGCCGTTACATTTATTACTGCAAGTAATATTTTAGATTCAGCTGGTATAAAATTTGGCGGTGAAATGATGGCAGCAATGGCTTTAATGGAATCTCCTTCAATCATCATTGGTGTAATACTTTATCGTAAACTTTCAAAACACGATGAAAATGATAAGTCACATCACATGGACATGAAAGAATTAATGCGCGAATCGTTTTTAAATGGTTCCATCGTTGTTTTAATTGGTAGTTTATTAGTTGGATTGGTTAGTAACGAGCATGGAATGAAAATCATGCAACCATTTACCGGTGATATTTTTAAAGGGATGTTATCTTTCTTCTTATTAGATATGGGAGTTGTAGCGGGAAGAAGAATCGGTGCCATAAAAGAAGCAGGATTTTTTCTTGTTGGCTTTGGAATTTTAATGCCATTAATTAATGCTGGTCTTGGGATATTAATTTCTTTATTGCTAAATTTAGATCAAGGAAACGCTTTTATGTTAACCGTATTATTTGCAAGTGCATCTTACATAGCTGTTCCGGCAGCCATGCGTATTGCAATACCAGATGCAAACCCTGGAATTTATGTCCCCGTCGCATTAGCAATTACATTCCCGTTTAACATCATTGCAGGATTACCTTTGTATTACTGGATCATTCAAACCATTCACGCTTAAAAAATTATTACTATGGAAAACGACATTAAAAAAATCGAAGTTATAACTGACAGTGTATTACAAAGAAGATTAATCCAGGCAGTTGATGCAACCGGAGTTTCTGGTTATACCATTATTAAAGATGTTGCCGGAAAAGGTCTAAAAGGAGCTAAGGATGGCCATGGAATATCAGGTGGTTTTAAAAACTTTTATTTAATGGTCATCTGTGATGAAATTGAAACCAAAAAAGTTGTTGAAGCTGTAAGGCCAATCATTTCAAAATATGGTGGAATCTGTTTAGTTTCCGATGCACATTGGGTGATACATAACTAAACTTATTGAAATTTTTTAAGCGAATTCTGTAATTACATTTCCGTCAACATCAATACTATCTAATTTTAATTTTAGAATTGAATTAAAATTAGATGGATTGTGAGGGATTTTAATTTTAATGTAATTTGGTGTAAATCCAAACATGAAATCATTTTTGTTTTCATGCTCCATTAAAACAGGATAGGTTCTGCCTAAATGCTCTTCGTAAAATGCTCTTGTTTTTTTTGCAGATAATATCCTAAGCATTTTATTTCTTTTTTTGCGTTCACTCATTTCTACTTTACCCTGCAATAAAACAGCATCAGTGTTTTCACGTTCTGAGTAGGTGAATACGTGTAAATAGGAAACATTCAATTGATTAATGAAATCATACGTTTCTAAAAAATCTTGTTCTGTTTCTCCCGGAAACCCAACGATTACATCAACACCAATGCAGGCATGCGGCATTAGTTGTTTGATTTTATTTACTCTATCAACATAAAGTTCGCGCAAATATCTTCTGCGCATTAAATTCAAAATTTTATTGGATCCACTTTGCAGGGGCACATGAAAATGAGGCACAAATCGTTTTGATTGCGCAACAAATTCTATAATTTCATCTTTCAGTAAATTAGGTTCAATGGATGAAATCCGAAAGCGATCTATACCATCAACATTATCTAAAGATTGTATCAGATCTAAAAATTTTTCTTGTTTTTTACCTTGATCGTTTTGGTGTTGGTTAAATCCAAAGTCACCAATATTTACACCGGTTAAAACAATTTCTTTAATTCCTGACTCAGCAATTTTTTTTGCATTTTCAACAACATTTAAAATGGTGTCGCTTCTGCTCGCGCCTCTGGCCAAAGGAATAGTACAATACGAACAAGTATAATCACAACCATCCTGAACTTTAAGAAAAGAACGGGTTCTGTCTCCTGCGGAATACGATGAAATGAATTGTTGCACATCGTCAATTTCACAACTGTGAATTTCTGTTGCCTGATTTTTTTGTGAAAATTGAATGTAGTTGAGTAGTTTAAATTTTTCAGAAGCTCCAAGCACAACATCAACACCTTCAATCTTTGCGATTTCTTCGGGCTTTAATTGCGCATAGCAGCCAATAATAGCAACAAAAGCATCCGGTGAATTTTTAAGCGCAGATTTTACAACTGTTTTGCATTCCTTGTCTGCATTTTCTGTAACCGAACAGGTGTTTATCACATAAACATCTGCCGCTTTCGGGAATTCTACTTTTTCAAAGCCCTCTTTTTCAAATAAACGGGCAATGGTTGAGGTTTCTGCAAAATTTAATTTGCAACCTAATGTATGAAACGCTACTTTTTTTCCTACTCCAATCACGGTGCAAATTTAGGGAAAAATGAACAATAATGAATGTAAACACAATTGTGTTTATAAACCTTTAAAACAAAAGCCAATTCAATATGCTATTTTAGTAAAATTGAGTGTTTAAAAAATTGAAATGAAAATTGTAAGACAGTTTCTTGTTTTGAATTCATTTGTGCTGCTTTTAGTTTTTTTATTTTCTTGTGGAAATAAAGAAAGTAAAAAAGATCCGCGTACTGTTTTTTGTTACAATGAAATGGGAGGCCTTTCATCACTTGATCCTGCTGCAACAAGTAATTTTGAAAATATCTGGGCTGTAAATCAACTTTACAGTGGCCTTGTACAAATGAGTGATTCATTAAAAATTTTGCCTTGCATTGCAAAATCATGGGATATTAGTGACGATGGTTTAAGCTATACTTTTAAATTGCGAAATGATGTGTTTTTTCATGATCATGAAGTGTTTAATGGGGGAGAGGGAAGGCAAGTAAAGGCTCAAGATTTTGTGTATAGTTTTAATCGCTTGTACGATCCAAAAGTTTCAAGCGCATTATCATTGCTGGAGAACATCAATCAAGATAAAGGAAACAAAGGTTTTGAAGCACCAAATGAAGAAACCTTTATTATTCATTTAAAAAAACCTTTTAGTCCATTTTTGGGCATTTTAACTATGAAATTTTTTTCAGTTGTGCCGGAAGAAGCAGTTAAAAAATTTAAAGAAGATTTCAGAAGAAACCCCGTTGGTACGGGTCCATTTAAATTTAAATACTGGGAAGAAGGAACGCGTTTAGTTATGCACAAAAATGAAAAGTATTTTGAATTTGAGAACAAGCAGCGTTTACCCTATCTTGATGCTGTTTCAGTAACCTTTATCCGTGAAAAAGAAGCTGCGTTTATGCAGTTTTTAAAAGGTGATATTGACATGCTTTCGGGCATTGATGCTTTTAATCCGTCTGAGGTGCTTGATGCAGATGGTAAATTAAAAGCATTTTACCAGGATAAATTTTATTTGCAAACTCAACCTTACATTAAAACTGATTACATCGGAATTTTGGTGGATGAAAGTTTGCCTCATGTTAAAAACAGTCCTTTAAAATTGAAAGCAATTCGAAAGGCAATCAATTATGCATTTGATAGGGATAAATTAATCAAGTATTTTCATAATAATATTGGATATGCTGCTAATTCAGGGTTTATTCCAAAAGGATTAAAATCCTATAATCCTAAAAAAGTAAAAGGATATTATTACAGTCCAGATAAAGTGAAAAAATATCTGGCTGAAGCCGGTTTCCCAAATGGTAAAGGATTGCCTGTAATTACGTTAAATACAACTGAAAATTACATGGATATTTTAGAATATATTCAGGGACAACTGAATGAAAATAACATTAAACTAAAAATAAACATTCAAAATTCAACTGTACTGAAAACAGGGGTTGCTAAAAATGAATTTAACCTATTTAAGAAATCATGGATTGGTGATTATGCCGATGAAGAAAATTTTATGAGTTTATTTTATTCCAAAAATTTTTCTCCAAAAGGATTTAATTACACGCATTATCACAATGAAGAATTTGATAAATTATTTGATCAGGCACAGATTGAAAAAAATGATTCCATAAAAACAGTGTTATATCAAAAAATGGATCAGTTATTAATTGATGATGCACCTGTGATTCCTTTGTACTACGATCAAATTATTCGTCTGGTGCGGCACAACATTACTAAACTTGGTAACAATCCAATGAATTTATTGAATTTAAAACAGGTTAAGAAATCGAATTAGGCAAAGTTATGTATGATAACTTTGTTATATAATCTAAAAAAAGCGACTTATAAATTCATTCAAAAATTAGTTTATCAATTTGTTTTTACCTTTATTTTTAAAATGAACATCAGGTATATTCATATTGTTTTTTTTCTTATTTCTTTCAATCAGTTTTTTTCACAAAATGATTTGGATGTTTTGCGTTATTCTCAACCTTCAATAACTGGTGATGCAAGGTTTATAGCTCTTGGCGGAAGTATGGGCGCTCTTGGTGCAAATTTATCCTGTGTTAATTTTAATCCTGCGGGTATTGGTCTTTATCGTAAAGGAGAATTTAATGCTTCACTGGGATTACAAACTACTACTTGTCAAGCAAATTATAATAACACTAAAGCAAATGATTTTCGAATAAATTTATTTATTGGAAATTTAGGTTTTGCAAATTCTATGGAAGAAGAATCTCCGTTTAAAGATGAAACTAGCAGAAAAAAATTTAAAGATTGGAGCAGAAGACATGTTATTAGCATTACGTACAATAAGCTTGCGCAATTTCAACAAAACATCACCATAAAAGGGAACTCTTTTCAGCAAACTATTATTAATGATTTTTTGGGAGCTGCGCAAAACTATGCGCCTTCACAGTTGAATCCTTTTTATGAGGGACTAGCATTTAATACATATTTAATAGATACTATGCCGGGTTCATTAACCGATTATGGTACTTATTTTTATTTAGATAAATCTTTTCAACAACAAAAAACCATTCAGGTTTCAGGAGGTATAAACTCTTATGGATTTAATTATGCATATGCTTTGGATAACAAACATTATTTTGGGGCTTCTGTAGGTGTATTAAGTGGCAAATGGAATTATGATGCATCTTATGAAGAAAGTGATTTAGGTGATAGTACTGCATATTTTAAAAGTTTGAAGTTAACTGAAGTAATACAAACACGATCCATTGGTATAAATTTAAAATTGGGATACATTGCACGATTATCAGAGTTTTTTAGGGTTGGAGCTTACATACACACACCAAGCGCAATAAGTTTAACAGATGGTTATTCGAATCGGATTGATGTTAGTTATGATTCATTATTTGGACAAAAAAATGTTTTTATAAATGATTCTGTTGGTCCAGGTAATTTTAAATATAAAATTAAAACTCCAACAAGAATAGGAATTTCAGGTGCATTTTTATTTAATAAATTAATTTCAATAAATATTGATGCGGAATATATGAACTATCAAAAAGGTAATCTAAGTTCTAAAACTTATTCTTTTAAAGATGTAAATAATGCAATGCAAAGCAAATATTCACAAACAATTAATTATAGATGTGGTGTTGAATGGAATATTTCTCCGATTTCTTTACGATTAGGATATGCTGCCTTGGCTTCGCCTTTTGGTAATTCATTTTCCGGGGCTCATTCTCGACAATATTACTCGTTTGGTGCAGGTTGGCAATTTCAACCGAACAGGTATGTTGATGTTGCTATTGTATATAAAAATTGGAAAGAAAATTATTACCTTTTTCAACCAAGTTTAGTAAATAAAACAGAACTAAAATTTAATCAAGTAATAATACAGATGAATTATGTGGTGAGGTTTTAAGTCGAGTAAATTTTAGAAATTAATATTCTAAGCTCATTACCTTTTTAATTCTTGATTTTTATTCCAATTACAGTAACATCATCTACTTGTTCTAAGCTTCCAACCCAACTATTAAAGGTTTCTTCAAGATTTTTTCTTTGTTCGTTCATAGGCAAATGCGAAATTGAAACAAGGTGTTCTCTCAAATTTTTCGACATAAATTTTTTACCTTTTTCTCCACCAAACTGATCAGGGAAACCATCTGTTAATGTGTAAATGATATCACCTGTTTGCAATTCAATTTCTTTTTCCGTGAATGATTGATCTTGCCTATCGTGTTTACCAACAGGCATTTTGTCGGGTTTGATTTCGATTACTTCAGCATTTGTGGCTGAGCCCTGAGGATCTCGAAGGGTGGAAGCCACTTTGCTACCGGACACTTCGAGTGCCTCAGTGTCCGAAAATCGAACAATCCAAACCGGATTGTTTGCTGCAGAAAGATGTAGTTTTTTGTTTTTAAAATCATAAACACACAAACTGCAATCCATTCCATCTTTACCGCCTTCTTCGCTACCATCTTTTTTAAGACGATCGATGATAACGTTTCGTGTATGATTTAAAATCTCAGAAGGTGAAGATGTATTTTCAATTGCTTTTTCTAAACTGGTAATATTAAGTAAACTCATAATAGCACCTGGAACACCATGTCCGGTACTATCTGCAGTAACTAATGCAAAGTTGCCATTATTAAGCGTTGCGCTCCAGTAAAAATCGCCACTTACCACATCTTTTGGTTTAAAGAAAATGAAATAGTTGTCATTGTCAGGTCGAGCGGAGTCGAGACCTGAACCTGTCAACTTCTCGACTTCGCTCGAAGTGACAGATGTATTCAAATGATCATCTAAATGTTTTTTAGTTGCCATAAAACTTCGCTGAATTCGTTCTGCGTAGTTGATGCTATCTGTTATTTCTTTGTGTTTTTCTTCAATGAGGTGTTTTTGTTCTTTTATCTCTGCTGTTGCTTCTTCAATTTTTTCCTGTAGTTTAATTTGTCGTTGTTGCAATTGGCGAGTTCTTATGGCGTTAAATCCAAATAACACAGAGAAAAATAAAACAACATAAACTACGTAAGCAAAATTATGACGATACCATGGAGGCAATATTTCAAAAGCATATGTTGATTCCAAACTAATGGTATTGTAAACATTTTTTGCTTTTACATGAAAAACATATTTTCCTTCTTTCAGGTTGGTATATTCTTTCTCATATTTTGTTGTCCATTCAGACCAGCCGTTATCAAATCCTTCCAAGTAAATGCTATACATGTTTTTTTTCTCATTACTAAAGCTTGCCGCTGCATATTCAAAATGCAAAGAGTTATCACTAAAATTAAAAACTGGAACAAAGGAATTGGGTTGATTTAAAATGAATTTACTTGAATCGTCTTCAAAAAAATTTCCATTAAAAATCTCTTTGTTTCCGGCTTTTACTGATCTTATTATTGAATGATAAGTAATGTCGTGATTTTTATTTTTCTTACTATCATATCGTATTAACGCATCAGGTCCACCATACCATGTAATTCCGTTTTCAAGCGGTAAAATTGCGTGGATCTCTTTTTCAGAAATACGATTAAACGGTTTTGTAAACCAAGTATATTTTCCATTTTTTAAAACAGCTACTCCTAATTCATAATTTATGCTAGATATTACTTTAAAAATACTTATTTCATTATTTGTTCTTTGAGCCATTCTAAAAATTTGATTGTCTTTTAATTCATTTAAAAGAAATGAAGAATGGAAAAACTTATTTTTTTTATCATCAAACTCATATAAGCCATCTATGGTTCCAAAATAATTTTTATCGTTAATATTAAAAGGAATGTTTTTAAAAAGATTTGGTAAACCTGAAAGCGTATCGTAATGAATAATATTCGTAGTTTTCTCAGCAAAATTAGTTGATTCATTTTCTTTAAGTTCAACTTTAAAAATTCCATCAATTGAAGATCCAAGCCATAATTTACCATTCTTATCTTCGGAAATTGCTCTGATGTCGGTTTCAATATTTTCAATGTATCCCTCATCAATCCATTTGTTATTCTCAAAACGAATGCTAGAAAATCCATCATTTAACCCAACATATATTCGTTTCGGATTTTTTTTCGATTGTTTTAATTTATAAGTAAATCCTTCTTTAAGAAGTTCAGCATGGTCTGATGTAATTTTATAAATTCCATTTTCGCAACCAGCAAGTAAAATGGAATCCTTGTTTTGAAAAGTTTTTTCGAGTGACCAGGTGGCAACACCCATGTTTTTTACAGGATAAAAAATTCCTTCCTTTAAAAAATAAACACCGGTAGAAGTTGCTACATAAAGTATGTTTTTAAAGGCATTGATGTCCTCAATAGATCCTGATAAACCTTGTGCATCGCTATAAAAACGTAAGGGTGAAGAAATCTCTGCTCTTGAAATTCCATTACCTAAAGCCATCCATAAATCATTTTCATTATCCAATGCAACAAATTTTACATCATCATCCAATAAGCCATTTTGTTTATTTAAATGTGAAATGATTTTTCCTTTTTCGTCAATTACATAAACTCCATTTTTGAGAGTTGATAAACAATAGTTTTTATTTGGTAAAGCGATACCCGAATAAATTTGTGCATTAATTAATTCATTATTTGATTCTGTTTTTAAATCTTGCAAGGTATTTTCAGATTTTTCATTAAGGATAAATAATCCTTTTTCTCTGCAAGCAATTAATAATGAATTGTTGGAGTATGGAAAGATTGCATAAATTCTTAGTGAAGAAAAGAACTCGCCACCTTTTACTAAATTAAGTTTATCGTTTTTTAAAGTTTTTAATCCTTGCTCTCGATCAATAACATAGAAATTATTTTTAGCATAAAAACTTAAGTGAAATGAAGTTGTAGGTTTCCAAATTTTAAATGAATTGTTTTTTAATCTGAAAATTTTAGTAAAGGTTTGAAAATAGATTCCCTCAGGTGTCGCATAGGTTTTCCATACATCTGCAAAATCTCTTTCATTTTTAGGTATTTGATTTACTAAAGATTGGTATTCAAGTTCACCTTTTTGATTTGTTTTTAAATATCCAAAATCACCAACAGCTCCAACATATATGGTTCCTGAACTATCTATTGCTAAAGATCGAACTGTTGATTTATTATTTATTTGTACGATGTCCCAATTTACACCATCATAAGTTAGCACACCTCCGGTATTTCCAAAATACATGATTCCTCTTTTGTCCTGAACAATCGCCCAGTTATTTGGCTCCTGGCCATATTCAGTTGTTTCATAATTTCTTATGAATGGAGTTCCTTCATTATTTTGCGCAAACGCAGAAAATAAAAAAGTGATGATTAAAAAAATTGAACTAACTATTTTTTTATTCATGATAGTCATCGATACAAAATAGAATATAAAGGTAATGAATGAAATTTATTATTTTTCAATAATAAATTTTTGTACCCATGATTTATTGTCTTGCTGAATATGCAAGAAATAAACACCACTTAAATAATCAGAAGTATTCAAAATGAAATGGACTTTCCCTTCCATGTTTACATAAGTTTTTTCATCAATTGTTTTTCCTAAAACATCTTTTACCTGTATGATTAATTTATTGGTTTTATCAAGTTTCCCTGATACTTCTACTTTATTATTTGCAGGAATTGGGTATAGCTTAAATTCATTTATACTAATTGAAAAATTAATTGAATTTACCGATACAGTTTGCCCACTGTTACCTGAACCGAAATTTCTTGCATTTCCGCTATTGCCTCCAATATGCCCTTTACCACCTTTTAATCTTAACGAACTTTGATTTTGAGTATCACCAACAGAATAACGTGTCCAGGATAAACCAGCATTGGTTGTAGTATAAACAATACCTCCGATTCCCGTTGCCCAGGCACTATCCAGACCAATTGCTTCCACGCTATTAAAATCTACATCAACACCTGTTAAAGATGGATCCCAGGTATTACCTGCATCTGTTGTTTTTAAAATGATTCCATTTCGACCAACAGCATAACCTAAATTTTGATTAGCAAATCGAATTTCTTTTATATCAAAATTTAATGGCGATGTTTGATTTGCCCAAGAAGAACCATTGTAATATAAAATTGTAGATTGATTACCTGCCACGTATGCGCGTCCATCTTCAAACACATAAACTCCATTTAAATCATTTGAAGTTAAAGAAGTTTGAATGTTCCAGTTAATGCCATCAAAATAATTGATTAAACCATTTGTTCCAACAGCATATCCTTTTACCGGACTCGATGTAAATCCACAACCTTTAATGAATTGTTGTGTACCAGTAATCATCGGATTCCAGTTTAACCCATTATCAATGGATTGTAATATTGTACCGTTTGCGCCTCCAACAAACCATTTGCCCGGAACTGTGTATGAACAAAATAATGGTTCTGTATTACCTGTTATAACTGGGTTCCAGGTATTTCCACTATCTGTACTTAAAATACAATTTCCGTTCATTAAAGTCATAATTCCTCTAGTAGGATTATCATAAGCCATTGAAGTGATGTCTTCAGTTGTATTTGTAATAGCAGGGTAACTTGGGAACAATTGCTCAACTTGAATGTAATTAGGTTTGGTAATGGTTTTAGTACATCCGGTATTATCAGACAAACTTAATGTTACATCATAGAATCCTATATTAAAATAGGTGGTAGTTGGCGAACTAATTGCAGAAGAGTTACCATTTCCAAACGACCAGTTATACGTATAAGGCGAAACTCCATTTGTAACAGCAGTAAAGGTTACATTGGCTGCAGGAATAAATACCAAAAGTGTATCAGCTGTAAAATCAACTAATGGATCGTTAACACTCACAGAAGTTGCTGATGATGAAGTAGAACACCCAAACTGATTATAAACAGTAACAAAGTAGTTGCCCTGTGTTGTAACAGCAATTGAATTTCCATTGGCACCGGTATTCCATAAATATGAATCGGCTAGGGAGGAAGTTAAAATAACTGTATCTCCAATACATAATGCTGTGGAACGATTTGATGTTATAGTTGGTATAGCAGGATTTTGATTAACGATAACTTGAACAGAATCATCAGGTGTAGTGCTTGCACAATTATTAATGTCGCCAACATAAACTCGATATGTGCCGGGATTAAAAACAACTATGCTTTGTGTTGTTGCACCAGTTGACCATAAATAAGATGATCCTAAATTCGCATGCAATACAACACTGTCGCCTTCACAAATGGTAGTTGAAGATGAACTGCTTATTTGTGCAATGCCAATTGGATGAACTGTTACATTGATTGAATTTGATGCGCTAGAACAATTAAATGCATTGGTAACGTTAACAAAATAGTTTCCACTCGTTGTAACATTTATTGAAGTTGTAGTTTCATTGGTATTCCATTCATAAGTTAATCCGCTGCCAGTATTTGCATTCAATGTAACTGAACCACCTTGGCAGAATGTTGTAGCACTCGCTGCATTTATTGTTGCAGAAGGTCTTGGATTAACAGTGATTAGCATTGTACTTGTTGATGCACATTGTCCGGCATTTGGTGTAAATGTGTAAGTTGTATTGCTAACACTATTTAAAGCCGGTGACCAGCTTCCGGATATGCCGTTATTAGATGTTGTTGGTAGTGGTAATAAATTATCTCCTGAACAAACAGGTCCAACTTGATTAAAAATTGGTGTTGTACCGGAGTTAACCGTAATAGTCATTTGAGTATTTATAGCACACTGCCCTGCATTAGGAGTAAAAGTATAAGTTGTAGTTGCGGTATTGTTTACTGTCGGCGACCAACTACCAGTTATTCCATTTGTAGAAGTTGTTGGAAGTGCATTTAAATTATCGCCAACACAAATAGGCCCAACCTGATTGAAAGTAGGAGTAGTTCCTTGATTGACCGTGATAGTCATTTGTGTATTAACAGCGCATTGACCTGAATTTGGAGTAAAAGTATAAGTAGTTGTAGCTGTATTATTCAAAGCAGGCGCCCAGCTTCCGCTAATGTTATTATTTGAAGTAGTAGGCAATGCTGATAAATTTTCACCCACACAAATCGGAGATACCTGTGTAAATGATGGAGTAATATTTGGATTTGCAGTTACACTAATTGCATTTGAAATCGATGAACAGTTATTGCTGTTTGTAACAACAACAGAATAGTTGCCCGAACTTGTAACACTTAAAGTAGAAGTTGAAACACCAGAAATTATATTTCCATTGTTTCTCCATTGATAAGTTAAACCACTTCCTGTATTTGCTGAAAGCGTAACAGAACCCCCCTGACAGAAAGTTGTAGTTCCTGATGCTGTAACGGTTGCTGTTGGTAATGTGTTTACTGTAATTGTCATTGTCGCAGTTGATGAACACTGCCCTGCATTAGGAGTAAAAGTATAAGTTGATGTAGCAGTATTATTTACTGTCGGCGACCAATTACCAGTTATTCCATTTGTAGAAGTTGTTGGAAGTGCATTTAAATTATCGCCAACACAAATAGGCCCAACCTGATTGAAAGTAGGAGTAGTTCCTTGATTAACCGTGATAGTCATTTGTGTATTAACAGCGCATTGACCAGAATTTGGAGTAAATGTATAAGTAGTCGTAGCTGTATTATTCAAAGCTGGCGCCCAGTTTCCGCTAATGTTATTATTTGAAGTAGTAGGCAATGCTGATAAATTTTCACCCACACAAATTGGAGATACCTGTGTAAATGATGGAGTAACATTTGGATTTGCAGTTACACTGATTGCATTTGAAGTTGCTGAACAGTTATTGCTGTTTGTAACAACAACAGAATAGTTGCCCGAACTTGTAACACTTAAAGTAGAAGTTGAAACACCGGAAATTATATTTCCATTGTTTCTCCATTGATAAGTTAAACCACTTCCTGTATTTGCTGAAAGCGTAACAGAACCACCCTGACAGAAAGTTGTTGTGCCTGATGCTGTAACTGTTACTGTTGGTAATGAGTTTACAGTTACAATCACACTATCTTTTGAAGTACAAACACCGTTTGATCCGGTTACGGTATAAGTTGTGGTTACTGTTGGATTTGCTGTAGTTGTAGCCGTAGTTGTTGAACTTAAACCTGTTGAAGGTACCCAAGAGTAAGAATTTCCACCGGTTGCACTTAATGTTGTATTGCTTCCGATACAAATTGAAAGATCATTAGTTGCATTAATTGTAGGTACTGCAACAACAGTAACCTTAACCGTATCTAAAGAGGAACAAGTTCCGTTACTCATATTAACAGTGTAAACTGTAGTTGTTGTAGGGCTGGCAACCGGATTAGCTATAGAAGGATTACTTAACGAATTTACAGGTGTCCAGTTGTATGTGCTACCGCCTGTTGCAGTAAGTGTTGTGGAAGTTCCACTACAAATGCTTACATCATTTCCGGCATTGGCAGCAGGTAATGCAACAACAGTAATGTATGAAGCGACACTATAAGTGTTGCTACCCATTAAATTCGTTGCTGTTAATGAAACACTGTAGTTGCCTGGTGTATTATATGTAATGCTTGGGTTTTGTAAATTGGAAGTTGATGGTGTGCCACCCTGAAAACTCCATGACCAGTTGGATGGATTTCTGGTTGATAAATCTGTAAAATTAACTATGCTTCCTACACACACAGTTTGACTGGAAGCACTAAAGTTTGCAACAGGTGGTTGAGTTGGACAATTTGTAAATGTGTCTCTGGCAAAGCCATCAGCTCTTCCGCCAAAATAAGCATAAAATTGATTAGGAGTTGAGCACGAAATTGGAGCTGTGGCATCATTAGCAAAACCATCTCCGTTACCACCTGCATATGCAAAAAACTGACTAGGAGTTGAACAATTTGTAATTGCAGATGCGTTTACAGAAGAACCTGACCCGTTTCCACCAGTATATGCAAAAAATTGGGGAGGGAACGAACAATTAACTAACGTATAAGTTGATACTGAATGTCCGGATGAAATACCGCCATTATAAGGGTAAAATTGAGTAGGTTTATCACAGCTAATTGTTGACTGACCGAAGTTTGAAAAACCACTGCCAGAACCACCTATATACTGAGCAAAATAAGTTACATGCAGTATTAAAATAAATACCGCTATTAAACTATATTTTTTATTACAAATCATTAAAGAAACTAAACTGTAGAATAAAGAATTATCTTACACCTCTTCCACCGTATCTATAATCTCTCGTAGCAATTGTTTGAGATGCGGATTGTCTATCTGAAGTTCTTATAACAGTATTTGTGTTAAAAAAATCACCACCTCTAAAACCTGCACCAGTTGCAGTTGATGGCGATGGCCAAGTATTTTGATTAGCTTCACCAATATTTGTAAGATTGCCATCACCATTATTTCCAAGAAAAGCTGAACCTGAAGCGTTTCCAACAGTTATAACTCTTTCCCATAGGTTACCTCCCATTTCCATAGCACCATAATAGCTTGCACCAGAAGAAGTTCTACCTGAACTTGATGTAGCAAAAATTCCTACTCTTAAAGGACCATAAACTCCGGTTGAATTATTAACATTGTAAGCACAATTACCACTTGCTACAACAGAATAAGTTTCTGTTGCTGTTAATGCATTTGAAATTAAACCACTATGTACTAAATTAATTGCTGTAGTACCCCACGGATATTCTCCAGCAACTCTTGGCAATGGACCTCTACAAATTTTTTCATATTCCAACTCGGTCATTGGGCGTAAAGTACTCCAATCTAAATAAGCTGCAAGATCGGCCCAATTTAAATAGTTCATGGCAATATTTTGACCATCGTTTGAGCTATTTTCAGTTCCTGCAGTTGCATCGCAGGCATAAACAGCAGGCAATGTGTTGTTGTTTCCCGGGACTGAAATGCGAATACCATTTCTGTATATATAACTTCCTTGCATTGGATAAGTTCCTGCTGCACTTATCGGATCTGATACTGTTCTTGATTTTTGTTGATCATAAGTAAGCGTATTTAAAAATTGAACATATTGATCTTGAGTAATTTCATATTTCATGCAATAGAATTCGTTGTAACCCATTGGGAAAGTTGATGGTAGCGCTACTGCTGCACCACCAAGTTGAGTTGCAGTTAATCCTCCTGACTGTGCTGCAGCATTAATTGTGATGCTGTTTAATGTTGAAGTGCTAGTTGCATCTCCTAATTCAAAATTTTCCTGTAATACTTTTACCATTTCAATTCCAAATACTTTATAGTTAAATGTTCCTGAAGGAATATTCATTTTTAAAGTAATTGATGTACTGCTAATATTTCCGCCACCTAAAGCACTTCTTCTTAAAAAAACTCCTTTACCATCAGTAACCGTTTCAACCATTAAAGGAGCAGCAGCAGTATGATCGCCAACTGTTGAACTTAAATCAGCATGATTCCATAAACGGGTTGCGCAGTCCTGGTATTTTACAAATATCCAAACGGCATCCCAGTTATTTGGAGCAAAATTGGTGTACCAACTATTATCCCAACTCACATTAAATGTGATGTTAGAGCCACTTACTGATGTTCCAGTAATTTGTAAATTGTTAGCACTCGAAATAGTGCTGATGGAAAGTGCAGCCATCAAAACAATTTTTTTTAAAGTAGATGCTATGTTCATATCATTTTAAATTTTAAAGTGAAATTTATTTTTTAATAAGGATTCAAAAGTAAATCAGTTTTTTAAATTTTTACTATTTTTTATTCAAAATTTTAAACTCTGTTCTTCTGTTAAGTTGTTTGTGTTCATCGTTATCATTAGCTGCAATTGGCTGTGTATCTCCGTAACCTTTGGCAGTTAATCTACTCGCATCAATTCCTTTTTTAATCAAAGCATTTACAACAACACCTGCTCTGTCTTGAGATAAACGAAGGTTGTCCGCTTTATTCCCTACATTATCTGTATGACCAGAAATTTCAACTTTTATATCTGCATTGTCTTTTAATAATTGAAACAAGTTATCTAGCTCAATCATCGATGTTTCTGTGAGTTCAGCTTTTCCGGATTGAAAAAAGATATTGTTCAATACAATTTTTTTACCTTCTTTTATTGCCTGTAACGGAATATCTTTTTTTACTTCCTTAAATTCATTGTTTGCAGGTATGTTAAAATTCTCTGAGTAGAATAGATACCCATTTTTACTTACGGTTAATGAATAGTTATGGCCTGGATTTAATATCACTACACATTTACCGGTTGCTGAATTTGAAACGTATTCGCCCACTAATTTTGCGCTATCTAAATCTTCAATTTTAATAGTAGCTTCTAATGGCATTTTTGTTTCATCATCCATTACATTGCCTATAAAAGTAGTTAATGAGGATTTTTTCTCTTGTGGATATATAATTTCATAAATGTCGTTATTGCCTTGTCCGCCCGGACGATTAGATGCAAAGTAACCTTTAATGCCTGAAGGTGTTAATACAAAATACAAATCATTGTATTCTGTGTTGATTGGGTAACCTAAATTTACAGGTGTTGCCCACTTGCCATCATCTTGCAACGTTGTTTTGTAAATATCAAATCCACCAATTCTCGGACTTAAATTATTAGAACTGAAATAAAGTGTTTTTCCATCGGGATGAAGATACGGTGAATATTCGTTACCTGATGTGTTAATTGTTGTTCCTAAATTTTTCGGACTTGTCCATTCACCTTTTTCATTTTTTTTCGACATCCATAAATCTTCATTTCCAAAACCACCTGTACGCATAGATGACCAAATTAATGTTTTGCCATCTGCAGAAATAGAAACCTGGGCATCCCACTCCGATGAATTAATTACTGAACCTAAATTTACAGGTGTTCCCCAAGTGTTACCTGTAAGTGTTGTGCCGTAAATGTCGCAATTGCCATAGCCATCTGTTTCGCCGCATCTGCCACATACTACGTATTGACCATCGCCAGTAAATGAAGCAATACCGTTGTTGTTTTTAGTATTAACAGGTGATCCAAAATTTTTAGGAGTATCCCAAGTACCATCTTCTTTTTTTAACGAAAACCACAAATCTTCATCGTAAATACCATCTGCGTCTTTTCCACCTGTACTTCCTGCTCTTCTCGAAGTAAATAACAACATGGATTCATCAGCAGTTACAGATGGGAAATAATCACCTTCCTTACCATTAATGTATGCTCCAAGATTATTTATGGTAACATTTTCCGGTTTGTTTTTTAATTCAGCGCCTGCTTTAATTTGTTTTTCTTCAATCAACATATTGCTTTTCCATTCTTTAATTAAACTGGTTTGTTGAGTATTTAAAGAAAAATTATTTAAGGTATAATCAAGGTATTTTATTGCATTTGTGTAATCAATTTTTTCTTTATACAAAATATATAACCCAACAGGAGCCATGAAATCAACTTTAGCATCAAGATCGAGTGATTGTTTTAAATATTTTATTCCTTTGTCAGCAGAACTGTCTTGAGATGAATACATGTAACTCAACCCTAATTTATGAATAAACTGGGCATGTTTTTTTTGAGTTCCTTGTAATGTTTGTAATCCTTTTAAATAATTATTGATGGCAGCATCATATTTTTTAAGCGCATAATTATTATCACCTTCAACAATATGTTTATTTGCAGCAATTTCATTTTCACTTAATAAACCATCGGGTAATTTTGAATTTAAAAACTGGGCATCTTTATCCATTTTCTTTTTAATTTTTCTCATTGCTTTTGCAAAAGCAAAATCTCTTGATTTACTTTCCGCATCAGGTCTTTTGTATCCCCAGTAGCAGGTAATAAAACTGATGTGTTTTCCTCTTGCTTTGTACTTTTTAATAAGATTCCCATTTTGATCTTTTATTTCTACGGCTAATTTTACAATGCCTTTGTTATGACCTATAGGAAGTCCAACAATCGCTGCGGTGCCTAGAGATGGTAAACCAAATGCAGTGCATATTAAAAAACTAAAAAATCCTTTTCCGTTTCTATTTTTAATCACATTTAAGTTTGCTGAACCAATATTTGATTTGTCAAAATTTACCGTGTCGCCGGTTTGCAAATGACTTATGTTATTCATTTCATTTTTAAATACTCGTGTATAATCGTCATCGTTGTATTGATAACGATTGTATTTAACCATTAATGGTTTTATTTTGTTTGTTGTTTTTTTGTCAGATAGTTTTAAATCTTTGTAGCTATTGTAATTTCTACACGATGAAAAAAGGATAACTGCTGATAGAAATAAAATTTGCAATGAAATTTTCATACTTTGAATTTTAAAAAAGTTTATAAAATTAATTAAAATTAATTTTTTACACTGCAAATTGCACTAAAGATACTTTAAATAATTTATAATTTGATTCACATTCATCCGAAACTTTTCAAATTTAGGCATAAAAAGCTCTGGAACGCTTTATTTTAGGGCATTTAAATTTATGTTTTCAGAAAAAAAGTAAGATTCGTTAAAATAAAGTTGACTGTA
>Ga0172373_10004895_pt1 | contig 18636 bp, 9 predicted proteins | sample Lak10m_2_FD_114546 | JGI IMG/M metagenome (GOLD analysis project Ga0172373, IMG submission 114546) | Freshwater microbial communities from Kabuno Bay, South-Kivu, Congo - kab_092012_10m | ecosystem: Environmental > Aquatic > Freshwater > Lake | place: Democratic Republic of the Congo: South-Kivu...
TAAAAATAAAATTGATACAAAAATGCTTTATTCTGCAATGTTTTCATTAAATTATTACAAAGGATTTTCAGTTATGAGAACTAAATCACTTGATGAAACAGCTGATTTTATTTGTAATATTTGCAGTAAATTAAAACGAGATTTGGCCAAGGGTAGAAAAGCATATTATGGAGAACCAACCACACAGATGGTTATAGCAAAAAATGAAAATACAAATGAAAATACAAATGAAAATGAAAATACAAATGCAACTGAAAATGAAAATACAAATGAAAATACAAATGAAAATGAAAATGTAAAAAGTTATTGTACTGTAATTAAAAAAAATAAAAAAGAAAATATTACAAAGGAAAATATAGGTGAAATAATATTATGTCAAATTCCTGGGGTTAGTTCAACTATTGCAATAGAAATTATGAAGAAATATAAAACAATTAATTCTTTAATTTATGATATAAATAATAATCCAAATTGTTTGAATGAATTAAAAACAACAGATAAAAATGGAAAACAACGAAAAATAAGTAAAACAGCAATATCAACAATTATTGATTTTTTTGCTGATTAAAAAATTTTATTAATTATTCATAAAAAAATATTTTTATAAAAAATATATATATATTAAAAAATATATATATTTATATTTAAAATATATAAAGTAATGACAGATTTTTTTAAAACATTAACAATTTTAGCAATTGCTTTTTTAACAATTTATACAATTATTCATTTATTTAAAATGAATAGTATTAATAATCAATACAAATATATTGAAGGAATGGAAAATAATTCATCAGCATCAATTGGTGTATTAGCAAAAGAATATTCTGAAAAAATTAAAGGTGAAGTTGATAAAATGAAGGTAGATTTATCAGTAGGAAATTATCGTAAAGATTATGAAAATAGTATAATAAATATGGATGATTTAGTTGGTTTATTAATGATAAGACAAGTGCAAAGTATGAAAGCAACAAATGACCCAAAAGAATTAATATCACAATTTGATGTTTTAAATACTTTAAAATCAACAAAAGAATCACTAAATGTTACAATGAAATTTTTAGATGGTTTATAAAATACATTTAATCTTTATTTCCATCATAATACCCAGTATCAATCAGTGATTCAGTATATTTTTCACCACCCCAATTTGGATCCATTGCATTTCCACTGTAAAGCATATTTGCTTCTGCATGTTTCATTGCATCTAATGGTGTATAAGTGCCAACATAATAAGAAGATTCATCGTATCCGGGATAACTATTTTGATTATATGGTTTATCAGCATGAGAAGCATCAACTAATTTTGTAAAATCATAAGAAACAGGATTTGTTGGTGGTAATCCTCCTTCTAGTTCATTGACGCTTGGTCTAACTTTATAGACACGATTTCCTTGTGCGTCATAACTATTTTGAACATATAAAACAGGGCATCTAATTCCAGCACCTCTTTGCCATTTTAAAAAGTCATTATATTCATCTAAATTATTAAAAGTTACAGGATTAACACCAGGAACTTGAACTAAATTGGAATTATATAAATAATATTTGGTACCTTTTTGTATTAATAAATTAGGACATCTAAGTTCACCACTAACGTCAGTTAATCCTTCAATCATTGATGAATTATAATTTAAATAAAAATAAAGACCACCTAAAAATATTATAATGAATATTATATATTTCATTCTATCTAATAATTTTACATTAATTTGCATTTTATATAATAATATATATATTTTATTATAATACATATTTTATTTTTTTGTTATATTTTTTAAATATATATAATATATAATGGTAATAGTTAATGCAAATAATAAAAAAACAGCACAATTATTAAATAATTTAATAAATGATGCAAATCATGTATTTATTTTAGTTTATTTAAATGGTTGTGGACCATGCAATGCAACCAGACCAGAATGGAAAAAAATGAGTGATGTGTTAAAAAATAAATATGATTCACAATCTGATATTGCTATATTAGATTTGGATAGTCAATACATGAATGATGTGGAACAAATTGGTGATGTTAATAGTTTTCCAACGATAAAGTATTTGAATCCAAAAAAAAAGATAATTGAAGATTATGAAAATAGCAATATATCTTCAAAAGATAGAAGTTCAAAATCATTTATTACATGGATTGAATCTAAAATTTTATCTGATACAAAAATGCAAGAAGATGTAACTGATTTGTTAAAAAAAATATCAAAAGATGATGAAAATTTTAGTTTTAATGATGAATATGATGATGAAAATCTTAATTCAAAATTAAAAAAAAATAAAAAAATAATGATTTTAAATTCGACAAAGAAAAATGGTAAATTAAATAAATCTAAAAAAATGCGAAAATCAAATAAATCTAAAAAAATGAGAAAATTTAATAAATCGAATAAATCCAACAAATTCAGCAATATTTCAAAAAAAATAAAAAGAACAAGAAAACAAAAAAAATAAAAAATATATATTTTATATAATTTATATATTTTATATGATTTATATATATTTTTATTTTATGCATTAAATGAACCTGCCTTAGCTCAGTTGGAAGAGCATCAGACTGTAGAGTTTATTCACCCACGAAGTTATCTGAGGGTCACCGGTTCAAATCCGGTAGGCAGGATTTTTTATTTTATATTTTATGTATTTATAAATATATTGTATAAAAAGAATTTAAAGATAATAATTTATGTTTAATGTCTTTTATTTTATCTTTTATATTTTTACTAATTAAATTTTTATAAAATATAAAATATGAATTCAATTAATTAAATTTAAATTTTAATATTTTTTTAATTTAATAAAAATTGAATTAAAAATAATTTATTTCATTTTTGTAAGAAAATAAAATGAATTACGAATTTAAACTTTTTGAATTTAATATTTACAACAAACATCCAACAGAAAATGAATTATCAGATGAAGATATTGAACCTGTATTCAATGAATTTGACAGTGATGATGATGATAATGAAAATACTCATTTTAATCCCAATGTTAAAACAGATCAAAAAATATTTGTTATTCAAATGTTTGGAATAAATGAACAAGGTGAACAAGCATCAATAACAATTGAAGATTATGAACCATTCTTTTATGTTAAATTACCGGACCATGTTGATAATCCAATTAAATTAGTAAAAGAATTTAAAAAACATATTATTGATTTGCAATCAATAGGAAAATATTATAAAAATTCAATGAAATTTGAAATAGTTCAAAATAAAAAATTATATGGATTTGATAATGGAAAAAAATATAATTTTATTAAATTAACATTCAATAATACAATAATTTATGACAAAGTTAAAAAATTATGGTATTGTTCTTCAAAAAATGAAGAAGGAGAGAATGAAAGAAAATTGGTTAAAGGAGGTTATACATTTAATAATTATAAATTAGAATTATACGAAACAAGTATACCTCCATTACTTCGTTTCTTTCACATTCAAGAAATAAGTCCATCAGGATGGATTAAATTACCTTATAAAAAATATGTTGAAATTACTGGCGAAAATAAAACAACAAATTGTCAAAAAGAATTTATTATTAATAAACATAACATTATACCATTAAATGACAAAGAAACGCCTGTTCCATATAATGTTATGAGTTTTGATATAGAAGCATCAAGTAGTCATGGTGATTTTCCAGTTCCAATTAAAACTTATAAAAAATTAGCAACAAATATAATTGATCATTTTGAAAAAAAAATGTTAAATGAATATGAAAATAATTCTCAAAAATATATATTTGTAAAAAATCAACTTAAAGACATTATTCAAACAGCATTTGGATTTACTAATAAATTGAAAGAAAATGTTGATATTGTATATCCAAAAATACCAATTTTAAATATAGATGATTTAAATGAAAGAATTGAAAAATTATTTGAATATAAAATTAAAGATTCAAAGAAAAATGAAAATTTTGAACAATCCATTGAAACATATTTTACAAGAAATAATATAAATATAAATAATTCAAAAAAATCAAATATAAAAAATACAACAAATACAAATGATACTTTTAATAATAATAATGTCAACAACAATATTTATAATGGTTCTTCAAACAATTATGATGAGAATAATCAAAAAAGAAAATATGATGATGATGAAGTAATTATTGCTAGCGATGATGAAGATAGTGACAATGAAGATGATAATAATGATGATAATACTAATAATACTGATGATATCAATGATAAAAAAAATGATGAAATTAATTTTAATTATGGAAATATTGAAGAATCAATTGAAGTTATAACTGAAAATTACAATTCAAATTCAAATTTAGAAATCGCATCTTTAAATACAAATTATACAATCATTGATGTATTATGTGATAGAACTATTAATAGAGAAACTAAATTAAATCAAATTGTTAATTTATTTGGAAACAAAACTTTATTTCCTCAATTGGAAGGTGATAAAATAACATTTATTGGATCAACTTTTAAAAGATACGGTGATAATGAACCTTATTTAAATCATTGTTTTGTATTAAACAGTTGTAAAAATTTGAATAATATTATTCCAAATTCTGTTATTGAAACATTTGACAATGAACGTGACATGCTTTTAGCTTGGACTGATTTAGTTTGCAACAGAGAAAAACCTGATGCTGTGATTGGTTATAATATATTTGGTTTCGATTATGAATTTATGTTTAGAAGGGCACAAGAATTAGGATGTGTTGAAGAATTTCTTAAATTATCTAAAAATAAAGGCGAAATTTGCGGAAATTTAGATTTTAAAACTGGAAAATATGACATTGAAAGAAGTTTAATTGTTTTAGCTTCAGGTGCTTATGATTTATCAATTATAAAAATGAATGGAAGATTACAAATTGATATGTTAAATTGGTTTAGAAGAACTGAAAATTTAACTTCTTATAAATTAGATTATGTATCAGGATACTATATTGGTGATGCTGTAACTAAATGTGAATTAATGAGTGACGAAAATGAAATATTAAACATAAATGAAAATGAAGAATGTGAAGTTGCTAATGAACTAATTTTAAGCACAAAAGTTTACACTAGTAATATGTATGGATTACAAATAGGAAGTTATATTCATTTTGAAGTAATTAATCATTCTAGCGATTATTATAAAAAAGGTGCTAAATTTATAGTTACTGAAATAAATAGAAATGAAAAATGGTTCAGAATTGAAGGTCATGAAAATCCACAAGCTAAAAAAGTTAAATGGGGATTGGCAAAAGATGATGTTTCAGTTCAAGATATATTTAGAATGACAAATGAAGGACCTGAATCACGTTCATTGATTGCAAAATATTGTATTCAGGATTGCAATTTAGTTCATTACTTATTTAATAAAGTTGATGTTATGACCGATTTGATTGAAATGTCAAAAATATGTAGCGTTCCAATGAGTTTCCTTGTGTATAGAGGTCAAGGAATTAAATTAACAAGTTTTGTTGCAAAAAAATGTCGTGAAAAAGGAACTCTTATGCCAACAATCAATAAAGGATCTGCTGATGATGGATATGAAGGTGCTATTGTTTTAGTTCCTAAATGCGGTCTTTATCTAGATAATCCAATTGATGTTGGTGATTTCGCTTCATTATATCCTTCTTCAATGTTATCAGAAAATTTATCCCCTGATAGTAAAGTTTGGTCTAAAATATTTAATTTGAATGGAGAATTAATTTATGAAACTGGAGAAAAAGATGCATCAGGAAATTATATTTATGACAATTTACCTGGAAGAGAATATGTTGATGTGACTTTTGACACTTATAGATATATTAGAAAAACACCTGCAGCAAAAAAAGCTGAAAAAATTAAATCAGGATATAAAATTTGCCGTTTTATTCAACCAATAATAAATAAAGAAAATGGTAAAGAAGAAAAAGCAATTATGCCTTCAATTTTACAAGAATTATTAAAAGCTAGAAAAGATACTAGAAAATTACAAAAAAATATGACTGATGAATTCATGTGGAATATATTAGAGAAAAGGCAACTTGCATTTAAAGCAACTGCTAATTCACTTTATGGTCAATTAGGTGCCAAAACAAGCACATTTTACGAACCTGATATTGCTGCATCAACAACTGCTACAGGACGTTTATTATTAACTTATGCAAAACGTGTTATTGAAGAATGTTATGCGGATTTAGATATTGATACTAAATATGGTATGGTTAATACAAAAGCTGAGTATATTTATGGGGATAGTGTTGCTAATTATACACCAATTTATGTTAAAATTAATGATATTGTTAATATTATAACAATTGAAGATTTGGCTGTGAAATATGGAGAAAATAATTGGGTCTTGTGTCAAGAAAAAGGAAAAGAAGATAAAGAATTTTGTGAATTATCTCATATTAATATTGAAACATGGAGTGATAAAGGATGGACTAAATTGCATCGCGTAATCAGACATCAATTAGCACCACATAAAAAAATGATGAGAGTATTAACACATACTGGTTTAGTTGATGTAACAGATGATCACTCACTTTTAAGAATAGATGGTTCAGAAGTTTCTCCAAAAGATGTTAATGTTGGTGATGAATTATTACATAATAAACTTTGCGAAAAAAGTGCGAATAATATTAAGTATGATAATTATGAAAATGAAAAATTATTTACGGGGCATTTTTCAAATAATGAAATTATTGAAGCATCATTGTATGCAAATTATTTAAATAGCATCAATGTAAAATTTTCATTGAACAGTGATGAAGATTTATCTATAATTATAAGACCATACTCTCTTCAAAATATAAATAATTTATCAATAAAAAAAATATATAATATTAATTATGAAGGTTATGTTTATGATTTGACAACAGAAAATCATCATTTTGCTGCCGGAGTTGGTAATTTAATAGTTCATAATACTGACTCTGTATTCTTTACTTTTAATTTATCAGATAAACAAACTGGTGAAAAAATTCTTGGTGAAAAGGCACTTGAAATTGCAATTGAAATTGCACAAGAAGCATGTCATAATGTATCTAAATTTTTAAAACAACCACATGATTTTGAATATGAAAAAACTTTCATGCCGTTTTGCCTTTTATCAAAGAAGAGATATGTTGGAATAAAATATGAAACAGATCCAAAAAAAGGAAAAAGAAATGAAATGGGAATTGTTTTAAAAAGACGTGATAATGCTCCCATTGTAAAAGATGTGTATGGAGGAGTAATAGATATATTAATGAAAGAAAGAAGCTTACAAAGTGCATTGCTTTTTATAGATAATTGTATAAAACAATTAATAGATGGTTTGATTCCAATTGATAAATTAATTATAACAAAATCATTACGTTCATTTTATAAAAATCCACAAGGAATAGCACATAAAGTTTTAGCAGATAGAATTGGAGAAAGAGAACCAGGAAATAAACCATCAGCAGGTGATAGAATTTTATATGCTTATTTTGTTAATAATAAAAAGCCAAAAAATGGTGAAAAAATATTGCAAGGTGATAAAATAGAAACACCACAATTTATTAAAAATAATAATTTACAATTGGATTATGGTCATTACATAACAAATCAAATAATGAAACCTTTGGCACAATTATTTGGATTAGTATTAGAAGAATTATGGATGTCACAAACTCCACCAAAACCATATCGTGTAGAACAATTAAATAATGCAATTAAAAATATAAAAAATGATATTTTTGAAATGGATCAAAAAAAAATTGATAAAAAAATTGCAAAAATAAGAGATAAAGATGTTGAAGAATTGATATTTAAAAAATATTTGATTGAATTAGAACATAAAAAAAATAAAACACAAAAAATTACAAATTTCTTTAAAATTGTAAAAAAATAATTTTAATATATATTTTTTTATTTTTATTTTTCATTAAAAAAATAAAAATACATTGAAATAAAATTACAATCTATATCTTAAAATATAAAAAGTATTAGATTCATGTAATATTCCATTTGAAACATCAACATTATTTGATGGGGTAATTGAATTTATAGTTTCATTATTTGTTATTGGATGCCTACATGTAGGACATGTATTATGTCCTGAAAACCATTGAGTGATTCCTTCTCTACTATATAAATTTCCACAACATTTCATTTTACATACAATTGTATCTGAAGAAAAATCTTCATAATATATTGGACAACTTTCGTTTTTTGGATTTTCAATATTTTCATATTTAATTTCTTCAATTGCATTGCTTATTTCTTCTCTTGTTGGTAATTGAGATGAATTTAAAGATGAAGATATATTTGTTTGATTTAATGCAGTGCTTAATAAATTTGTTATAATATCATCATATGAATTTAAATTGTCAAATGGTGATGAACTTTCGTAATTAAAATATTGAGAATTAATGTTTGGTTCATAAACATTTGTATTGAATGCATATCTCATTATTCGATTTCTCATTGTATTTGTATTTGTATTTGTATTTACATTTGCATTTGCATTTGCATTTGTATTTGTATTTGCATTTGTATTTGCATTTATTCTTGTATTTGCATTTGTATTTGTATTTATTCTTGTATTTGCATTTGTATTTATTCTTGTATTTGAATTTGCATTTGCATTTGTATTTATTCTTGTATTTGCATTTGCATTTGTATTTGCATTTGTATTTGCATTTATTCTTGTATTTAAATTTGCATTCATAATTGCAGTTCTAACATTCATTCGGCAAATAGGACATCTGCTATTTATTGTTGATAATTCCCTGCAAATACTTAAACCATCAAATATATGTCCACAAGGTAATTTACAAACCATCATATCACCTACAAATATAATTCCAGACAATGGACACATTCTATTTATTGGATTTTGCAATTCATCATATCTAACAGCATATGTATATCTTATTATTTCATTGCTAGTTAATGGTTGATCATTAGATGATCTAGGTTCTCTAATATTCATTGGATTATTTAATATTTCATCAATTGATGAAATTATTCTATTATTTTCAGAAATAAGATTTGAAAATTGTTGTTGTTGATTAATTAATTCATTTTTCAATGTTTCTAAATATTCAAATATTTCATCCATTTTTTATATTTTTTAATATTATAATATGATTAAATTTATTTAAATATATATTTTTAAATTATTATTTTTATATTTATATTTTATGTTTATTTTTAAGACATTTAAAAATAAAATATTCAAAATGTTTTAAATTAAATATATTTAAATATATTATTATATTTATTAAATATGCAAAATACTGAATTAATAAATTCTAATAAAAAAATAGAAAATTCTTTTAAACTAACTGGCCTTGCAAATTTAGGAAATACATGTTTTATTAATTCAATTTTACAAATATTACTAAGAATACCAGATTTAAATAATTTATTGGATAACACTTCATATACTGAAAAATTAAATAATAATGTAAATTCTTTAGTTTTATTAGAATGGGATTTTTTGAGAAAAGAAATGCTAAAAGAATTACATGATTTTTTATCTCCAATAAAATTTATAAAAATTATACATAACGTTTCTAGAATAAAAAATATTGATATTTTTGCTGGATATTATCAGAATGATATTCAAGAATTTTTATTATTTTTAATTGACTGTTTTCATTTAGCACTAAAACATGATGTTACAATAACAATAAATGGAAATCCACAAACAGAACAAGATTTAGTTGCATTAAAATGTTATTCAATGATTAAAAAAACATATGAAAATGATTATTCACCATTTTTTAATATTTTTTATGGAATATCAATATCTAAAATATTTAATTTAAATGGTGAAGTTTTAAGCATAACACCGGAAATATTTTCTTCAATAGATTTACCACTTCCATCTTTAGAAACAAATAAAAATCCATCATTAGAAGAATGTTTTGATTTATTTACATCAGATGAAACATTAGAAGGAGATAACATGTATTTTGATGAAAAAATGGGACAAAAAATAGTTGCAATAAAAAAAATAATATTTTGGAATTTGCCAAATATATTAATTATTGATTTGAAACGATATAATCATAGAATGATGAAATTGCAACAATTATTAAATTTTAACATTGAAAATTTGAATTTATCCAAATATGTTATTGGATATAATAAAAATCAATATGTATATGATTTAATTGGAATTTGCAATCATAGTGGAGGAACAAGTGGAGGTCATTATACATCATTTGTTAAAGATTTAAATAAAAATAAATGGTATTATTGTAATGATACTCAAGTTATTGAAATCAATGATTTAACACAATTAATTACACCAAAAGCATACTGTTTATTTTATAAAAAAAAATAATATATTTTATTACAAAATACACATTCATTTAACAAAAATTAATTTAAATATTTATATTTTATATGAATATATATAAAATATATAAATATGAAAATAAGATATTTATCAGATTTACATTTGGAATTTATTAAACCTAACAAAATAACAAAATTTATAAAAAAAATACCACCAGGAATTAATAATGAAGTATGCATATTAGCTGGTGATATTGGAAATCCATATAAATTAAATTATGATTTATTAATGAATTATATGAGTGAAAATTTTGAAAAAACTTATGTCATTGCTGGTAATCATGAGTATTATAATAAAACAAAAACGATGAATGAAACTAAACAATATTTAAAAGAATATTTTGAAAAATTTAATAATATTACTTTTTTAGATAATAATTATGAAATTTATAACAATCATTGTTTTATTGGAACAACATTATGGAGTAAAATAACTAATCCTGAATATGAAATTAATGATGTTCATTGTATTCCTAATTTTAACTATGTTAATTATAATAATTTAAATATGTTGTGCATTGATTTTTTAGAAGATATTTTACAACATAACACTGATTGTATAATAATTACTCATCATGTTCCTTCCAATTCTTTAATTGATGTAAAATATAAAACACAGAATATGTTGCCTTACAATCAATGGTTTTACTGTGATATGGATGATTTTATAGAAAAAAATAAAACTAAAATAAAATGCTGGATCTATGGTCATACACATACACCATCAAATAGCATAATAAGTGATGTGCCATTTTTATGCAATCCAATAGGATATCCAAATGAAAATAATAAGTTTGATTTTTCAAAATCATTCGAAATAAATGATTAAAAATATATGTAATTAAAAATATATATATAATTAAAAATATATATAATTAATAAAAATATATATTAATCAAATAATATATATTTTTTATAAATTATTGTGTAAATAATATATAAATGTTTACACAAAAAGAAAATATAAATCAACCTATAAATGGAAATGAAAATTATGCAGATCAATTATCAAAATCTATTAATTCTCTGTATGAAAGTGTTCAAAATAATAATATAAATGATCAAATAAATGAATTGCAAAATTCATCAAAAAAATTTTTAGGAGATATTCAAAATACTTTTAGTATGAATCCTCAACAAATTGATAAATCTCCATCAATTATTCCTCAACAAGTAAATGATGTCATTTCTTCACCATTTGCTTCATTTAAATCTAGCAATAATGCAGAACAAGAAAACCCAATTTCAAATGCTTTTACTTCTTTATTTAATGATAATAAGCCAAGCAAATCATCAACATATTTTGAAATTCCTGATAAGGTTCCATCTGAAGCATCATTAAATTTAAATAGTTCAAGTGGTTCAATTCTAGAAACTATAATAACTACAATTTTATTAATATTATGTTTAATTTTAATAGTAATTTATGGCTTACAATATTTTTATGGAATTGATATTGTAACAAAAATTAAAAATATTTTTAGTAATCACCCTGAAATAGAAATTGAAGTAAAAAAAGAAGAAGATCCTGAAAGAGAAGATGCTACCGACAATGATGTTTTGCAAATTTTAAGAAAACCGCAAGTTTTTAATATTCCAGAAAATAATTATATATATTCTGATGCAAAAGCTGTATGTAAAGCTTATGGTGCTAGATTAGCAACATATAAAGAATTAGAAGAAGCTTATGGAAAAGGTGCTGAATGGTGCAATTATGGATGGTCTGAAGATCAAATGGCTTTATTTCCAACTCAAGAAAAAACTTGGAATGAATTGCAAAAAATAGAAGGACATGAAAATGATTGTGGAAGACCTGGAATTAATGGAGGATTTATCGATAATCCAAATTTAAAATTTGGTGTGAATTGTTATGGATATAAACCAAAAATAAATAAAGTTGAAAAAGAATTGATGGAAAATGATTCAATTTATCCAAAAACTAAAAAAGATATTGCAATGGAAGAAAGAGTTGAATATTGGAAAAATAAATTAAATGAAATTATAGTATCACCATTTAATCATAATAAATGGAGTAAAATTTAATTTAAATTTTAATAATATATATTTTAATAATATATATTTTAATAATATATATTTTAATATATATTATCAATAATATATTTTTAACAACATTATTTTTTATTTTTTCTTGTTGTGTTATTATTTTTTTTTATTATTATTTTTTTAGTTGATTGATATGGTTTTTCATCATCTGAATTAGAAATTATTTTTATTTTTTTAATTTTTTTAATTATTAAATCATCATCACCATTATAATTTTCATTATTTTCATTATTTTCATTATTATTTATTACGTTAACATTTGTGTCATTTATATTATTTACATCAGTTGCATTATTATTATCATCAGAAACACTGTCAATATATCTCACTTTTTTTTTTTTATAAATAAAATCATCTTCATCTCTATCTTCGTTTATATTTTTATCATCATTTTTAGTTTCATTTGTATTTTCATCTAAATTTGCATTTTCAAGCATTTCATAATCTTTTGTTTCATCATCTGTGTCAGTATCAATATATCTAATTTGTCTTTTTTTATAAATGTGAGTAGTGCTTGATTCTGGTTTTTCTTCAATGTTAAATATTTCATCAATTTCTTCTTTTTGTCCTTTTTTATATGAAATAAGTGGTTTCGTTTTTTTAAATTTTGTCATTATTGGTATTTCAATATTTTTTTGAATTATTTCATCCAAACCTCTTTTTCCAGGTTTTCTCTTTTTATATTTTGTTTTATTATCTTTTAAAAATATTTTATTTAAATAATCATTTATTGTTATTTTTTTATTTAATGCATCATTATATAAATTATTAATTTTTTGTGTTGTTACATCAATTTTACTATTTAAATTATCATTCAATATTAATTTATATGAAGGATATTTTCCTCTTTGTCTTTTAAATGATGCAGGTATTATTATTGCTGATATTTTATTATTTATTGCTGGATATGATAAAAATATTTTATCTTCATATCTTGTTTCTGCAATATATTTTATTGATATAAAAATGCTTGGTATTTCTAGTAAATTTAATAAAATCCATAAATCAAAATTTGTTGGTGTAAACCCACTATTCATTATTAATTCTTCATAAGTCATTGTTTCATCTTGCAATTGATTATTATCAATTTGTCCTTCTTCATTTAAAATACTATTTATTTGTCTTTTTTTATTAACATCTCTACCATTATTTGTATATTTTAAATATTCACCATGAAGTAATATTTTTAATTCATTTATATCTAATTTTTTACCATAATATTCTTTTAATAAATCATTAACTAAATGAAACATTACTTCATTATTTCCAAAATATGTTATTTCTTTGTAATTTTTTGGAAATAATTGTCTTGGATATCTATTAAAAATATTTTGGGGTTCTGATATTTCATAATCTTTATTATAAACTGGATTTATAACATCATTTAATATTTCTAAATTAGGATATTTTTGTGATATAATTGGATTTGCAGTATCATATGTATTTCCTTTCAAATAATATGTATTTTTTTTAAAGTAATTATTTATTTTTGCTTCGGATATTTCATTATAATAATCTTTAATCATTTCTTCTAATAAAATAATTTCATCTGGATTTATTTTATATTTTATTTTTACAAATGATAAATATGAATTTGGTTTAAAAATGAAAGATGATATTCTATTATATCTTATTAATTCATCTGCCATTTTATTAAAATATATTTGTTGATTATCTTTTTCAGTAACTAAATTATTTTTGGGAATAATTAAACCGCATTTTCCATTTATTATTGCACATAAATTTGAATTTTTAGAACATTTTTCATTATCATCTTTTATACAATTTTTTAATTTATTTTGATCAACTTTATTTGTATCATATCCATCTTCTTTAGATAAAAATACAACATATTCATACGTTATTTTTTTTAAAATTTCACTAACCATTTTTAATTTGTCAAAATATGGAACATTTTTATCATTGCATAAATTAAATAATTCTTTTCTTTTATTTATGTTTTTATAATCATTTAATAAAATTCTTATGACATTTCTAAAAACGTTATAATAATTGGTTTCCAATTCAATATCTTTTATAAATTTAGCTCGTTCTGTATCATTTGTATCTATTAATGTATTTAAATCAGCTTCATAACTATTGCCATATTCAATATTTTCAATATCATCATCATTAAGCAAATTTTTTGCAAATGGATTTTTTATTGGTATAAATTGATTTGTATTTGTTAAAAATCCAATAACAACATTATCATCAATTACTCTACAAAATCCATTTTTATTTTTGCAACTTATTTTCTCCAAATCATTTTCATTAATTTCGTAATATCCAATTAAAAAAGTTAAAGTATCATCATATGTTTTATACCAACTATTATCATCCATGTAAACAAAATTATATAATTTATTTTTGTCTTCTCTAGATAATAATGTAAGTGATGAAGGATAACAAGGAATAAATCCTTCTAAGTCATTTTGATCTGAAGCTAATAATCCAATAACCTTTCCTTCATAGTTCAATATTTGTTTTTTTATTTCATATCCTTTTTTTAACAATTTATTTATAAGTTCATCAAGAATTATTGGTTGATTAAATCTATATATACTTTTTGGAAACTATTTAATGGAATACATTTATCATTTAATAATGGTCTTATTATTTTTTCAAATACAGATCTCAAAGTTTTTGGTAATTTTCTGTCATATTCACTAAAATATTTAATTATTTCAGTACTTTCATTTGTATCTTTATATAAATAAATTGGTTCATATATGTTATCTATTTTTGAAATGAGAATTGTTTTTTTTCTAGCATCATACATATGTGATGAATAACGATTTGTTGGACAAATTAATTCTACATCTTCCAATATAGAATTTCTTGGAACATTCAAAATTACAATATTTATTCCATTTTTCATTAATTTATTATTTGGCATGCTTAATATATCCCATAAATAAGTATGATCAACATGTGAATTCTCATTTTCTAAAAAGTTTTTAAAATTTTCAAAAGATTTGACAACTTTTATAAAAAAAGAATAATTTTTAGTTTCTTTATAATTTGTTCCATTTATTATTTCTCTATTTTTAAAAATTGAACGAAATAACTTTGATTTTAAATATTTTTTTTTTTCCAAATTATTTATTGTTACATTTGGATTATAATCATAAAATATATTAATTAAATCACCATTTTGATAACGCACATAATAATCTAATTTTATAGAATGTATAATAATTTTTATCATATCTTCAATTCTTGGAACATCATATAAATAATCTTCATCAAATTTTTTTATTAATGGTTTATTAAAATATGTTTCATTATAAAATAAATAACTTGCAATACAAGCTACGAATGATTTATTTTCACTATATTCAACACCTGTTCTTAATAAACATTCTTTATTTTTAGATAAAATATTATTTTCTATGCAGTTTTCATTTATTTCATGCAATAATTCTTGAATAGAAATTGGTAATTTTGCTTTTCTAAATTCAGGAACACTAATTCCAAAAGCTTCAGATCCAAGTATGTGCAATTTATCTTTTTTGTATTTTGATTCTTGATTCAATTTATTTCTAAGTTTTAATTGTTCTTTAAATTCATCATTATTTTTATTTAAACTGACATTGCATTTATTTTTTTGTTCCATTATTGCAGTTGTATTCCAATTTCCAGAACAACAAGGTATACATATTTCTCTTTTTTTTCCATTTTTATCAATTATAGTTGGATTTTTTTTCATTTTTAAATATCCAGGATATTGAGGTTTACCATTTTTAGTAAAAAATTCATAAACATATTTGCCTTTTGGAACTTCTTTTGCATTTTCTGGTATTATTGCATCTTCAACTTTGTTAACTTTTGGACCACATTTACCTTCCAATATTTCTTTTTCTGTAATCATTTTATTTGTTTTTAAACACCAAAAACGTGGACATGTATAATAATATTTTGTTGAAGAATTTGTTGGATCTGACATATATTCAATGAAATCTCTTTTTTCATCCAATTGATTTCCATATTCTTTCATCATGTCATTTTTTTCTTTTTCTGTTAATATTACAGGTTGTCTTCTAACATTTCCTCTCATTGGACAACTTCTTGTATAATCAATTTGACTATTATTAAAAATTTCAGGAGCACGTTGTTGTAATCTTTTTGTGAAATAATTTGGATTTTTTAATTTTATTCCTTCAGGATTGAATATTTCACTTTTTGTTTCATTGTTATCATCATTATTATTTTCTTCATATTCATAATTAATATTCATATTTGATGGTTCTTTTGTTTCTTCATAAATCTCTTCATCAGTGTCAGTATCAGTATCAAAATCAATAATTTCATTATCTGGGATATTTTTTGCACTATTGTGTTCAGAAAGTACAATCTTTTCTTCATCTTCATCACTGCTACTTTCATCTTCATCACTTCTACTTTCATCTTCATCACTGTTACTTTCATCTTCAAAATTAGTTTCTAACAAATCATTTAAATCAAATTCTTCTTCATTTTGTTCATTTTTTGACTCTTCAGGTTCTTCATATTCAAAATCATTTAAATCAAATTCTTCTTCATTTTGTTCATTTTTTGATTCTTCAGGTTCTTCATATTCAAAATCATTTAAATCAAATTCTTCTTCATTTTGTTCATTTTTTGATTCTTCAGGTTCTTCATATTCAAAAATAATTTCATTTTCATTATTTTGTTCATTATTTTCAGCAATATCTTCTTCATCATCTCGAAAATATTTAACAATTTTTTTTAAAGATTTATTATTATTTTCTTTTTCTTCATTTGTTCCATTAATGTTATCATATATATTTTTTATTATTTTTTTACTATTATCATCACTACTATCATCACTACTATCATTACTACTATCATTACTACTATCATTACTACTATCATTACTACTATCATTATTAATAATACGTTTTTTTTTTAAAAAAACAGTATCCATATCTGAATCTGAATCTGTATCTGAATCTGTATCTGAATCTGTATCTGAATCTACATCTGAATCCGTATCTGAATTTGAATCTGTGTCTGAATCCGCAGTTGATTTTATACTTATGTCAGAATTTGAATTTGTATTTAAATTTATTTTTTCATCTTTATTATTTTCTTTTTTATCATCAATTATTCCCATATTTTTTAGTGTATTTATGTATGTCTCATCATCTGTTATTTCATCTTTTATTTTTTTTGACAATCCTTTTTTCATTCTTTTTACAATTCTTCCAGGTTTTTTATTATCTTCTAGTGGTGTAATGACGATATCTTCATTAAAATCTTTATTTTTATACTTATTTATTAATATTTGAATTCTGTTACCAGATTTAATGCGTTGTAATATTTTTTTTTTAAATAATTTGCACCATCTTTCATAATCAACCTTTTCTAAAATTCCTTTTTTATTAATATATAAAAAAAAATCATGAGATTTTGAAAAATCATATTGAAATTTACTATCAAACAATATATTATTATCATCAAATTTTGTATAATTATTTATGTTCAATAAATCTAAATCTCCACCAATTTCAGAATATTGTTTTTTATATTTTTCATATTCATTTTTTAATGTTAGTAATAAATCAGTCAAAGATTTAAAATAACTTAATGAATCTTCAAATTTTTCTAAATTTGATTTATCATATATTTTCTCATAATCTTTAATATATTTTTTATATTGTTTTTTATCATTTCCTTTTGATTTTTTAAATTCATCTTTTAACTCATTATATCCATCAACTATCGATTTATATTTTTCAACTGATTTTTTAATTTCTGATAATATATTTATATATTTTGAATATATAATTGCTATTTTATAACCAATTAATTCAAGCATTTCATTTTCTTTTAATTTAAGTATTTTTACTTTTTTATTTTTTGAAGATTCATTTTTTAATATTTTTTCAGATTTTTCTATTGTTTTATTTACAGATGATATAAAATCTTCTTTTTTTAAATGATCATCTGAATCACTGTCATTTGATTTTATTTTATTTTTGTTTTCTTCTTCAATTTCTTTAAATATATCTTGATACATTTTTTCATCTCTTTCTCTTTGTTGTTGTTTTTTAGTTTTTTTATTTTTATTGAAATTATTTTTAAGTGGATGAGGATTTAATGTTGTTGATAAACTTGTTTGAGTGTACATTTTTTCATTAGAATCATTATTATTTATTATTTTTTTTTTTGAAATAATTGGTTCATCATTAATTTCATTATCAAAATTATCATTTTTTTTTATTATTTTTTTTTTTAAAATAATTGGTTCATCATTAATTTCATTATCAAAATTA
>Ga0172373_10004897_pt1 | contig 18635 bp, 17 predicted proteins | sample Lak10m_2_FD_114546 | JGI IMG/M metagenome (GOLD analysis project Ga0172373, IMG submission 114546) | Freshwater microbial communities from Kabuno Bay, South-Kivu, Congo - kab_092012_10m | ecosystem: Environmental > Aquatic > Freshwater > Lake | place: Democratic Republic of the Congo...
CCCTCCTTTTGATTTTGAGGCGATGAAAAAAATGCTTGAAGATTGGAAGAAATAATTTCCAACAATGCAGCCGTAAAATTCTGAAAATTAAAGCGGCTGTTTCAAAAATCTATTATTTACAGCCTATCCCTTAGTTGACGGATTGTTCTGGGGTTTTACCGTCAGCTTGGGGATAATAATGTCAGCGCTTATGTGACAGACTATACTATTTGGCTACAAAGCGGAATTTCTTTTTAACTAATTATGGTATTGAACTGCATCAGACTGGTGACTAAATTTATTTCCACTTTTGTCTCTTCATCTGTAAGTTCAACTATAATTTCAAAATCAAGAATTCAGATATGGTTCAAAATGAAATTTATTAATTCATTAAAAATCATTCCGGTTTTGTTATTGGCTACCTTGATAAATATATACTCGCAGGAAACAACTTCAGTAGCTGTTATTTATAATATCAACTCCGAAATGAGTACTGAAATTGCAAATTATTATGCTTCCAAAAGAAACATTCCATCCTTTTATTTGCTTGGTATTAGCTGTGTTATCGATGAAGTAATTGATAAAGATTATTACAATCAGTATATCCGCAATGTAGTTCGATATCAAATTGAAAGCAGAGGAATTAAAGATAAAATAAAATATTTAGTAACGACAAAAGGAATGCCTCTAAAAATAAAATCCTTTGCAGACAAATGTTTTGGAGAACAACCTGGCGGAGGTTCCATCGAATCTTTTCTTTGTTTACTATTTGATGACCTTGAGAATTACTGCGGCGGCTTGGTCGAAAATCTTTATTATAAAGATGATGCTATGTTTAATAGTTTCGAATTTGATTATAAAAAATATTGCCCCGATACAATGACAGCTAAAATTTCTTACTAATCAAGTCGTCTGGATGCATATAAAATTGAAGATGTAAAAGCGATGATCGACCGGGGACTGAATGGTGATCTTAGCTTGACGGGAAAAATTATTTTGGATCGTGACCCTTCTATTAGTTATGACCGGATGATAGAAGCAAATAATAATCTCACTAATCTTGGATATGCCTCAAATTTGGTTTTTGATAATTCAAGTATAAATATTACTTCCATAGGTTCGAATCAAGCAGCAATTGGTTATTGCGGTAATGGCAGTCATGCTTCGGTAAATCCCTTTATGGGGTGGGATTCATCGATCGGGTATTTGGGTGGTGCAAACTTTTTATGGGAGAACGGTGCTGCATTTTCGACCTATGAAAGTTTTAACGCCAATAGTTTTTATTACCAGGATAATGATTGTGATTTTAGCGGAGGGAATGGACAATTACTCGGACACGTTGCTCGACAAAATTTAATAGCTGATTTTATTCAAGACGGGGGAACTGTTGCTATTGGCAATGTTTATGAACCCTCAGCACAGAATATTATGGATGAGTCTATTTTCTTTGCAAGATATTTGGAGGGACATTACTTTGTTGATGCAGCTTATATGTCTTTACCGCTACTTAGATTTCAAAATGTTGTCATTGGTAACCCGCTTTGCTTAATAAGCAGTAAAATTCATAGCAAAGGAGCTAAAATATTTGACGACGATTTTGAGCTTTTGCAAAACTATCCTAATCCATTTAACATTGTTACAACAATCAATTTCTATTTGAAGTTTGCAGCAAATGTTAGAATTCAAATAATAAATACACTTGGCGAGGTGGTGGAAGATTTGGTTAATGGTATTTTGAATTCCGGGGAACATCAAATAAATTTTGCACCTAATAATCTGGCAGCGGGCGTATATCTTTGCGCACTCATATTTAATGGGAGGATAAAATCAACTAAAATTACTTTGCTCAAATAGGTTTACTACTCAGTTGAATTAAATTTGACTAAAATACTTAAAAAGTCAGATATTTATGGATTCCCGTTTGTATCTTAGATTGAATATTGATCGTTGATGTCTTAAGCCGTTAAGCTTATTTTTGAGTTGTAAAAATAAGAATTAAATAATCTGAGGTATTTATTGAGTAAATTATTAAAATTGTTCCTGTCCGCACTATTGATCGCGTTTGTTGGATTTACGATTGTTCAAAGTGATAATGATGTTAAGAGAGAAGTAGAATATAACCAAGATCCTATTACGGCGGATGAAGAAACAAATTTAGTTAATACCACGATGGTGGATTTTATTGCTAAAGGTGAAATGAAAGCTTCATGGTACGGACCCAAGTTTCACGGAAAATCGACTGCAAATGGTGAAATTTATGATCAAATGGCTTTCACCGCTGCACATAAAAGCTTAAAATTTGGTACTTTATTAAGATTAACAAACTTGAAAAATGGAAAATCAGTTGTAGTAAGAATTAATGATAGAGGACCATACATTCATGGTAGAGACCTTGATCTTTCAAAAGCTGCAGCCGAATCTTTAGAAATGATGAACCCCGGAGTAATAAAAATTAAAGTTGAAGAAATTAAAATAAAAGGTTTGAACAATCCGGTAGTGGCAGTTAATTAAAAAAGTTTTCTTTATTGAAAAAATAGCCCGTTTATTCGGGTTATTTTTATTTTAAAACTTAAATTTCTGGTGTGGAATTATTCACAGACCGAAAAAGTAGATTTATACATCATTCCATTTTCATATCACGTGTCATTAAATCAAGTGTAGCTTTTATCGGGTCTTTATCTTCAAACAAGATTCTATAAACTTCGGTTGTAATGGGAGTTTCAACTTTGTATTTTTTTGCCAGTTCAGAAGCCGACTTACTTGTTTGAACACCTTCAGCAACCATCTCCATATTCTTTAAAATGTCTTTTAGTTTCTTACCCGCACCAATCTGCTCTCCAACAAAACGGTTTCGGCTGTGCCTGCTCATACAGGTAACTATTAAATCACCCATTCCCGACAATCCTGCAAAAGTTTCCGGAAGCGCTCCCATAGCAAGACCCAATCTGGAAATCTCTGCAACTCCTCGAGTCATTATAGCTGCTTTTGTATTATCTCCATATTTGGCTCCATCAATAATTCCGGCGCCAATTGCAATTACATTTTTGAATGAGCCGCCAAGTTCAACACCTAAAATATCGGTTGATGAGTAAACCCGAAAGTACGGAGTCATAAAAGCTACCTGAATCAGTTTAGAAGTTTCATGATTTTTTGAAGCAGCGACTACAGCTGTGGGAATTTTCCGGCTGACTTCTTCTGCATGGCTTGGTCCTGATAACACAGCAATTTGGTTTTCATCTAATTCTTTTATTTCATCTTTAAGCATTTGAGACATTGTCATTAGTGATTTGTTTTCAATTCCTTTTGCAACGCTCAGCAAAATTGTATTTTTAATTTCACTAAAATCAATTTGGTCAATAACACTTCTTAAAAATTGAGAAGGGACTGCTAGTACAAGTACATGCTTTTTATTTACCGCCTCGCTAAGGTTATGGGTAATTATTAATTCTGATGGAATTTGAATGCCAGGCAGGTAAATTTCGTTAGTCCTATTTTTACTAAGGAGTTTAGCGTAGCTGCTTTTATATTCCCACAAAGTAACTTCATGCCCATTATTATGCAGAAGTATTGCCAGTGTTGTTCCCCAGCCACCAGCACCAAGGACAGAGATTTTCATTAGTATTTATATCTAACTTTTTTTAGAAAAGCTGAGTTTGTTTTCGCTTCCGTTTAAAATACGAACTATGTTTTTTCTATGATTAAAAATTACAAATAGAGATACAAAAACCACAAATGGCAGTAGAGTGCTATAACCCTTGATATCAACATTGAAAATATTTTCGCGAATTATTAATGCAAGTGGAACAGCAGCAGCACCCAAAATAGAGCCAAGCGAAACATATTTAGAAATAAACACAACAACTATAAACACACCAACAGCAATTAACATATCTACTGTAACTATCATCAAAAGCATACCCAATGCAGTTGCAATTCCCTTGCCTCCCTTGAAACCGGCAAACACAGTCCAAACATGCCCAATAACGGCAGCGATGCCAGCAATAATTTGGACTAAAGTGAAATCATCAAAAGGAGTTGCATTTTCAAATGGAATGTTGCCATAATGGAGTCTTGCAATAGCGATTACGGCAATCACGCCTTTCAAAACGTCAAGCAATATAACAAAGACTCCATGCTTCCAACCCAAAACTCTCATTACGTTAGTTCCTCCGGCATTGCCGCTGCCGTGTTCACGTATATCAATTCCTTTGACAGCTTTGCTGACTATAATGCTGGTAGGAATGGAGCCGACGAGATATGAAAGAATTATGATTGCTGCAAGTAAAAACATATTTAAACCTTAAAATTTGTTCAAAAACTAATCAGATTATCGCTAATATCCAAAAGTTTTTTAATGATTAACTATTTCAGACTTCTGAATTATTATTACGATGTCAGTCTGAGCCTGTCGAAGACTAACAATTTAACTTGCAATCACATTTCGACAAGCTCAATGTGACAATTTATTTGAATTTTTCAGAAGTCTTTATTTCTAAAAAGGAATAATATTGTGTTAGATACTTCATTCGCTCAATGTTTCAACTTTTTTTAATTCATTAAATGCGAAAGTGCTGTTTTTATTTAAAAAATCATTGCCTATATTTGAACACAAAAAAAGGAATAAAATAATGGCAAAACAACAATCGTTTGCTGATAAAGCAAAATCAAAAAAGAAGCAGGATGGAGTCAACGTTAAGGTAATTAAGACTGTTAAAACCGAAAAAGGGACATTCAAATTTCATGAACGATTTGTTCGACTTGATGATATTTCTAAAATATCTGAAGTCAAATAATTTGAAGAAGCGGCGATTGACCGCTTTTTCTTTTTATAGCAACATTTCATTCCTGCTCGAACAACTCAAGACTAATTGATCCTTCCAGCCGAAGTAGTTTTTCTTTCACTTCCAATCCTCCTGAATAACCTGTTAATTTTCCATTCTTACCTATCACCCTATGACATGGAATAACTATCGGTAATGGATTTAAACCCACTGCTCGCCCGACAGCTCGAATCGTATTTTTGCCGCCGACTTTTTCTGCAATATGTTCATAACTTTTAGTTTCACCGTATTGAATTTTAAGAATCTCGTTCCAGACTTTTAATTGAAATTCCGTACCCTTAATATCAATTGAGGCATCAAACTTTTTCCTTTTGCTTACAAAGTATTCTTCTAATTGGACGAAGATATCGAAAGTGTATGGATCATCGTTCCTGAGCTTCGTGGCATTTTTATAATTTAAAATTTGCTGTTTATTATTGATAATGATTTTACGCAAACCAATTGGCGAGCTGATAATATCAAACCTGATTTTACTGATTACCGTTGATGAGATGAAAATATTTTCGGGATTGTTCATTTAACAATAACGGAAAAACTATTGCCTGAATTAATTAAATTTTTATCCGGGGACAACTTCAATTGCCGGATTAACATCTCGCTTCAGTAATCCTTCAATTGCGCTAAGAGTGCCGCTAATCGAACTCGGGCAGCTACCACATGCGCCTTGATATCTTATCTTAACCGTGAACCCCTCAACACCGAGAACCTCAAGTCCGCCGCCATCACCGGCAAGGGCAGGGCGAACCCGCTGATCTAAAATCTGATTAATTTGTTTTAAAAGAGCGTCGGAGTTTGCATCAACAGTAATTTCTTTTTCAATCGGGATAAGGTTTTTGTCGAAAGATTTTAAAAAATTAATAAATAGTTTCTGAATTTGCCCCCAGCTTACATCTTTATTTTTTTCGATGGTGACAAACTTATCCATATAAAAAACTGACTCTACACCAGTAATCTGAAAAATACCTCTTGCAAATGAATCTTCGGCAGCCGCTTCGGCAGTGGAGTATTGTCTTTTTTCGTGGGAAAGTAATTTCTCACTCAATATAAATTTTAATGCCTGTGGGTTTGGCGTTAGATCAACATCTTGTACTAGCAACATTATTATTCAACTCCTAATTTTTTTCAAAATTAACTTAAGCATTTATAAACTTCTAGTCGAATGTTTTGGCGAGTTTTTTTCTTGAATTAGTAAATCATTTTATAACTTTGTTCATCGGATTTTATTTCAATAATACACTCATCAGCTTAATGAAGAAAATACTTATTGTTTTTACCGGCGGAACTTTTTCGATGATGATTGATAAAGAAACCGGCGGAGCTATCCCTCGATTTTCCGGCGAAGAATTGATGGACAAGATTCCATCGGCAAAATCACTTGCTGAAATTCATTGCTTTGATTTCGGTAAATATCCAGGTCCGCACGTTACCCCCGAACTAATGCTTGATTTATCTCAAAAAATATCTGCTCAACTTGCAGAAAATAATTTTGATGGAGTCATCGTTACTCACGGAACAGACACGCTTGAAGAAACTGCTTACTTTCTTGATCTTACTGTTAAAACTGATATACCAATCGTGCTGATCGGCTCGATGAAAAACAGTTCGGAACCTGATTGGGATGGTCCCCAAAACCTGATTGATGCAATTTATATTTGTTTGAATCGCAATTCCAAAAATCTTGGCGTGCTCGTTTGCCTTAATGGCGAAATAAATTCAGCAAGTGAAGTAACAAAAATTTTTTCCGATTCGGTTGAATCTTTTAAAAGTTTGGACTTTGGTACACTCGGTTTCGTTCAGAATGGACGGGTGATTTTTAACCGGCTGCCGCGGCATCTCGAAAAAATTATAACAAAAAAAATTAATACTAACGTTGATCTCCTTACAGTCTATGCCGGAATGGATGAAAAATTTTTCAGGTATTCTGCCGATGGCGGGGTTGATGGAATTGTAGTTGAAGCGCTTGGCGTCGGTAATGTTCCACCCCCTGCTTTTGAAGGGATTAAATATGCGGTTGGGAAAGGAATCCCCGTTGTGCTAACTTCCCGCTGCCCGGCTGGAGAAACTGATGACATTTATAGCTATCCCGGTGCTGGTAAACATCTCCACAATCTCGGAGTTATATTTTCGGAATATTTGAACGGGCAAAAAGCTCGAATAAAATTAATGATCGTACTTGGTTTGACAACAGACATAAAAGAGATAAGAAAATATTTTGAATGAAAAAACAAGTAGTATTCTTTTTAATTTTTTTTTAACGACTATTATTAACACGGAAGCAAAATGAGTATTCATCCTACAGCTATAATTGATAAAGAAGTTCAGCTTGGAAAAGATGTTCAAGTTGGAGCCTTTGCTGTAATTAAAGGCAGCGTTACAATTGGTGACCGAAGTGTTATTAAAGACCATGCAATTTTATATGGACCAATTTCTATGGGTGAGGGCAATACAGTTCATCCAGGCGCAGTTGTCGGGAACATCAGTCAGGATTTGAAATACAAAGGCGAAGCATCGCAGGTAATTATCGGCAACAACAATTCAATTCGTGAATGTGTAACAATCCATCAAGGTACAATTGCAAATGATGGAAAAACTATCATCGGGAATAATAATCTTATCATGGCTTATACACACATTGCTCACGATTGCATACTTGGTAATAATATTATAATTGCCAATTCAACACAGCTTGCCGGTCATATTGTAATAAATGATTTTGCTTATATCGGCGGCTTGGTGGGCATTCATCAATTTGTAACTATCGGTCAAAATTGTTTTGTAGGTTTTATGAGTCGAATAAACAGAGATGTCCCTCCCTTCGTTACGGTGGAGGGAAATCCTGCACGCGAAAGAGCAATAAATGTAGAAGGATTGAAAAGGAAAAATTTTACCGCTGTTGAAATTGGAGCATTAAAAAAAGCCTTTAATATTTTTTTCGTTCAAGGAAAATCAATGAATGAAAAATTAGATTTACTCAGGAAGGAAAAAATCTCCGATGAACCACACGTAATTATATTAATAGATGCTCTTTTATCAAGCGCTAAAGGAAAATATGGAAGAGCGCTTGAGGCTTTAAGAAATAACTAAATCGTTTCTCTCAACCTCACTGAAAAATGTTTTTATTCAACGATATTATTTTTCTCTTCAAACAAAAAAGAAATGATTTACCTGTTTCAGAAATTCTGTGGGTTATTACCGGACAAACGCTAAACGTGATTCTTGGGTTTGCAATAATTAAAATCCTTTCGCGGATGGGAACTGAAAGCTACGGTATTTATGCTTTGATTATTACTTTCGCTGCTTTGCTCGGATTAATTTTTTATGGTCCACTTCAACAGGGATTTATCAGGTTTTATTATGTTTATTCCGCTAAAGGATTGGCGAATGTTTACGCTTCTCTGCTGATTAAAATTCTTTTAATATCATTTTTTGTTTTTACCCTAATTGCAATTGCTGTCGGATTTTTAAAAGATTTTATCTCGATTCCTTTTTCCTTTTTATTTGTACTTACTGCAAGTGCTTTTATAGTTAGCTCGAAGATAAGTGAAACTTTTAATTCGCTTTTAAATTTGTTGAGGAAGCGAAAAGAAAATGCAATAATCCAGACACTCGAGAAAATCTTACTGGTTATTCTTCTGCTCGTTCTTCTGAATCAGAAAAGATTATTACTTGTTGAAGTCATTTCTCTTTTATTATTTACTTCCATTGTCTTCGGGATTTTGAAGATGATTTTATTTAGAAAATTTTTACCGGATGAAAAAAAATCTTCATCAGAAAATTTGACAAAGACGAAAAATGAAATGAGAAGAACCACTGCCGCTTACATTATTCCATTTTTAATCTGGGGAATCAGCGGCTGGCTTCAATCAAACGGCGAACGATGGATTATCAGCGGCTTGCTGTCTGTTTCTGATGTCGGAGTTTATGCAATTATGATGTCGCTCGTTAATGCGTTAGTTGCAATACCAAACAATATGATTGCTGAGTTTGCCACCCCTATAATTTTTCAACAGTATTCTGATTTAACAGACAAGATAAAAATTAAAACAGGTTTCAGATATATCAGTTTAATAACCATTGTTGTTTTTATTCTATCTATTTTTTCCGCTGCAATTACTTTTTTTATTGGTAAAACACTTGTTGAACTGATAAGCAGTAAAAGCTATTCCGGCTATTGGCAGTTGCTTCCATTTTTATGTTTGGGGACAGGACTTTATTTAACCGGACAGGCTCAGGCATACCTTGGAATGGCTCTCAATCTTCCGCAAAAATATTTACTGCCCAAAATTATGATTGGTGTTTTGTCCATTGTTTTTAATTTCATTTTTATAAATGCATTCGGAATAAACGGAATTGCTTACACAATCCTGATCACTGGTTTATTATATCTGCTTCATATAAGTTTTATTAATAAAAATATTATTTCCGAACATCATCTTCAATAATCAAATGAAAATACTTACAGTAATGATGAAACATGATTATGGAGTTGAACAGCGTGGATACTCCTATGAATACTTTAATGTTCATCTTCCACTTTGCGATGTTGCAGGAGAAAATAACGTCATATTGTTTGATTTCTTTGCCGAGTTTAATCAAAACGGAAAAGTAAAGATGAACGGAAAGTTGAAAGATTTAATTAAAATCGAAAAGCCTGATATATCAATCTTTTGCCTTTTCAGAGATGAATTTGATGAATCAGTGCTTGATGATATTCGCAGCTACACAAAAACAGTTGCATATTTTTTTGATGATCCATGGAGACAGGATTTTGTGCGGCACTGGATAAAACATTTTAATTACTTTACAACTTCGGATTACTATTCGCTGATGAATTATTATTCCGAAGGGATTGACAATGTTATTCACTGCCCATTTGGATTTAATGAGAATATTTATAAAAAATTTGATGTTAACAAAAAATATGATATTTCCTTTGTCGGCGGCCAAAATGGATACCGCGGCTGGTTGATTAATCTTCTGAAACAAAATGGAATTAGTGTAAACGTATTCGGTAGAGGATGGGGCAATAATGTCAGATGGTTATCGCAGGATGAAATGGTAATGATCTTTAATCAATCCAAAATAAATCTTAACTTATCAAATAATTTTTCTAAAGATTATAGATTTTTACTTTACTCTTTTTCTAAGCCGCGTGAATTTATTCGAGTAACAAGAACTAAGAAATATAAAGAGATGGTGAAAGGGCGGCATTTTGAAATTAATGCATGCGGAGGATTTCAATTAAGTTTTTTTGCTCCCGCATTAAATCTCGTTTATGAAATTGATAAAGAAATTGCTGTCTATGAGGATATTTCAAGTATCGCCGAACACATTAAATTTTTTCTGAAGAATGAAACCATTAGAAATGAAATTGCTCTGAAAGGTTATAAGAGAAGTCTTAACGACCATAGCGCTCAAAGATATTTGAAGAATTTAATCAATACTGTTGTTGGTTTATGAAGCTTATTTCAAAAATTCATTTGTACTTACAAACATTTGGATTTTATCCAAGAATATTTTCTAACTCTTTCCGAGGCATTCCTTCATATATAAAAAATCTTAATTCATTTAAACATTCTATGAGTGATGGGGAAGACGATTTTCCAATAACCACGCTATATCCTTGTTTGGATGATAGGTTCGCTAACGCTGGCGATTTTCAAAAACATTATTTTTTGCAAGACATCTATGTAGCCAGAAAAATATTTGAGAATAACCCTTTAAAACATGTTGATATTGGTTCGCGCATTGATGGGTTCGTTGCTCATGTTGCTTCCTTCAGGGAAATTGAAGTTTTCGATATTCGAAAATTAGATTATCATTTCCCCAATATTTCTTTTACTCAAGCCGACTTGATGAGCATAAATTTTAATATTAAAAATTACTGCGACTCTCTTTCCTGTTTGCATGTGCTTGAACATTTTGGACTTGGACGATATGGAGACGCTATTGATATAGATGGTCATATAAAGGGTTTTAATAACATCCATCAGATTCTTAAGCAGGGGGGAAAGTTTTACTTTTCGACTCCAATCGGTAAACAAAGGATAGAGTTCGATGCTCACAGAGTTTTCTCAATTTCTTATTTGCTGAATTTGATTCAACCTAAATTCAAAATTGATTCATTTGCTTACATAGATGATTCTGATGTACTTCATCGGAATATTCAATTGGATAAGGAAAATACCAGCAGCAGCTTCTACTGTAATTTTGGCTGTGCTATTTTTGAATTAACAAAACTTTAATGAATTTGAAAAATAATTTTCCATTAGTCTCAGTTATTATTCCAGCATTCAACTCCGAAACATATATTGAAGAAACCGTCAATTCTGCTCTTTGCCAGACGTATCAAAATATCGAGCTGATCATTGTTGATGATGGTTCAACCGATCGAACATTAGAAATAGTAAAACAAATATCGTTAAAAGATAATCGGGTAAATTATTTTTCTATTCCTCCATCAGGGCGCCCATCGGTACCAAGAAATTTTGGAATACGAAAAGCCAACGGCGAGTTTATCGCATTCCTTGACAGCGATGACTTATGGCACAAAAGAAAGATTGAACTTCAGCTAAAAATAATTCTTGCTGCTGCCCCTTCATCTGCTTTCATTTATTCAATGAGTATTACATTCGGAGATGTAAATCCATTTTCAAGAAAGTATGAATTGTTACCCCTTCCATTTAGAGCGGCAAAAAATTTTAATGATCTGCTAACAATCGGTAATACTATTCCGCTTTCATCAGTTATCGTAAGAAAAGATAAGCTGCTGCAGGAAAAAGGATTTGATGAGGACCCGATGCTTCAAATTGAAGATTACGATCTTTGGCTCAGACTTGCACAACAATTTGATTTTATTTTTCTGCCGGCAATTTTGGTAAGATACAGAATTCATCCCGCCCAATTCTCGGTTGATTGGGAAACTCAAAAGAAAAGATTGGTTTATCTTTCGCTTAAAAGAAATATTCGCTTGCCTGATTATAAAAAAATTAGGAATAAAGGAAGCGTAATTTCATTTATCAGAAATATGACCCACTTCAAACTATACCTTCTTTACAGCTTTCTTACATTTCTGAAACGTTAATGATGACGAACCACAAGGTGAAAATATTATTGATAACTTCAAGAGCTGATTATGGGGGCGGACCTGAGCATGTTTTAAGGCTTCTTTCTGGATTAAATCATGATTTTGATTTCTACGTTGCCTGTCCTTTCGAAGAACCCTACTTTGATAGATATCAAAAAATCATTTCTGAGAAAAATGTGCTACAAATTCCACATCGAAAATTTAGATTCAAGGATTTAAACAGAATAAGATATTTTATTTTAAAAAATAATATTCAAATAATACATTCGCATGGTAAAGGTGCGGGAATTTACAGTAGATTGCTCGCAGTATTAATTAATATAAAATGCATCCATACTTTTCACGGTGTTCATTTAAATCAGTATAATGCTGTTTCAAAAGCTACATATAAATTGATTGAAAGATTTTTAAGCCGCAGTACAGATGCTTTTGTTTCCGTTTCTCAAAGTGAATACGAGTCTGTTCTAAAAAATAAATTTGCAAAAAAAAATAAATTGCACCTCATCGAAAACGGTGTTTTAATCCCTGAACTTGCAGTCAACGAAAATATTTTTTTTACAAAACCACTTTTAATAACTTCCATAACAAGATTTGATTATGCAAAAAACTCCTCGCTAATAGTTGATCTATTAGGGAGGCTTGCTAAAACAAAATCACTTGATAAATTTAAATTTATATTTATCGGCAGCGGACCGGAAGAGGCTTCAGTAAAAAATAAATTAAAAGAAAAACAATTAACTTCTTACGTAGAGTTTACTGGAAATCTACCCAATCCGGAAGAAATACTCAAGAAATCATTTTGCTATCTATCAACTTCGCGATGGGAGGGGTTGCCGCTTGGAATGCTGGAAGCAATGGCGAATGGTCTTCCCTGCATTGCCACTGATGTTCCGGGTAATAGGGATCTCGTGATAAATCAAGTTAATGGTTTTTTATTTAATTTAACAGAGCCTCAAACGGCGGCTAATTATTTAATCAAACTTTCAGATGATGTAAATCTTTGGCGAAAATTTTCAGTGAATGCGCGAAACCTTATAATTGAAAAATACTCTTTAAGAATTATGATTGAAAAAACAAAAAATCTTTATGAAATCATTAGCAGGACTTAGATTTTGAAAACAGCAATCATTCACGAATGGCTCGTAAATTATGGCGGATCGGAAAGGTGTGTTCAATCTTTCATAAACCTATGGGAAGATGCCCCAGTTTATTCTTTGGTAGATTTTTTGAATAGTGAGGAAAGAAAAATTATTTTAAATAATAAATCCGCTGTCACATCATTTATTCAGAATCTACCATTCGCAAAAAAGAAGCACCGTAATTATCTGCCTTTGTTTCCGCTTGCTGTCGAACAGTTTGATTTAAGCGAATTTGATTTAATAATTTCAAGTTCACATGCCGTCGCAAAAGGGGTGCTCACGAATTCAAATCAGCTGCATATATGTTACTGTCACACTCCTATTCGATATGCGTGGGATTTAACTCATCAATATTTGAATGAAGCCGGACTTTCACACGGCTTGAAAAGCATTATTGTAAAATCAATTCTTCACTACATAAGAAATTGGGATGTCGCTTCATCGCTTCGCCCAGATTATTTTATCGCAAATTCAAAATACATCGCCCGAAGGATTAATAAATTATACCGAAGAGAAGCTGATGTAATTTATCCACCAGTTGATACTGATTTATTCCCGGTTGAGAATAATAAAGATGAATATTATTTGACCGCTGCCAGATTTGTTCCTTATAAAAGAGTTGATTTAATAGCCGAAGCATTTTCACAAATGCCCGATAAGAAACTAATTATAATCGGTGACGGACCCGAAGCACAAAAAATCAAATCGAAGTCAGCAAAAAATGTTGAGTTGATCGGTTATCAAAAAACTGCAGAGTTGAAAAAATATCTGCAGAAAACCAGGGCATTTGTTTTTGCAGCTGAGGAAGATTTTGGAATTTCCGTAATAGAGGCAATGTCATGCGGAACACCTGTAATTGCCTTTAGTAAAGGCGGCACTGGTGAAACTGTAATTGATGAACAAACCGGAATTTTATTCGATGAACAAAATATTGCTTCAATTATATCTGCTGTAAAAAGATTTGAAAGTAAGATTGATTCATTCGATGCAGAAAAACTGAATCAATACGCAAAGCAATTCGATAGAAAATTCTTCGAACAAAATATTTTGAATTTTGTTGAGAAGAAATACAACCTGTTCAATGAACGCCGAAGTCAATAATGTTAGCTAATAGAAAATCATATTATTATCTCCGACTTTTTCTTGATCTGGGGATCATCAATTTATCTTTTTTTGCTTCCGCTGTGATTGCTCAATCTCTTGAGATACTAATTGCACGAACGCACATGTTTGTTCTGCTCGCTGTGTTAAATTTTTTGTGGTACTTCTTTTCCAATGTAGTAAATTTTTATGATGAATTTTCCAGCCGGTATTATTCATTTCAGGTTATCAATATCTTTAAAATATCTTTGGCATTATCTACTGCTTCAGTTTTTTTTATATTTATAACAAAGGAAGATTTATTCACTAGAAATTTCATCTTGATTTTTACAGCACTGACTGCTGCTGCGATAAGCTTTCGCATAGTTTCACTTAAATATTTACTAATATTAAAGCGCAGAAGAGAGAAACAGCTAAAAAATTTATTAATACTTGGAGCAGAAGATGTTGGTGTAAATTTTTCTAAAAGAATATCAGAAAGAATCGACCTTGGTTACAAAGTAATTGGGTTTTTAGATGATAGCTTAAAGCAGGCGAGTGATTTAAATATTCTCGGTACTTTGAACGACCTTGAAAAAATTTTATCTGACACTGATGTTGAATTGGTGGTTGTAGGGCTTCCGCTGGCAGCCTATGCAAAGCTTGAATCAATTATTGCAACTTGCAATAAGCACGCAGTAAGAATTTATATTATTCCCGATTATTTTAAGTTTGTTTCAAAAAAATTTCAAATTAGTATGTTCGGAAATATTCCGCTTATAGCAGTTAGGGAAGAACCACTATCTGAATTTCATTGGAAAATTTTAAAACGCACAACCGACATAATTATTTCAAGTATTTCAATTGTGTTTATTCTTGCTTGGTTAACACCACTAATTGCAGTCTTAAATTTATTCTATACCCGCGGACCGGTTTTTTTCTTTCAAAAAAGATATGGAGCTCAGAATAAATTATTCAACTGCATAAAATATCGAACGATGCATGTATCCAAAGAAGATGAGTTTGTGCCTGTCGTTGAAAATGATCTGCGTATAACGAAAGTAGGTAAATTTATGCGTCGTTCAAACATAGATGAACTGCCGCAATTCATAAATGTTTTAAAAGGTGAAATGTCAGTGGTGGGTCCACGTCCCCATTCAATTCCCTTCAATGAAATTTATAAAGACATGGTTAATGAGTTAAAAATAAGAAGCTGGGTGAAACCCGGGATAACAGGATGGGCACAGATAAACGGGCTTCGCGGCGATGTGTCTGATTTTGAAGAAAATAAAAAACGAACAATAAAAAGAATTGAAAATGATCTATGGTACATTGAAAACTGGTCATTCTGGCTTGATGTTCAGATTATTTTATTAACTATTTGGCAAATGATAAAAGGCGAAACAAAAGGAATTTAATCTTTAATCAATTGTTTTGTTCGATCAAATTATTAACAAAAGGGATAACTCATGAAAAAGCAGTTACTATCTTTAATCTTGTTTTTTAATTTAGTTCTTACCACCTCCATACTATCGCAGGTTGGAATCGGAGGGGAACCATACAGCTTTAGTCACCCCATCAATGGCGCGATTGAAACTTTGGTTATGCCTGCCGTGGATGTGCAAGCGCTATTAGCCGAAGATGAACTGGAAAAAGATAAGGGCATTCCATTCAGATTCGGTGCACCAATAGATGTTAATCTTAATCTTCAGAATTCGGGATCGTTGGATATATTACCCGATGGCTCCAAACTCTGGCGATTGAAAATCATTTCCACTGATGCAAGTACACTCAATTTAATGTATGATGATTTCTGGCTCCCTGAAGGTGCTGTGCTTTATCTTTATAATAAGGATAGTGAAGAAATTATTGGGGGGTTTACAAAACTCAATAATAAAGAGAATGGTAAATTTGCAACTGGCTTAACTCGCGGCGATGAAGTTACTCTCGAATATTTTGAACCTGCAGTTGTTGAATCACCCGGTATTATAAGTATTTCAAGAGTAGTTCACGGTTACAAAGATATTTTTAATCATTTAAAGCAAAGCGATGATTTTGGTGAATCCGGCTCATGCAATATAAATGTCAACTGCCCCGAAGGTGATCTCTGGCAGAACGAAAAAAGAGCCGCCGCAATTATTTTAACAGGCGGGGGTTTCAGATTATGCTCCGGCAGTTTAGTAAACAATGTCAGGGTTGATCTTACTCCATATTTCCTTACTGCTAATCACTGTCTTGGAGGAAGTGATGATTGGATTATCATGTTTAATTATGAAAGTCCGAACTGCAATAACATTGATGGACCATTAAACTACACCGTTCAAGGCACAACTCTTAAAGCAAGTAATTCGGATTCGGATTTTGGTTTGCTCCTACTCAATGAAGCAGTTCCCGACACTTACTATGTTCATTATGCCGGTTGGAGTGCAATAGATGAGCCCGCAACTTCAGGCGCAGGTATCCACCATCCTTCGGGAGATATTAAAAAGATTTCAATTTCTCTTCAACCCTTTGAAAACGATACGTGGAGCGGCACACCTCCAAATTCTCACTGGAGAGTTCGCTGGCAGCCCGATGGCTCGTTAGGTGTTACAGAACCAGGTTCATCTGGTTCACCCATTTATGATCAGAATCATAGAATTGTTGGACAACTTCATGGCGGACCTTCTTCATGCACAGCTTCGGATAAGTCAGATCAATACGGAAAATTCTCGATGTCGTGGGATAGAGGAACTACTCCTTCAACGCGCTTGAAAGATTGGCTTGATCCGGATAATACTGGTGCATTGGTATTGGATGGATGGGATCCAACTATCGGCGAGCCAGATACGATTCCCCCTACCACAATTTCTGATCTTGAAGTTATTGATGTTACTTCCAATAATGTTTCCCTTAGCTGGACTGCTCCAACTGATACTTCTTTCGGCGGAGTGAAAGTTTATGATGTGCGTTATTCGAATTCAGCAATTATCGATACAAATACTTTTAATTCAGCCACCCCCTATCCTTTTCCCGGCAACCCCTCACCTGCCGGTACTCCCGAAAATCTAACAATTAGCGGGCTGGATTTTAATACTCAATATTATTTTGCGATTCGTTCAAGAGATTTCTGGTACAATTGGTCGGGTGTTTCAAATTCACCAAATACTACTACTCTTGATGTGCCAGAAATTTCTGTCACACCAGATTCAATTCACAAAGATGTTCTTCCACTATCTTCAGATGTTGACACGGTTTTCGTTTCAAATATTTCGTTAAATCCATCAACACTTGATTTCAATATCTCTCTTGAGAACAATTCATTTCCTGGCAACGTTTTGCAAATGAGAGTCATTCCAATCAGCATTCAAAAAAATAATTTAGAAAATCACGGATCGAAAGATGAACCGCAAATATTTAACGGTGTAAGCATTGATGGCAGCGGTGGCCCGGATAATTTTGGCTACAAGTGGATTGATTCCGATGATCCAAATGGTCCGGAATATCTTTGGAATGATATTTCATCAACCGGGACACAAATAACAAACTGGGGCGGAAGCCTTGATGATGGTTATGCAGGTCCAATCACACTGCCATTCAGTTTTGAATTTTATGGCGTTACGTATAATCAAATCTATGTTCATACAAATGGATTCGTTTCCTTCGGATCAATTTCAGATTTATATTATGATAATGACCCCATCCCTTCGTCTAATCTGCCTAATAAAATTATTTGTCCTTTCTGGGATGATCTCGATGGGAGTAATCAAGGGACTGTTCATTACAAGGCGGATGCAGATCAGTTCAGCGTTCAATATACTAACTGGCAGCATTACCCGACTACAGGCTCATATACTTTCCAAGTAGTTATTAAACCGAATGGGAAAATTTACTATTACTATAATAATTTATCAGGTACTTTAAATTCCGCTACAATCGGAATTGAAAATGAAACCGGAACTGACGGACTGCAAGTTGCTAACAATGCAACTTATGCTCACAATTCACTTGCTGTTCTAATCTCTGCTGATCCTGATTGGCTTTCGACTGGAGTAACTTCAGGTACTATTTATAATGGTGGAAACGTGGCGGTTGAACTTATGTTTGTTACCGAAGATTTTCCGCTCGGTGATTACTCAATGGATATGGTAATAAATAGTAATGATCCAATCAGCCCTTCAGTTACTGTACCTGTAACTATGACAATCACAAATGAGATCCCTGTTGAATTAACTTCATTGACTGCTGATGTTTCAGGAGATCAAGTTACTCTAAATTGGAAAACTGCTACCGAAATAAATAACTCCGGTTTTTCTATTGAAAGAAAATTGAAAGGGGGAAGTAATTGGGAAGGGGTTTCTTTCATCAAAGGAAAAGGAACTACAACCGAACCAACTACCTATTCATTCTCTGATAAAAACTTGAATGTGGGTAGTCTCATTTACCGCCTAAAGCAAATTGATTTCGACGGTAAAGTAACTTACAGTCGGGAAGTTGAAACCGAAATAACTGCGCCGAAGGATTATGCAC